>JGI26339J46600_10000678_pt1 | contig 11480 bp, 11 predicted proteins | sample BogFormECP12_OM1_FD_46600 | JGI IMG/M metagenome (IMG submission 46600) | reverse complement strand
ACCAGCAAGCAAGAAAACAAGCAGAGATACATCAGCGGGACCAATGTGCGCACTAGAAAACGGCGCGAGAAATTTCCGGAAAACAAGTCCAGGATCGAGCTAAACCTTCCAGCAAGAACGGGCACGTGTTCACGAGCCATGTCATGGATTACGAGCTATGGGTTAATAACAGATGTTCAGGTGGAAATCGCGCGCAAAAATAAAGTGCTTATTCATGCATGGATGAATTATCCCATCTCACATACCTCTTGGTGCAGCATTCATGGATCATGTCTGGATCTTAAACAAGGCATCTTCTGTAACACTTTATTATCGTAATTACACGAAGATGAACATCGATCCCGACCTCGTGTCGGGGCTTCTCGGCGCGTTCAACAATTTTTCCGAGATGGAGTTGAGTGGCCTTGGTATCGATTCGATCAACATGGGCGGCTTGCAATGGGTTTACTTGAATAACATCTCCTTGAACATGCTTGCAGTGGCCGGGGAACGGAAAGGCGCTGGAAACGCTGACTTGATGCGTGCGCGGCTCGAGGTCGTCATGAATGCATTCATCAACAAGTTCCAGATAACCCCAGAGATCATGGAAGGAAGCGCGGCATCATACGTGAAAGAATTTCACGAATTTGACAAGGATCTCGATGATCTCCAGGACCAATGGAGCATGGCAGAATCAGTTACCAATGCAGGCGAGCTTTTTGACATGCTGGGCGTGTTTCAGCAAGTCTTGAATCTTTTTAACTTGATCATCCAGAATAATTGTGAAAGGGAAACTTGTGTGGCAATCATGGATGAATTAAAAACATATGCAACGAAGCTCGATACTTATTTCGATATTCAGCAATATCCCGAGTTCCAGAACATTTCATTCGACGAACAACTCGGTGGTTGGACGGTGATCACGCTCGATCCAACCAAGTTACGAAAGGACGTGCTCAAGAAAGGCCTTTTCGCCATCATCAAGCACGTGAAGACAGTATTGATCAACAATCTTGGAATGCAATGGGTTATCGATGCAATTTCGAAGGAAATCCTCCCCTACATCTTATCGAGCTGGGATTTGCTTGAAATCCTCGACCTGATCAAGCCTCTCGTCACGATCCTGCTCGAACGTCCCGAGAATTAGGTTATATGCATCGAAAATGCCATCAAGGGTGATACCGGAGATACCGCGGAATGCGCGTGCCGCACTCTGGACAAAAGATAGACCCTTCCTCGATCACTTTCTTGCATTCGGGGCAGAAAATCCTTCCTGCCGGCGCCCTGGATTGATCCACGTAAGTTGCAGTTGACGTATCGTCGTCCGACGTGGCAGATGATGACCCAGCAGACGTGATGGTGCTTGAACCTGACGATGGCTTCTTGGCTGGTTTACTATATTTCGCGAAGATGCCCAGCGCGATGCCAAGCACGCCAAAAAACATGATCCCCGCGATGATGAGATTGGAGCCGACCCACAATTTATAGGTGAACGATGTGGAGTTGCTATTATGCGAGACCATGATCGTCACGGCGTGATCGCCGGGCATCGTAAGCGGGTTCAGGTTCACGATGATCGAAACAATGTTCAATGCAAAATGAATGGATTTGAGCGTGGTGTTTGATTCAAGTGCATCGCTACTGTACGTGATAAACACAACGGTATTATTAATGTCGTTCGACCAGAGGGATAAATTTAACGTGACCGGGCTCATCCAGGTAAAGGTAGTTGCTGTATAATTGAGCACCGTGATGTTTGCATCAACCATGTACGGCGGGGAACTGGCTTGGCTAGCAACGAGCGTCCCGGAAGCCGTGTTTATTTGTCTCGTGGGCATTCGTGAGAACGTCACGGCTATGCTGAGCAAGAGGATGCTCCCGACGAGCAACCCGTTCCCGAGACGCCTTCGTGTCGTTGAATTCGTGGCCAGCTCGCTCCATGTACCTTAAATAAAATTATGCGAATCAAAGTTTAAAAAATCATGTTCTGTTTTACAAAATCATGGACTTCGAGGAATTCACCAACACGTTAATCAACCACGTTGGAATTCAAAAGAAATTTATTATCCACGACGTGCTGAAAATCCTCGAGGATAATAACAATTTTGATAAAACCAATGTGTATAAGGATATCGGGGAGGATGCTGCTGCCCTTCATTTTCCAGGAGAATCTAAATTGGTTTTAATCGCGACGGATATGATCTCTGCTGATTTCGTGGCGAAAGCCCCTTTTTCCGCGGGATACAGCGCCATCGTTGTCTGCATCGATGATATTTTCGCGTGTGGTGGTATGCCATTAACCACCGCGATAGATATGCAAGCGAGCACCACAGAGCGATTGCAAGACGTGATCAAGGGCGCGAAACGTGCCGCCGAGCAATTTGGCATCTCGATAACGCGTGGTCACACTGCCCTCAAGCCGGGGTGTGACGCCGTGGCGTCTACGGCCATCGGTTGGATCGATCAGGAGCAGTATATTTCGGCGGGCGGGGCATTGCCCGGCGATGCACTCGTCATCATCTGGGATGCGGATGGAAAACGGAGCCGAAACGGGCCATATTGGGACACGATCACGTTTAAGGATAGCGCTGAAGTCTTGCAACGTCGCGCGGTCATGAATGAGCTTGCCCGTGACAACTTGCTCCACGCCAGCAAGGACATCAGCGACGCGGGCATTATCGGGACGGCACTCATGATGCTCAATTATTCGCGTGCTGGCTGCGAAATCGATGCGGATAAGCTGAAAATTGCATTCAACGTTCAAGATTTCGATGAACTTGCATGGTTCTCAACGGCTTATCTCACCACGGGATTTCTCGTCGCTATTCCCGAGATTAATCTTGACCGTGCTAAGAACATTGCATTGAACGCGGGACTCGAGATGAAGATGATTGGTAGCATCGTTCCGGGAAGTGAAATCTTGATTGTATATGAGAATGGTTCACAGATCTTGTTTGACTGGCAAAAAACGCCGGTTTTTCCCGCGCTTGATTGAAAATAATCACTCATAACTGGATGTCGTTGTTGGCTTCACGAATCCCCCGTAGATGAAATAAAACCCGGCAATGAGTAGCAAGATGGCAATCAAGCTCACGTATTGGTCATTCTTGAAAACTGCCGTGTTGAGTAAAAACGCCACGATGGATGCAAACAAGAACAGATACGAGATTCCAAGCGCGTTCAAGCCGTTTTTAAACACGGCATCGCTCGTGCGCTTCGATAAGACGAGTGCCTTCATGGCGATCACGAGCATCAAGATGATACACACGATTCCGAACAAGTAGATGAAATATTGACCGACAGAAGAAAGAGTGTCCACGATACCGCCCGTGATGTTGAACGCGTTGCAAATTTTCACCAGCAAGAAGAGAGCGTACATGGCAATCAAGATGAATTCCATGACGCGTTTGAAATTGTGAATGGCACGCTCGTTTGCCGGGACAATTAAGAACGTGATCCCGAACACGAGAAACATGTATGATGCAAGGATGATGAATAAGGTAGCGAGATCGAAGAAAAACCTGTTAACAGAATTATCCGGGGATTGAAAAAAATTGGTAAACGTGTATGCGGCGCATGCTATGATGAATGAAGCAATCGCGAGGAGAATGTTCAACCGGGTTAAATTTTTATTAACACGATATTTCACGTACAACTTGCTGATGATGATCCCTAGAACACCCAAGCCTGCAAATAGGAAAATTATTCGTAACACGTTCATGGAAGGATTTAAAGAAAATGCCTGGAACCCGTTAAATCGCACGCCGATCAATATCGATAGATATGATACTTGCCCGAGAATGATCATGAAAAATGGGAAATATTGCTTGAACGTGTCTTTCATAGATGAAAGCGTGCGCGAAGGTTCAAGAATTTGATCACACCTAATTTAATCCGTGATCTTGCTTGATTCGTTCCTTTATATCATCCGGAATTGCCGATTTCTCGCCTTGGTCGTTGACATGCACGTAGACCACCTCGCACTCGCATACTTTAAGGCCAGTCTTGATGTTGATGGCCCATAATTGGATCGTGATGCTCGTAGTACCAATAGCCTTCACGTCTCCATAGATTTCGACCATGTCCTTCTCCCGCACCGGAGCTTTGAACAACACCTCGCTCATTTTCAACGTCACGAGAGCTCCATCGATCTGCTTGTAGGCGAAGATCGCACCTGCCTCATCGAGCCATTCCAGCATTCTTCCTCCAAACAAGTTACCATTCACGCCAATATCAAGCGTCATGCAGAGCTTGGAAGCAATCAAATGCTTTCCTTCGGGGACGATATTTTCCGGGCAGTACGTGGTCATCACTCCACCTTATTGAGACAAGTAACCTTAAACGGCTTCTTAAATCAAACGGTAACTTAAATTAACTCGTCAAGGAACCGGTCGAATATTCGAATAATCCATCTCGGTCGATGAACCATGGTAGAGGAATCAGGAATCGTTCGGATCACGGTCGAAGCACGTGACCAGCCAGGCGAGCTGATACGGATTTTAAAGCCGCTCTCGGAACACAATGCAAATATCCAAGGTGTTTTTCACGATCACAGTCACGATGCGGATCGGCCGCTCGATGGATCTGTTCCCGTTGAAATTACATTCACGTTCGATCCCTTAATGTCCGAAGAGGACAAAAGACAACGGATCGAGAAAATAGAACAAGACCTCGCCGCGGAAAACATTCAGATTCTCGACATGTCGATCGAACAAATCGAGACCACGAAGACCGAACACGTGATTTTGATAGGGCCCATATTTGAAACCGACATCCAGGACTCGATCATCCAGATCACGTCCACGGGTGCTCGGATCGCCGACATGCAAGCGGCAATCGCGGGCCCCGACACGCCGCAAAGCACGGTCATGTTCAAGATAGAATACGAGCAAGACGCGATACATTCCACGCTCCTGGAGAAGTTATCGGACTTGTCCCAGCAGAAAAACTTGAAATACATAACTTCGTGAGGGATACGCGTGGTGAAAATCGTCAAGATCGGCATTGCAGGATATGGCACCGTCGGTAAAGCCTTGATCTCGATATTACGGGCAAAGAAAGACTACCTGGCCGAGAAATTCGGGCTCGAGTTTTCCCTCGTTGCCTTGTACGAATTTGACGGGATGCTCTTCACGCCGGAGGGATTGGACATTGCCACGCTCGTTCCCGAGACGGACATCCGTTCGTTGCCCGAGTGGCAGCCTGGCATGATGGCAGTGGACCAGATCGACCAGCAAGAGTATGATGTCTTCGTCGACATGACCCCGACGAATATAACGACCGCGGAACCTGCATTCACGCATTTCAAAAAAGCATTGATATCGGGCAAGGACGTGGTCACCTCGAACAAGGGCCCGCTCATGCTTTATTTCAGCGACGTCATGGCCCTCGCAAATCAGCATGGCAAGTGCGTCATGTATGAAGCCACTGTTGGTAGCGCGATTCCTTGCATCCATGAGGCACAATCAGGCTTGAACGGCAACAAGGTGATGCGGATCGAGGCCATCCTCAACGGCACGTCGAATTATATTCTCACCCGAATGGCAACCGAGAAAATGGATTTCCAGGTCGCTTTGAAGGAAGCCCAGGAGCGAGGCTATGCCGAAACAAATCCCGAGCTTGATATCGGTGGTCACGATGCTGCAGGAAAGCTCGTCATTCTCGCCAACACGGCCATGGGGCTCGAGAAAACGATCAACGATGTGAAAACAGAAGGCATCGAGCACATCACTCTCGATGCGATCAACATGGCCGAGAAAGAGGGGTTCGTGATCAAGCATCTTGGCATTGCTGACGAGCAAGGGAACCTTGAAGTGCGACCGAAACTTGTCCCGAAAAACTCCCCGATGGGCGCTATCACTGGGACATTCAATGCTTTCAAGTTCGTGACGGAACTCGCCAAGGATATCATCATCATGGGCAGGGGCGCGGGTGGCATCGAGGCAGCGGCCGCTGTCTTGTCGGACTTGATCAACGTGGCAAAATAAAACGAGTGTCTTGTGTCATTTTCCAAGCTTTTTTTCCCTCTTTTTGCAGCTTTTCGCATATACTTTGATATATCGGAAGAGGGATCGATCGTCTTGATCTACTATGAGCGATACAGAAGAAGCAATGGAAGCTCCCAAGAGCAAAATTGAAACCCCCAAGAAAGAAAGGCTGGGTTTCGTCGATCTCTGGCGGGGCTTCATAATGATTTACCTGGTACTTTCCGCATTCATTCCCGAGTCATGGATTACCAATACTGCTTATCAGGGCGCCTTTACTCCTATCCTCGAATTTTTATTCGTCCATCCAGCGCGTGAATCATTTGTCATGCACCTCATCGATATTGGCGCGACCAGCTTCGTTTTCGTTCTCGGTTTAATGTATTCTGTCACGTTCAACCAGCGTCGCGAGAAATCCGGAACGAAAGCGGCGATCAAGCACATCATCATCCGCTATGGCGTCATCGTCTGGCTGGGATTCGCGGTCATGATCGTCGAGTATGGATGGCCCCTCATCGTGACGAAAGGCGACGTGTTGGCCGGCATCAACACCCTGACATATTCATCCGGCGTCCCGGCAGGATCTGATATCACCGTGCTCTGGTGGGACGTGATCCCTTCCCTCGGGCTAGTCGGCTTCGTTGGCATCCCTTTCTTGTTCCTGAAGAAGAAGGCACGGTTGATCGTTGCCTACGCCTGGCTCATATTTTATGGCGTCATGCTCGATCTTAATCAATACACGAGATGGGCGAGCAGCGCCGCGACTTCCGTATTCGGCGGCATCTATTTCTGCATCTTCGCGTTCGGTGCCACGCAAATCATGGCATCTGCAATCGGGGAATACATGATGCAGGGTTTCAGCGGCGCTGAACGCCCGCGATTCTTGCAGCGGCTCGCCGTTTTCGCGGGGTTCAACCTGCTTTTCGGTATCGTGCTCTTGAGTTCGCCCTACACGTTTGTACCCGCCTACATCCTCGTGGCCATCAGCGTGACTCTCCTGGGTTTTTTCCTTTTCCTGTTCTTCGACGAGGTCATGCATTGGCCCATGCGGTTGTTGAGGGCATACGGAAGCAGTCCGTTTTTCGTATATTTGATAACAGTGATACCTTTGGAGCTCGTCAGCGTGTTCCTCAAACTCTTCAATGTCCAGGTGGACGTGTTCACCTGGACGTACTTCCTTGTGCTCGTTGTTACTGCGGCGGCAAATGTCAGCATCATTTTTTTAACTTACATTAAAGGAAAACGCGTTCGCACGGACATTGCTGCCCTCGTCGGCATCATCGTGGTCATGGGCGTGGGCTGGCCATTGCTATTTTTAGGCTTTTTTAGTTAGAAAAACGATTTTTTATTTTATTTATTTGACACCAAGGGTCTTCTTGAGGTACTCGCCTGTATATGATTGCTCGTTTCTTGCCATGTCCTCGGGCGTGCCCTCGCCAATGAGATATCCACCTTTCTCGCCACCATCGGGCCCGAGGTCGATGATCCAGTCAGCGACCTTGATCACGTCCAAATTGTGCTCTATCACGATGACTGTATTCCCTCTGTCGACAAACTCGTTCAAGATGGCTAACAAACGCTTGATATCGGCGAAATGCAGGCCGGTTGTTGGTTCATCAAGGATGTACAACGTCTTGCCCGTTGATGGCTTCGACAATTCCCGCGCGAGTTTCATGCGTTGTGCCTCACCCCCGCTCATGGTTGGCGCGATCTGCCCGAGCTCCATGTACCCCAAACCAACATCGAGCAAGGTCTTGAGTTTCTGCTTGATCTTCGGGTGGTTGCTGAAGAACTCCGATGCTTCTTCACAAGTCATGCGCAGGATCTCGTCGATGTTTTTCTCCTTGTATTTTACCTCGAGTGTCTCCAGGTTATATCGCTTTCCCTTGCAGACCTGGCACTCGACAAACACGTTGGGCAAGAAGTTCATTTCCATTTCCAGGAAACCAGAACCACCGCAATTCTCGCACCGTCCGCCCTTGACATTGAATGAAAATCTTCCCTTTGTATAGCCTCGAGACTTTGCTTCAATCGTCGCAGCAAAAATGTCGCGAATGTCGTCGAATACCTTGGTGTACGTTACCACGTTCGATCGGGGCGTGCGGCCGATCGGTGACTGGTCGATGTTGATGATCTTGTCGATCTGGTTTGCACCGACGATGGAATCGTGGGCGCCTGGTATCATCTTGGCCTTGTTCACGGCCCTGGCAAGTCCTTTATAGAGTATCTCGTTAACAAGTGATGACTTGCCCGCGCCCGAGACGCCCGTAACCACCATGAAGAGACCGAGCGGGAACTTGACATCTATGCCCTTCAAGTTATGTTCCCTGGCTCCTCGAACCTCGATGTAAGCCTTTGTCGCCGCACGTCGCTCGACTGGGATTTCGATGAATTCCTTCCCAGAAAGGTATTTCCCAGTGAGCGAGTCAGGATTTTCCATGATTTCGTCCACGGTACCTTGTGCCACGACCTTTCCTCCATGAACACCAGGGCCGGGCCCAAGATCAACGATGTGATCGGAATTGCGCATAAAATCCTCGTCATGCTCTATCACGATCACGGTATTTCCGAGATCCCGCAATTGCTTGAGCATCTTGATGAGTTGCATCTTGTCCTTGGCATGCAGTCCGATACTCGGTTCGTCAAGCACGTACAACACGCCTACAAGCGATGAACCGATCTGCGATGCGAGGCGGATGCGTTGGCTTTCACCACCCGACAGCGTTCCTGCCATGCGATTGAGCGACAAGTAGTCCAGGTTCACGTTCACGAGAAAGTTGAGGCGGCTCTTGATCTCCTTGATCACGTCCTTGACGATTTGCTTCTCGTGGGTGGACAAGGTTTGCTCCAATTGCATCATGAGCTCGAAAATTTCGCGTATCGTGAGATCGGACAATTCCCAGATGTTCTTGCCATCAACGAGCACCGACAGGCTTTCGGGACGCAATCGTCGCCCCTTGCAATCCGAGCAAGGTCGCTCGGACATGAACTGGGAGTAATAATCACGTGCCATGGTTGACTTGGTTTCCATGTACCGGCGGTTGATCGTGTTGAAGATGCCTTCCCACTTGCGTTTCATCTTGCCCGTGTAATGCAAATCCGCGTCCTCGCCGCCAAATTCGAAATTAAACTCGAATTTCTCATCCCCGCTACCGAGCAACAAGACATCGAGGAAGCTCTTGTCCAGATCCTTCACCGGGGCCTCGAAATCTTGCTTGTAATGCTTGAACAGTTCCTTGATCATGCGCCACGAGTAGGAATTCACGTTGCCGAATCCAGGTACTTTTTCCAATCCGGAACCGTGGATTGGTTGTTCAATGTCGGAAACGATGAGTTCGGGGTCGAAGGTGAGGATTGTCCCGAGGCCGCTGCAAGCTGGACATGCACCAAGCGGGTTGTTGAATGAAAACATGCGGGGACTGATTTCCATGAAGGAAATGCCACAGGCCGGGCAAGCAAATTTTTCGCTGAATTCTTGCATCGTGCCATCGCCGAGCTCCACGAACACGAGGCCATCGGATAGTTTCAACGCGCTTTCGATCGCATCGGCAAGACGCTTCTTGATATCCTTGCCCATGACGATCCGGTCCACGACGATCGCGATGTCATGCTTCTTGTTTTTCTCGAGCTCGATCGGCTCTTCGAGAGACTTGGTCTCGCCGTCAACTCGAACCCGGAGATACCCTTGTTGCTTGAGCTTCTTGAATTCGTCTTGAAATGTGCCCTTCTTTTGCCGGGCAACTGGCGATAATACCTGGATTTTCGTTTTCGCGGGCTGCTCCATCACCTTTTCAATGATCTGCTGCGATGTTTGCGGCTCGATGAGCCTGCCGCACTGGGGACAGATGGGCTTCCCGACATGCGCGAAAAGCAAGCGCAAGTAATCATTAATCTCCGTCACCGTGCCAACGGTCGAACGGGGGTTCTTGGACACGGTCTTTTGCTCGATGGCTATCGCGGGGCTTAAACCTTCGATGAAATCGACATCTGGCTTGTTTAATTCCCCGAGGAATTGCCGGGCATACGTCGAGAGCGATTCAAGATACCGCCTTTGGCCCTCTGCGTAGATCGTGTCCATCGCCAGCGACGACTTGCCCGACCCGGAAACGCCCGTGACGATGATAAACTTGTTGCGGGGAATCTTGACGTCGATGTTTTTCAAGTTGTGCTGGCGTGCACCTTTTACGTAGATAAAATCGTCAGCCATGGTGGAGCACGCGCGAGTGACATGAATCCGACAAGAATATCCTTGCGATAAAGAAAAATAACCCGCGACAGCACCAAGAAATTTCTAAAGATGCGGTCGCAGTCCTTCGATTTTCTTTTGTTTTGGCTTCGTGCTGGTAGAATTGTTAAGTACTACGAGGTCATGAGATTTAACAACAAATCTACTTTCTGATTCTTTTACATAGTCACGCGTTCAGCAGGAAATCAATAATATTAATTACATCCTAATCAATGGCACAAGATGTGATGAAACAATGAATAACAGGAAATTAGGAAGGACTGGCCTCGATGTAAGCGAAATTGGCCTCGGTACGGAGCTTCTTGCAAAGAACCAACCTGCGGATATCGTTAGCAACGTCATCAAAGCAGCAATCGATGGTGGTATAACCTTTTTCGACGTGCTCGTCATGGATCCTGCATTTTTGCAAGCAGCGAGGATAGTGTTTCAAGAATACAGGAACCATATCATCATTTCTGGGCATTTTGGTATCGGCATCGTGAACGGCAAAACTACTCGTGTTCGCAGGGTCAACGATGCCATCGCCTCGTTTCACGCGTTGATCGACGGTCTAGGCGTGGATCATGTAGATGTTGCCATGCTCGAATACGTCAGCGAGAAGGAATATCCCAAATTCATCAAGGATGGCGGGCTAATCGACGCACTGAAAAAATTAAAAGAAGGTGGTAAGGCACGATTCTTAGGTCTCAGTTCCCACTACATGCCGGTCTTGACTGCGGCAATCGAGAGCGGGACGTTCGAAGTGATAATGACGCAAGTGAACGCGGCGTGCTCGCACGTGCCAGGTCGCCGGGCAGTATACGATGCTTGCGAGGAGACCAACACTGGCCTCGTCGCCATCAAGGCACTCCTCGGCGGAAAATTGTTCAGCCCCGGCAAGAAGGTGCGCATTGCCGCCTACCAGACAGGCACCCAAACCCTGGACTTCAAGGTCCCGCCAGGCATCACGCCCGTCCACTGCATCTCCCACGTCCTCGCCCAGCCGGGCGTGTCGGTGTGCCTCGTAGGAGCGCAAACCGTCGAGGAAGTGAAGTCAGCACTCGAGTATTGTACAGCAAATCCCGAGGACCATGATGATAAATCGCTCGTATCATTATTCTCGGGTTAATGAACGATCTCGTTATCGAGTGCTTCCGAATGTCCTTCGGATATCTTTGAATTATGACGGTCATTCCGTCACGCATGAAGGGATCATCGTACGTTAGCTTGTTTTTTCGGTTACTCTGGGCTCCTGGTTCGATCCAACCAGCCAGGCCCTTCGATCAAAACCC
>JGI26339J46600_10000674_pt1 | contig 11515 bp, 12 predicted proteins | sample BogFormECP12_OM1_FD_46600 | JGI IMG/M metagenome (IMG submission 46600) | reverse complement strand
TGTGAAACTCTAGTACGTCAAATACCCCATACCCCTCATACCCCGAACAATGTCTTTGTAGTCTTTGTGTGTACAATAAAAAAGACTAAGATGGTGGTTGTATTTCATAAGCTGTTATTGAAGTTATGTTTGCTGTTGGACTAGTATCGGGATAGTAAAAACTGGAGTCTATGATATGACCGTAGAAAATAGTTGTTCCTTTGATTGATATAGTTGCATAACCCATAGAAGCACCTTGACTCCAAGGATACGTATCGCCCAAGTCACATACAGATATTGTACTGTTTGACCATTGGAGAGTAATTGTAACATTCCATAATGGAACAGAACTTAGAACAGCAGTTCCATACTCAGAAACGTCTGCTGGTAATTCTACTTTCTTCCATGTAACGCCAGAAGACTGTCCTAGTATCTCTGTTCCATTGTTTGTTCTAAGCAGTAAGACTAAGTTGAATACTGAGAGTACCAGAGAGACAATGACTAAAACCGTTAAGAGTTTCTCATTCATGTCTATCACTCTTCTTACTTAGTTTCTGTTGCATTTCTAGAAATTGTATATGGCTTAATCTTTCTTTTTCGCATTTTGGACATTTGGTTACATAGATGATAGAATGTTTAACGCATAATTTAGCGATATTTAGTTCTTCTCCTATTTGTTGATGAAGTGTACCACAGTAACCACACTTTAGGTTTCGGTCTAAGACTCCACCACAGAGTTTACATCTTAAAGATTCTATTGGTATTCTAATCAGTCTCCTGAACAACGCACTTTGCCTATGTATGGTTATCTTTCGTTGTATTTGATTAGCTGAGGAGAAGGAATTAGAGTTTATGAATCACAAATCTATCTAGCATTGAGATATACATATCAAAAAAAGAAAATGAAAGGGCTAGTCATTGTTTAACTAGCTATCAACATTATGTCGAAAGTGCAGAACAGAAAAGGTTTACATTAAGTCAACTTTTTTTGTCTTGACATCAATTGGTTGCTGACTGTCTTTGACGGATTGGGATGCTTTTTCGACAAGTTTTCTTGTCAAAAAAGGTTTTCTTCTACATTTGCCAACAATGTAGGTGGAGACAGCTTATGTCTAACAATGACGAAGAACCGTATTCCAGCATCTTTGCATCATTGAAACATCCCGTTCGGCGTAAGATTCTGAGGATGCTCTCGAAAAAGCCTATGAGTTACTCAGAGATGCTTGAGGTTCTGGGAGTATCCAACTCTTTCTTGACCTATCATCTTGAAAACTTGGGAGAACTCGTGGGCAAAATGGACGATGGTAGATATAGACTTTCCACTTTTGGAGAAGACGCAATGGCTACAATGATTAGAGTCGAAGACATTCCAGTAAATACATCTCATCAATCACCACAAACAAAACCAAAGAAAATCCTATGGAAAAGTGTCTCCTTCGCATTTGGCTTAATCTGTATTGTCTTGATAGCTTTCACAGCATATTTTGCAGTAACTGGCATTTCAGCACAGAACAGCTATAACAATCTCCAAAACCAATACAATAACCTGAACTCAACATACAATAACTACGTTTCAACACACAGCCACACAAATGCAGAATATGATGCTATGTGGATGCCAGAGTTAATATTAATTGATTTAACAACGATTAACCATACTTTGGTGACTGCCAGAAGTAACATTGGTTCAATTTCATTTTGGAATTCTTGGCTCAATGTCACTGGGTATTTAGTCAATATTCACAAGAATGACGCATATAACTGCACACTTCACGTGGTCGCCATTAGCTATAATGCCACTGCACTTGACAGCTACATAAACCTAGGAACAATATCTGGTGAATCTTGGGCAAACGTCGGTCCAAACCTCTACAACGTTTGGGGGTATGTTTCAAACTACACGATAACACCGCAATGGACGGCTAGTCCTTAATACATTCTTTTTCCACGTCATAATCAAACCATACTATACAAAAGGCTCTAGTCAAGCTGAAAGAGGAATATGAGAAGTAGTTAGAGTTTTCAAGTTTACTCTTCCTTGAATGAGTGGAGATTTCAGTGAAGCTTTTCATTGTTTCTTGGATACCTTTAGATGAGCTCATCCATCCTTATCCTCATGGAAATCTTAAATCTGCATAGTAACAGAAGACGAACTAGGGGTTAAAAAATGAGGAAAGAACATATTGTGATTATTGTTCTTGCTGTCTTGCTTGTCGGCGTTAGTGCAGCATGGATAATCAGTAGTCGACCATCTGAACCTTACATTCATTCGGAACTTTTAGAAAATGAACCGCCAATAGACATATCTGCCAGTAGTAGCGTAGGTGGCTGGATACTGAATTGGACTCCTACGGCAGACGTAAGGATTATTAGAATTCAAGTTTGGATGGGCAATCCTAACGCTACAGAGTGGGAGGGTGACACCTACGTTACTATCGGAGGAGAACCAAGTGACCCATCAAATCCAAACACTTATGATAATACAACCCAACTTCTCGTTCATTACCAGTTCGATAGTCATGCTCCAAGCCCCATACCTCACCAACTCATGTTTGACCTCACTCCAGGCTTCAAAGTGACTTCGGGGCAAACCGTCAATGTCTACCGACTTTTCCATAATATTGAAGTCTCCAAATCAGTTGACGCTGGTGATGTCCAAGTCATAATCTACTATGAAAACGCCTAATGCAAAGAAGAGGAAAAGCTATGTCGAAAGTGCAGAACGGAGAGATTAATACTTGAAGAGGTTATTTCCTCAAAAAGGAGCCTCTTCTATGAGTGAAAACCGAACCATTTTTCCTTTGGGCCCTCATAGTGATAGATTGACTGATGCGAACAGGTGACTTACAATAAGATTGAGAGCTAGATGCATCGTGCTGATATACATTTTAGCATTGGTAATACCCTCTCTTTTAACTGCAAACATGCTTTTGGCTAAGTATCCAGTCAGTTATGGCAGGACAGCTAGTAGCGCAGATTGGTTTTGGGCTATAATTTTGAGCCCTATACTGGTATTTTTAATGTTGTTTGGAATAACAACTTTGAATCCCATATCGATATATCTTTGGGTAGTTCTTATCTCCATACCAGTAGTATGGCATCACTATAAGATTTCAATAGATTCTTCTATTGAACTCATTTTAATCCTTCTATTTCTACTTTGGTTCATCATGATTTCTATAGGTCTATTACAAGGGTTGCAAGGGCTAGACTGATAGTCTAAACCATTTAACAAGGAAGGCTCTAGCGAAGCTGAAAGAGGAATATGAGAAGTAGTGAGGTTAAGTCTACTCTTCCTCAACTGATGGAGATTTCAGGGAGTCCATAGAAGTTTTTCATTTTAGTTAACATACTATACGCATAGACCAGCATGATTGATTCTAATGGATGACTCCATGCCTAGTGGCTAAAGAACATACTTCCATATAGACTAAAGAGCCAATCTTTTGTTTTATCCTAGTATCTTATCAGGGAGAGGGGGAGGTGATAGAATGAAAATTGAAATGAATATTATTATTGCTATAATGCTTACTTTCTGCCTAACTGCTTCAGTATTCATGGCAATACCAATACAAAGTCAAAGCACAAAGACTTACAACCCATTAGCAGACATAAATGAGGATGGAAAGGTTAGCCTACAAGACTTAGTGCTTCTTGCAGATGCATATGGCACTAGTGGGACACCAGTAAACATTACTGCCCTCCAAACCGAAATAGATACTTTGAATGCTACAGTCACAGAACTTCAAAACAACAATACTGATTTGGAGAACAGAGTGAGTGCGTTAGAGGCAATGTATGGACTGCCAATCGTCAACATTGCTGGTCTGATCGGATACTGGAGATTCAACCAAGGATTTGGAAACATTGCTTCTGATAGCAGTGGAAATAACAACATTGGGACTCTTGTTAATGGACCGACATGGGTAGATGGTATCTATGGAAAGGCATTGAGTTTCAATGGAGTGAATGAATATGTTGATGTCCCTCAANGTCCAAGTTTAAACATCGCAAATAGAGTTAGCGTAACTGCTTGGATTTATCTCAATGCTATGCCAAGTTTTGCCTACACAGTCCTTTCGAGATGGTATGACGGAACGAACCCTGATAGAGGGATAGTGTTACAGGTGTTCCCAGGTTCTCTGCTCTTCGGAGTAATTGATAGCAGCAATATCTTTTCCGCACCCTACTCCTTTGAAATCAACAAGTGGTACTGTGTAGCTGCGACTTGGGATGGTTCAATTTCAAGANTCTATGTAAATGGCTTAGAAATCGGAAACATGAGTACGACAGGGAGTTTCACCAATCAGAACGAAGATCTGAGTATCGGCTGTGACCTTAATCCCTTCCAAGCGTTCTTCGATGGCACAATTGACAATGTCATGCTTTACAACAGAGCTTTGAGTGCAGGGGAAGTAATGACACAATATCTAACTCCACCACCATAATCCACTCTTTCTTTTTTTTATCAACACACCAGAAGCCAAACTACCAAAGACGTGAAAGCTGCGCAGATAAGATTCTCCATCATTGTACTTGCTGAGAACGCTTTTCCAGAAAATCTTTAATCAGAAGAGAACGTAACAAACAGTTCATATTTGAAAGGTGAGGTTACATGATGAAAGCGATTGGGCTAGGAATTGCTTGCGTTGTTCTGGTAGCTGCACTCTTTGGGACTGTGTTCTATTACAACAACTATGTTGGAAACCACACTTACTCAAATGACCAATACAATGAGCTCAAAGAATGGTTATCTGCAAACATGACTCTGCTTCAGAATCAGTTAGAAACGTTGAATTCATCATATCAAAAATATGTTGAAACATATAATCGAACAAACTCTGAGTATCTGGATTTACAAAGTCAAAACGATAATCTTACAGATTATTTTAACAGCCTGTTAAACAACTACAACTCCTTGATAGCTAACTACAATCAGTTGAACGCTTCTTATCAATCACTTCAATCAGATTTGAATCAAACAACAGAAATGCTAGCTGAAAAAGACACAGCTTTCTCGCAGCTTCAAAATGAATATTCAGACCTTTCAACTTGGGTAGGTGCTCTGCTTTCTCCACCTGCGAACCACACGGCAGTAGCTGCTTTGGTAAATGCCTCCTATCCAATTCACATTTTAACAAACAAATTCTTGTTTTCCAGCGCCATAGAAGATGGGACTGAATCAGATTGGGCACTTCTTTGGATACAGGGAAATGTAGTTGACGCAGCAGCCTTCATGTCTATCATAATAACAAGTTCCAATTTGACAAGCATAGAGTTTTCTCGTTGTGACTTAACTGGCGGCGATTCTTTATCAGTCAACATAAGTGGCACCATGACTGGTCAATTTGGACCACTCGCTGGTTTCTATTCAGACATTTTTAACAGTACAGACGCTTTGAAAGGATACATAGATTTACAAGGGAGCTAGAGAAGAGAAAATGAAAAGCTCACGATGAACTGCTATCTAGCGCGTGCGCTATCTAAGGTAAAACCCATCAACAAATCTTCCAGAGCAATATTTGTTGTCAGAGTCTTATTGGTTGCCCCAACCATGGTTCAGCATCGCATCCATGACAAAAAACAGATATAATGATTCATTTTACTTCTCTCAAATGAGACTGGAGGCATATAAAACGGACAGGAAATTAGTAACGCTGATTTCCATGTTGATTTCCATAATGATTATTCTGTCTCTTGCCATAGGCTATTTCACAATCAAAAATGGTGCTGTTCATGACATATCAATAACGTATCTCGGTTTGGATGGAAACAACAACATAATTGCTATTGTAAGAAACCAAGGCAATCAAGTTGAAAGCTTTAACGCGACGGCGTACTGTAACGAAACTGCGGTTGATACAGAGTCTATCAATAAGCTCCAGCCGAACACTGATACGACTTTGACGTTTCATTTAGACACGTCATCTCTTCCACATGGCATGTACAATGTCAGCGTAGTGACAACGTCAGTTCCAAACGAAACAAAATCGGTTATTATTCCAACGGGGGCATTGTGGCCTGCAGCTAATTACTTCAATTTCACAAATATCACGTGGGAAGGAAGCACGGTCAGCAGCGGTGTGGTCCAAATAACAGCGCTGCACTTTGACCTCATGGCAGTTGAAGGAGATGCACATAATGTGACGGTATCCATCAGTGGGATTAATGCCCCAATCAACCCCTTCTCAATTTTCAATCAAACTTCGCAACACTTGGACATCGACTTTCAAATTCCCTATCAAGCCACGCTGGGAAACAATTCAGCATACCCTTTAACCATCAATGTAACGGGCACTGAGATAGATCCTTACAGGGATGAAGTCACTCTTCAGATCATCCCCCAAAGCGGAAGTTCGTATGAGATTTGGCGTGGAGGAGATCGGTATTATGCGAAAAATGAATTGTCAGGATTGATCGATTATTACGGCGCAAATTTCACACACGTTTTTGAGCAAGTATTAAATGAGCTGCCCGACAGCGGAGGCGTAATCCAGCTTGACCCGGGATACTATGAAGGCTGGATTGTCATAAATCGCAGTGGAATAACTGTGCAAGGACAAAGCGTCTTGGCTGATAACCCCTTGGTTTTGCCAAACGGGACAGGAGAATTACCTGATGATGCTCCCCAAAAACTTTTGGGAACAGTCTTGTTGGTGGATACCGCGGGCCGAGATGGGATCCACTTCGCGGGTAGACTAAACGGAGTTCACATTAGCAATTTAGGAATACAGTTCACACAAAACGAAACAGGGAATGGTATTTCCGATGACATGGACGAGGACTATCATCTAAGCTACTCTTCTTTCGAGAACATCATGATACTGAATCATGACAAAGACCACTACGCAATTCAAATGAGCAATTTTCTGCATTTGGAAATTCGCGAAATCTGGGCTTGGGGAGGTCCCTTACTGAACCTGTACGGCAACATGAAAGGGTTTCAGTCAGGAAACAGCAACTTCCTCAATATGTATGGCTATATTGGATACGATATGGGGTCAATCAACTTCACACAAGGTCCATATCCAATTTTCGTTCATAAGAATGATTCCTTGAGCAGCGTATGGGTCAACTTCTTGCAGTTTTACAGAATTCAAATCAATTGTAAATTCGCCCAATCAGACCCCAACTACTACGAAGTCACATTGTGGGATTGCAGGTCAAGCACGATTACTGGATTAGACTTGGAGGGTAGTGGAAATGGTTATGAACGGAACAAACTCATGATGGGCTCTTGCTACAGTGACGAGATTATTGACGCTTATATGTGGTCAATGGCTAATGACGCGTATGTGAACGTGGCTTCCAACAACGTGGGAAACACTTTTGACACCTGCAATATTGCGCAGGGCACAATCCTAGATTCCTGCTCGACAGACACATGGCTAAGTTGTTCACTGGAGGGCACAATAGATGCGCACACAAAAGCACAGTTCCTTAGTCTAATAGGGAATTATGGCTCTGCAACTCTGACTTCGGGAAGTAGTGAGGTTAATGTCACTGCCAAATTCATAGGTGGACAATATTTGGCTCAAGCAAATTCACTCTTGAACACAAGCGATGTGCAAGTTATCAGTGTCTATTCTGCGCCAACCAATATTTTCACTGTGGCAACCAGAGACGGGCAGCCAGCCACACAGGGCATAGCCTTCACTTGGTCGGTGAGTCCTCCATAGGCGTGAGCCTTTCAGAAACAGAAGAAGCATTGGAAGACATATCTTTTAGCGCGGATCTCAGATGAATCAACCCGACTTGCTTTGGCTTATGAGCTGAAATTAGCGCCTGAATTTGCTTATAGAACGCTTCTCCAGAAAATCTATTAACAGAAGTAACTGAAGCAGACAGTGTTTTCCAGAGGGGAAAGGGGAGGTGATATGATGAAAATCAAAACGAATACAATTATCGTAATAATGGTCACTTTCTGCTTTACTGCCTCAATATTCTTGGTGAGACCCACTCAAAGTCAAACAACCAAGACTTATGACCCATTGGCAGACATAAATGAAGATGGAAAGGTCTCCTTGCAAGATTTGGTGCTCCTCGCGAATGCGTATGGCACTAATGGAACACCAATCAACATTACCGACTTGCAGGGTCAGATAATAGCTCTCCAGAACGCTGTGAATTCGATAAACGCTACATTGACTGCCGCCTTGAATGACAGTGTAACTAATTTGCAGGGCAACCTTAGCTCACTACAAACCCAAGTCAGTGCCCTCGAAGGAAACTACTCAATTACAAATCTCAACCTAGCACCCTATGCGATACCCTTCAACATGACTGAAAGCGACATTCACCAATCTACAACTTATACAGCTAGTTTCCAAGACATGCCCGACACATCAGTCACATTGACACTAAACAGAACAAGCCAATTGATAATCATGTTCAGTGCAGACGCGGGAATATCCGCAGCCAGTGCAGATCAAAGTGTCGCTATCTATTGCCAAGCTATGATCAATGGAGTCGCAGCAACACCTAACAGTATTCAGCTGACTCCTCTTATCAGTGTCACGAGTCCAAGTGGGCTTTCTCATTCCCATCACGTGATAGAGGGTGCATTCGGCTTCAATTTCTATTTTGGTCCAGTAAGCGCAGGGATATACACAATAAAAATGAGATGGTATCTTTCAGCCGCAGGTACGGGTGATGTATGGAGCAGAACTTTGCAAGTGATAGCACCGCCAGCATAAACACCCAACCAACTTCCTTTTTTCTTTTCTATCAACAAAGCAGAAGTTAAACTACCCAAGTTTAGCATCCCATGGTGTTCACTTTAACTTTTAGACTCTGTCCTTTCTCAAAAAGGACGTATTGACAAACTGCTCTTAACCTTAAAAACTCGTCCTTTTTCTTTCGTGGCGGACCTTGCTTTCACCTGAGGAAATCGGAAGGTTCTATCTGGAGGCAGCATAGTGAGGGTAACCACGATGACGCCCACACCACCAAAACAATACAAATCTGATCCATGCCGAACAAAACTCTGCGGCTTATGCGGCAGTCTTATTGAAAGAGGAAGCTTTCACTGTCCAAAATGCAAGCGCGCGCGCTTTATTTCTCTTGCATGAATATTCCCCAAAAAGAACAACGATTGGATCCGCCGGTCTATGAGAGCAGAAAAAACGGTTTCGAGATTGTGCAAATCAAATGCGCTAGCTTCGATTGATAGAAATCAACGGACAAATCAGTGACGAGAAATGCGTGATGTTCCAGAAATCGAAGAATACAGGAAGAAAAGAGGATCGTTTTGAGAGTTTGGCTATTTTAGCTTAGCTAGACCGGAGACATGGTCATCGTCATGCTTGCTGCAATAGTTCTAGAACTTTTTTTGGGTCTGCATCTTTTTCCATGAAGATGCTTATGTTGTTTTCGTCGATGGTTAGGTGGAGAGTCTTAGCATCTTTTCCTTCTACGATTATGTTTTTGACTTTGCCTAGGTGGAGCATTTCTGATAGTTTTTCGCTTGCTTCGAAAGTTGAGGAGGAAAGTACGGCATAATCTATTACTTTGGATGGGTCATTTAGATCTATTGTTGCTGTGGTTGTGTTTCTGAGTATGTAGCCTATTACTCCGTCGCATTTCTTGATGTCTTCTAGCGTGGACCGTATGTCTTCACAAGTTGTTGTTTCTAATGCTATAGGTTCAAGTTCATTGGTTGTTTCTTGAAGGGTTTTTCTTTGCTTGACCAATTTGAAGCCTCCATCACTCTATTACTGGTTTAACCCTGACGAGTTCTCCCTTCTTTACGTCAAGGATTTGGCGAATCTTGTCAGGGATTTGTATCATTCCTTTTCCCTCGAGTTTTGAGTCTTTTATTGGCTTGACTTTGCAGCGGGCTGTTTTTGCTCCGAATGTTTCGATGGTGACTTCCTCGATTTTTCTGTCTTCGTATAGTTCTTTCCATTGGGAGAGTGTTTCACCGTCGATGCGTGTAACATCAGGCGACGCGAAAATTCCCCCGATGTTCTCTACGATGAACTGAGTTACTTGGGGTTCCGGCAAGCTTTTTTCGGAGCTAGTTTCAGAGACTGCTTGTTCTTCGTGATTCTCCAAAGTTTCTTCTTCAGCCGTTTCTGTGAGTTTAGTGGTCTCCGTGGGCTCGGCGTTTGTTTCTATGGGTTTGATGTCTGGTGTTGGGGCTGGTTCATCATTCTCGGGTTCGGATGGAATGTCTTTGTCGAGGGTGGGGCCGATTTTCTCAAGGATTTTTAGGACTGTCGGCACGAGCACGTTGGTTAAGGTGCTTATGTACTTCAAATCTGCTCCTTCCGGAGTCACGGTTACCAGGTACGAATCGCCCATGCGCGAGACGCTGATTGTGCCTTCTGAGGCTTCAAGGCTAATGTGTTCTACTCCGCCTAATGTCTGAGCTTTTTCCAATACCTCGTCAAGCGCGTCAACAGTATGAACTGCAGCATCTTCTTGGGTTCTGTCTTCTCCACTTATTATATCGCCGTCTTCTTTGAACAAGAAAATGCTTGTAATATCCGGGCACGCGTTGGTGATCTCGTTCAGAGTGTTCCTTAAGGCAAGGGAGTAAACGTCGTTTTCCATGTTTTCACTCTTCATCATGTTAAGTTATTCTGAAGAGTATGCGCCCAGGAACACCGTCGTTTTCGATGACAAGGTACTTGAGGCCTTCAGTATCGCCAAGCTGGTCTAACCATTTCAATGCGTCACGAGCCTTCTGCAAGACCAGGAGTCTCTCCTGATGGCTTCGCACGACTTCCTCGATGGCCGTCAACTCATGAAACGGGTTTGCGTCTAAAACTATGCTGAGGCTGCCGACTGAGATTTCGCCCAAGCTTTCGGAAGTCGCCTTCTTACCAGCGAGCTTCATGACTACCTCATGTATCTTTTTCGATTTCTCCGCCAAAGCTCTGATATCGTCTAATCGGCGGAGATACTCGCCTAACGTGCTTTTTGTTTCGCTTATCTCCTTGTCCAATGTTTCGGCTATATCTTCTGCTGAACTGTACTCTTTTATTTCCACAACCATTCATTGCACCTCCAAACAGGAAACAATATGGGAAACTTGGATTCTACACCCTGCCCCTTCGTCATCAATGAGAATGGGGGAAGTTAGCTGCTGGGAGCTGTCGCTGTATACGTGAACTGATTGCCCTTAGCTGATCTCAATTCGACTTCGTACTGAGCACCGTTGACCCAAGCGGATGTTACTGATTGTGTCGAGTTGCCGTTCGCTGGAATAGTTATCGAATTTGTTATTAGATTTGGTCCATTGCTTACATGAATCTCGTTTATGGTGACTGGGTTTGTTCCAGTGTTGATCATTGTTACGGTCACATTGTTGTTTAGTCCGCCGGCGACGCTAAATTGCAAGTTTGTGATTTTGAGTTGTTCTGTTGCCATGAAGTTGAAGGTTAGGGCTCCCATCCATGCGGCTACGGCTATGCTGACTGCGACTGTTACTGCGATAAGTATGATTGAGGCTACTACGGGGCTTAGGGCTTTTCTGCTTCTCAATATTTTCATCTTTCTTTTTATCCCTCCTTTTGGAGTTACTTATGTA
>JGI26339J46600_10000669_pt1 | contig 11584 bp, 7 predicted proteins | sample BogFormECP12_OM1_FD_46600 | JGI IMG/M metagenome (IMG submission 46600) | reverse complement strand
ACACGGTACCAGCTGCTCCCATGCTGAAAGATCGTCCGTACACCCCGCGGGAGAATTACCCGTATCCCAATTATCTGGTACTTGTCGGGAATTCGCCAGATAACGAAGTACAACTCGCCATCCCGCACATGATTTTCGACACCGCGATCACGATGGGCACGTACAGTAGCAATCGCGACGTGTATGGCTCGTTGGAAGGCTGGTATGATGTCCTCAATGGTCTCGGTATTTACAATGACCATGATTTCTTGCAAGGTAGCGATCTCTATTATGTTGGGTTCTGCGAAGCGCGCATGAATAACTTGAACAACATGTACAATGACCCGAATTACGTCGCGAAGCCAGAATACTTGCGCCACGTGTCGTACGGGTGGCTCGCGTTCGAGGAAACCAAGAATGTTGTGAATTCGCTCGGCACGAATGGCTCGCTTGCCTGGATCATCAACGATGACGGCGTCGTGAGTTATTTCTACACCACCCAGCCCGCCACGTCTGAAACTGTTCCGAATGGAATGCCTGGTGTTGCTCAGTATTACTTTGGCCAGTATCCCCAGGGAGGAAACACGTGGGACTCGAGCAACCCGTGGGTTGACCCTTTCTCGTTCTACAACGACCCGCGCATGCCATTCTCCATGGACGAAGGGTTCTTGATAAACTATCAGGTCGCGTGCTTGTCGTCATTGTACTACTCCTCTTTCAGCGAAGCATCGAAATACGACCCAGACATCATCTTGCGAAACCTCGGCGCCCAATTGCTACAAATCGCCATCCAAACAGTCATGAGCATGGCGATTTCGGGTGTCCAGGGAGGCGCAGCAGCGGGACTGGAACAACTAGGATTAAGCATGCTAAACCAGATCGTCGTTCAGATGGTATTCTTGCCATTGATCGACGAGGGAATCAGCGCGGCTTTCGATGCGGCCGGTTATAGTTATTCGGACCTCGCGGCCAACGGCGAGGCAAATCGCTGGTCGAGTCTTGCAGGGTGGGGTTCGTGGCTCGCATATACCGTGATCAATAACGTCGCGATGACCTTAGCAGGAGCGATGGGTTCTGCAATGTTTGAGCCGGCATTCGATGCCATCAAGGAAGCTCAATACAACAAGCAGCTCGAGGCACACATCCAGATCTTGGTCGACGTGATAAGGAGCCTTTCATGCGTTGATGCTGAAGGATCGGCCTTTGCCGACTTGGAGACTCATGGCGATTCCCCAATCGAACTTCCAAACGATTTGAGTGAAGTCATTCATGATATCGGGATGGAAGTCGTCGGCATGTCTCCTTCCGATTCCGAATTCGCAAGTCAGTTCCACGATTTGCTGAACAGGCTCAAGGTCAGGCTCGGCGACGTCGTCACGACCACGGAACAGACCCTTCTCATGGATCGTATCACTCAAGAAGTTTCGTCGGAGACGCTCGCCATAGATACTCAGTTCGTCGCCCAATCCTTCAAGGACAAGGCCCAGCAAGATCGGCTCTATGAAATCATGGGCAAAACAGCCGCTGTCAAGTTCCCGGGTGGGGACGACAATGCCTTGATCGCCATCCAGAACTTTGCGGCCCGCACGTTCAAGCAATATGGCGGGAACTTGCCCGATGGCTTCGATTTCGGCACCGAACTCGATTCATTCTTGCGGGACAGCAACATCTTGCTTCCGGGCTGCATAAACGATCGCTATGTCATCTACGACTGGGCGCCGAACATGAAAATTCCTATCGCCGATGCCATGAGCGGTGCGTGGGGAGAGCATTATGACAATGAGTTTGAGCTCTACGACGATCCTCATACCATTGCTATAATCAATGAGGATCCGAAAATTTTACCAAGTTATAGAAGTGCCTCTGGTACGACGCTCCTTCCAGGACCTGCAATACCCGGACTAGGTAATGGTTTTCAGGTTGGGGTTGATCCGCTGGTTCTCTTGAGGTATTCACCGCCACTTAGAGCTGAAGATTATATCCATAATGTATTTCCGAATATGCCGTCGGGTGATCCCGCAGGGCTTCCTCTAATACGTTCTCTCCAAGATCTTCAAATGGGGACTTTTGGTGTCGCATATTCACGGGATTTTGGAGACACAGCATTTGCATTGAATTTATTAAGTTATGATCCAACGACTGGATTTTCTGAAAAACCGCTCACGCCAGGACTATCCTATAGAGATACTGCTAATAATCACAGATATAAAATCGTGGATCATTATGCAGATGGTGACAATGGCGAAATTGACGTGGAACATTTCTTGCTATTGCAAGGTTTCTCGTTCGATCCAGCGTTAAGTAAATTGACGCCAGTACTACCTGATCCCTCCAGACCTGACATGGTTCATTTGTTCAATGCATATTGTCAATGCTTGCGACCACAGCGCTCTATGAATTGGATGCTAAATCTCAACTCATTCGAGACTGGTATGACATTTTTTGATTATGAGGCAGCTAGCTCGATCCCTGTCGATTTTCAGGGTAATCTTGCTCGCTTTAATGAGATGATCTGGCGTGGGTTGAACATGTTCATCGATGAGGATAGCTTAGCGAATTTCATTCCCCGGTCTGCGGGTAGCACTTGGGGTGCAATGCAACTTGGACAGGGGTTGTTATCCGATAAGGGACTTCTCGCATTACGGCTTTTCCACCAGGCTGATTTACTTTATACCATGCGCCAGCGAGCTTTTGATGAAGGGGAAGATCCAAATACGTGGTTTTTCGGTGTTCATAATACATACTTGGGTCAGTCGTCTTATCGTACATCCCTTACGAGCGATTTAATGCAAGTAATTACTGATCCGATGACCCAGCGCGTACGTAGCGTCTTTATGATGCAAGGAAAAAGTAGTAATGCCGAATCGCTTCGATATAGACCGGAGGATGTTATGACTAGTCTCATCCACGACATCGTATTAGGTGGACTTATCCTCGCTGATTCCGCTAGCATGACCTCTAAAGGTTCTTGGAAGAATATAGATGGATTCAGGATTGGGCTGGGTTTGACAAGTGATGTCCTTAACGAATATAATACAGGATTTAATCATGCTCTTGATAATCTCTACGAGATATTCTTGCATCCCGATTCGTCCTATAACGATTTTGATAAGAAAACTCAAGCAAGGTTAGCACTTCATGGCACGGAATCGACGAGTGAAGGAGTCTTGGAATGGGGATTGTGGACTGCGAAGTCTGGTGTCCCCAAAAGGGCGGAGGCCAGAATGTGTGTTCAATTTTCGGGACGAGATATTCCTGATATTCGTTATGCTTCAGAAGCTGTGAATATGCTCAACCTTCGCATTGGATATGTGAAAATCGACCCATCAGATCCTTCAGGGAAACCTCTTGCTGATGCTTCTGGAGAGCCAATCTGGTGCGATGAGAATGGTCAAACGACAGATGCGAATGGGAATCTAATTGGACCCCGTTTCGATTCCTTTCCGGATGGAGCTCAATCCAACCTTGCCGGTCCACTCGAGGTCGTATCTTCCGGTTTACCACACAATGCATATACGGCGGCAGCAGATTATTGGATGCAATGGATGCATTCCGGAATGGCAGGAGCTATATATACATTGGAGGCGGAGGCTGATAGGATTGGCATCATCGATGCACTGACAAAATGGAGAGGCGCCATTTCTGGAGATTATTACTTTAATGGCGATCCGATTAATGGAATTCCTGGATTCCTTGCGCGTACTTCCGGGATAATGACTCGTGATGAAATAATCCGCTTATTCATCTTTAGTTCCAAAAGCTCTGCGTACTCTACGAAATCTTATTCATATGGTGGAGGGCGAGGATATGCAACGCGACCTTATCTTTCGACATTAGATTTAGTCTTAGGTTCATTATCGTTTAATGGTTGGGAGACTTCAAGAAGCGTGGATATTGCGGCTATGGTGACATCTGATGCATTACTTTCGAAAGGAATTTGGATGAATAAGTTGGATATCTTGAAGAATACTGCAGAAGCTGAATATAATGAATATTTGTCTCGGGTTGGAACAATATTGGGTATTGATCCCTTTTCTAGAGTTCCGGAGGGGGGTTTTTTTAAGGTTGCTGAGCGTCTTACAATTGGATCGGCTGGTCAACTTTCATTTTTTGATTTAGATAACATGTTTACACGGCGCATCGCTTCTACATTTCCAGATGGAGTTGACGGTAATGGATTTAATGTAGACGAGATGTTTTCTGGCCCTGCTGATTTGCACAAATTTTATAAAAACGATTTCTGCGTGTCATATGCTTTAAGCACAGGTTATGCTAAATCTCGTGCAGTTTTGACGAGCGCGTGGATTACGATGATAAATGGAGAATTGCGAGATCAACTAGATTTTTTGCTACTCAGTTCTCATGCCGATGAAATAGTAAGAGAAAGTGTTTCTACTGCTCTTGATAAATATATAAGTGACTTGAATACTGTACTCAATACTGGAAAGTCGCCGTATGGAACTATATTAAGTACAGAATGGGATATAACAGATTCCCGCCGTACAGAGCCTCCTCGCACGGATTTATACATTTTTGATACTGAGAGTGGTATTTCGCTATCTAATCTTGGAAAGTGGATGGAGAGAGGCTGGCAAGAAGTTTTTGAAAGTGCACTCGATGGAATTAACTCACCGGATACACGATTTCCGGATTATAAATCGATGTTCGATTCCGTATTTAACAATCCGACAAACATTCGACGATCAGCTGACGATTTAGCATTGAGCTTGTTATTGAGTCATTATGATTGTCTAAGGGAGTCTTCTCAGATGGCACCAGAGCTTCTTACCTCTGAGTTAGTTCGATTAGCTGGCGGTTGGACTCTCCAAGATGATGTAAACCGTCTCGTTTTCGCCGGGAATGGCATGACAATCGTTAATTCGATATGGGATCAAGGATATATTTATTATGAATTAGCTTTGCCTTCGAAGACTATGCAAGTATTACATCTTAGCGATGAATATGCGGGTCGAACGATCGTTGTTAGGGTTCAGGATAACGAGAACCATTTGCTCCAGAAAGGAATAGAAGTGTATGTCGATGCCGATTGGGGGATCAATGGCATTTGCACGAATGTCCGTGGTCCAACATTAACTTTCGATCAAGTTATACAGCATGTAAATAATGGTGATTTAATGAGTTGGCTCGCTGCTCGCCAGATAGCCGATGGGCGCCTTTATCCAACGTTCACGCGCTATCTCTTCACGTGCATTTCTCGGTCTTCGGACGCCGTTCCTTGGACGCTTCCTGAATCGCCCCTGGGGTAGACTTGGATGCCCGAAAGCTTTTTTTCCTTAATTTTTTTGACAATTTGGAAATTATAGGTGAACAAGATGACGGATTCACGCGAAAAAGCGGACTTGTTTCAAAAGGAATTGGACGTGTTGGAGCAATTGGAGCAACAAATAGGCGCTTCTATTCCAATCCAGACGATATATGAAGAGGGAAGTCTCCAGGGGTGTGGCTGCGTGAAAGCAGGCGGTCATATCACCAAGTTGTCCCTCGATAACACGCCGCATAATTGGGCGAGAATCGACCGCTCGCCATTGAAATTGCTCCCGGATTCCATTAGCAATTTAAAAATGCTGGCGGTGTTATTTTTAGACCGTCAAGAGCTCGCGGAACTCCCTGACAGTTTCACGGAATTGAAGAATTTGTTTTGGATCGTCTTGAGCGAGAATAATTTGACTCGTTTGCCCGAAGAAATTGGAAACTTGACTAATCTCCAGGAAGTGATCATCCGCAATAACCGGTTGACCAGCCTCCCGGAAAGCATTGGAGAATTGAAAAAACTACGAATTTTCGATTTGCGGGATAATCAATTACAGTTTCTTCCAGATTCAATTGGCGGGCTTGCGTCGCTCAAGGAATTCCATTTAGAAAATAATCAGATCACCTCCCTTCCAGAATCTATTGGAGAGTTATCATCGCTTGAGATTTTTATTGCAGCATCCAATCAGCTTTCGATGCTTCCAGATAGTTTCGGGAATCTCCGCTGGCTAGATAAGTTGGGTTTGGGAGGGAATCAATTCGACGTTTTTCCCGAGAGCGTAACTAGGATAGAGAAGCTCAGAGTAATTGGCTTGGACAACAATCTTCTCTCGACCCTCCCAGATTCAATCATGAACATGAAATCTCTCGTGAATTTAGAATTGAAAGGTAACGATTTTGTTTCGTTTCCCGAGGTACTTTTGAATAGAGGATTTCTCGGCTTCTTGAATCTCGAGGAGAATCATATTACATCTCTCCCCGAGAGGATTATTGATTTTAAATTTGAAAATTTAAAATTGAGTGGAAATCCCATTACCTCCATTCCAGAAGTTGTCATCCAGTGGTATGACGAGATCAAGCACAGACATCGAATTCAATGGTGAAAGCAAGTAAAAGAAAGTAAAAGACTGTGAAACTGACCTTTCAAGAATGAGTTACTTGAAGACAGGACGAATTTGAATCAATCTTCTTTCACCATTGCATCCTGGAGCTCGATGAGGACCTTGTCGAGCCACTTGTCGCCAAGTTCTGCGCCCGTCGCTTTTAATCTCTGATAATACCTTGCAGCACCAGCGAAGTCTCCGGCGCCATGCAATATAATGACCATGTCCCCGAGCATTTCCGGTTCCTCGGGTTCAGTCAACAACACGTGTTCGACGTGTTCCCTAGCTTCATCGTATCGACTAGCACGGACAAGCATTGTCGCGAGATGCTTTTCATAGATGTCGGACGTTCCGCTGGTTTCAATGGCTTTCTCTAGCTGTTCCTTTGCTTTATCGATATCCTCGATGGCTTCGTAAGCCAAGGCCAAGGAATAGCGAGCATCGTGAAAGTCTGGTTCAATATCGATCGCTCGCTTCAACTTGTCGATAGCCTCGCCTGGCATGCCTAAATCGATATATGCTATCGCAAGATTGTGCCAGAGGCGCGCGTCCGTGCCCTTGAGTTGCAAGGCATACTCGTAGCACGTGATCGCATCATCACGATACTCATTTTTTATTTTGGAAAGTTGTTGGAGTAACGACCCCAGGCTTGCATAATACGCGTGCAAAAAACTGCCGCTGTCGAAACCCTTGATACGAGCAGGAATCTCGTGAATTTCTTTAAAGGCTTCAAGTGCCTCTTCCAACCGCCCCATGCGCGCGAGTACAAGTCCACGATGGTAATGCTTAACGATGTGGAATTCAGCATCCGTGATCTTGTCCAGGAGTTTAAGAGCATCTTGAAAATGCCCTTCTTTATACAGTGAAATTGCACGTTCGAGCAATTTACTGCTCGATATCACGTTCGTCACCAGTAACTACATGAAAAGGAAGGAAAAAACCATGTGCGAATAATGCAAAAGCAGTAAGATAGAGACATTGCCTAGTTCTTGAACCTTGATGCAAAGGAACGTTTCTGGTACACGACAGCCACGATGGTGACGCTCGCGAAGCAGGCAGAGAGGATGATGAGGACGAGGATCATGGCCGGATCCAGTTGCGCGGGCGAGGGATCCACGGGATGCGAGAGCGCATACATGTTGTAATACATCATGCCAATGTACGAGTCGATGGCCGTGTTATCGGGCATCGTCAACCCCGGCATGTCGCTCAACCACGCGACCTGAGCCCCGGCATCGTTAGCAATCGAATAGATCTCTTGCTGCGATATTTGTGGCTGGCCGATGAACACCGTAATATGCTCGGCTACCATCATCTGGACGACCTGGTTGATCCAGGTTTGTGATGGTTCTTGTCCCTCGACTTTCTCGATGATGGCACGTTGATTTATGCCAAGCAACCAGAAGAAATAGCTGAATGACGCATGGCGCGAAACGACTTTCATGCCGTTATACATCGTCTTGTTTCCTTGTATGCTCACGAGCAAGGCATCCAAGCTGGCTTGATAGGTGGCATTGTTTGTTTTAAAAGTTGCATTATTAGATGGCGAGATGGTGCAGAGCTCTTGCGTGATCTCGCTCGCCATGACCTTCACGTTATTTGGATCCATCCAGACGTGAGGATTGGTGGCGTTATCCAGGTCAGGATCTATCTTTAGCATGGATGGCTGGGCAATCGATAAACTTTTCGGTGCACTGGAACCAAGCGAGGCCATTGTTTGCGCCAACCATGGTTCCAGGTCGAGAATGCCCATGTTCACGAGTAAATCTGCGCCCATCAAATCCTGCATTTGCGCCGACGTTGGACCGGAGTATGTATGGATGTCAGTGCCGCCTGGCACCAACGATTCGACCGTTGCCAGGTTTCCTGCAATGTTACGAGCGATGTCCCATGCCACGCTGACCGTGGTAATGATTTTCAAGGGCGTCATTGTGGATTGTTTGGGAATGCTTGTCGTATTCACATCCTTGTGGGTAATGAGCACATTATGTTGCATCGTGCTTGATGGTGAAAAAACCAGTAAAAACCCGATCATCACGATCGCGGGTACTATTATCCTTGTTTTCATTCCCATTTCACGCCGAGAAAATGAGAGCCAGATCCCAATTGGTACAATTAAAAGGCCGGCTCCAGTCCATGGTCAATGTCAATTACGAGCCATCGTAACAAGATATATTCGACCAAAAAAATTAAGTTTTACGATCAAACGTAAAACATGGTAACTTGATATCACGAACCACTATGATAGGATTTCGAGTATTTTTTGACCTCGATTTCAATAATCTACATGCCCGCGGGTGTCAATTGCAATGCCGGAAGTCGAACCGAATTCACTGGAATACCGGATTCTCATGCATTTTTTGCGTGAACATGAAACAGCCATCATGCCTGGAAATCTTGCCAAGCAATTTGATATTCGTCATAGCACGATCAACAGCGCGCTCAAGCGCATGGAAGAACGAAGGTTGATCCGGTGGAATCATTATGGCAGCATCGAATTGTTGGAGGATGGCTTGAACGCACTCAAGCACGAGGAAGTGCACCATCATCTCATCGAGGTTTTCCTGGTCGACACCCTCGCATTGACCCCTGAAGAAGCGCACGAGGAAAGCTTTCGGCTCGCGCCGCATTTCTCGTGCATGATGATACAGCGCATTTGCAACAAGTATGGTAATCCGCGGCAATGCCCTTCGAACCATGTTATCCCCGAATATCCCGCATGCCACGATCATCAAATCCATGAACACTCTTGAAAATGGAGGAACTATCACATGGCAACTCTAATCGACTTTTTCACGAACCTTGCAGAACCTTACATTCAACGGTCCATCATAGCTGCTGTCGTCCTCGCTGTTACTTGTGCCATCATCGGCATATTCGTGATAATGCGAAAGATGGTCTTTTTGGTCGATGGCATAGCACATTCCGCCTTTGCAGGTGGCGCCCTTGCCGTGCTCCTTTCCATCAACCCCTTCCTAACCATCGCCGCTTTCAGCATTGTATCGGCAACTTCAATGGGATATATCAATGAAAAAGGAAAACTGAGTAATGAAACGGCCATCGGCATCGTGTTTTCGTTCATGATGGCCATTGGCATCATTTTCATTGGCTTGATACGATCCTACACGACGGGTATCGAAGGTTTATTGTTCGGTAGCATCACGACCATCGATATCAACGAGTTTGCTCTCGTGATATTCCTGGCAGCGTGGGTACTAGTCGTCGTTGCGATCATCAAGAAGGCTTTGTTCTTCGTCACGTTTAGCGAGGATCTCGCGAAAGCTAATGGCCTTCCGACAAGGATCTTGTCTTACGTGTTTCTCTTGCTCGTTGCCGGGGTCATCATCATTTGCATGAAGGCCATCGGTGTTATCTTGCTGCTTGCATTAATCGTCACGCCAGCCGCTTCTGCGTTCCAGCTCACGTATAACATCAACAAGATGATGATTTACGCTATCATCATTGCAGTCGTTGGTGCCATTTTCGGATTCATGATCGCTTATGTCCTGGAGATTGCTGCATCGGCAACCATCGTCGGCGTGCTCACGGTGACGTTCTTGTTTTTCATGGCCATATCCCCCAAGCGACGCAACAAGAAAGCTGTCCTGGACGAGGCTCTCTGCCCGACCTGCAATAGAGCAATGTCTGAGACCGGCGCATGCCAATATTGTGACGAGCAAGAGGAACTTGCCCATGGACACGAACATACGCACGAGGTTTCGGAGTGATGAACGCCACTAGCGATTCCTCCGAGGAACCCGTTATCGAGCTCGAAGGCATTACCGTCGTTCTCGGCAAGAACAACGTGCTATCTGATATTAACTTGAAGATTTTCAAGGGTGAATATATCGGGCTTATCGGGAAAAATGGATCTGGCAAATCCACGCTCATCAAGACGATTCTCGGCATCATTCGACCGACATCAGGTTACGTGAAGGTCTTCGGGAAGCCGCTAAACGCCGCAAGTTACAAGAAGATAGGCTATACGCCACAGATGCAATTCATCGACCATGAATTCCCGGCAACGGTCGGCGAGGTCGTCGCCATGGGCTTGTACAAGAACAAGCCACTCTTGTCTCGCATGACGAACGAGGATCTTGACCGCGTCCAGCTCGCATTGCACAAGGTAAAGATGGAGGACTACATTAATCGTCCAATCGGTCACCTCAGCGGTGGCGAGCAGCAGAAGGTGCTAGTCGCTCAAGCGCTGGTCATGGAACCGGAAATATTGCTCATGGACGAGCCCACCAGTGCCCTTGATTTTCTCATCATCGATGACTTCTTGAAATTGCTGACGGAACTCAACAAGAAATACGGCATAACGCTTCTCGTCATCCAGCATAATTTGGAATTGTTATTGCCGTATTGCTCGAGGCTCATCATGCTGCGCCGCGCGATCATGTACGATGGCAATCCCACAGCGCCGGGTGTCAGAGACATGTTGATGCAAGTATTTAGCACGTGAAAACCCTTCATATTCAATTTCTTTCGGCATATTCAACTGGAACGCGCCATTATTCGGCTCGATGTCGACCGACTTCAAGTGCCCGAAATGCGGGCGTCGCTCGCTGACCATGCCGGATTTTCGCAAGGCAAAGGAACGCGGGCGGGTCAACGTGAAATGCACGGCATGTAACCTGGTTGTCGAAGTTCCAGCTGCCGAGGACTCGGAGAAAATCGATGTATATGGCGATTTTTTGGATATCTACCAGGAGAAATTCAAGAACGTGAAACCAGCAGCGCCGGCACCTGACCCAAGGTACGAATATAATGATTGGGATCCCCCTGCATCGAGCACTTTGTTTTGCAAAATGGCCGGCGTTCCTTACGAATCGCTGCGTTCTCATCTCAGGAGCGGCTCGCAGCCCGAAGAAATGGCAAAGATCAAGGAACGACTTGATTCGCGCCGCTACAAGTGCAAGATTTGCCTCCATTACGAGAAACCACGATGCCTTCTAAAAGAAAAAACGTCGAATCCCGAGGCGATTTGCAAGGGATTTGAGCCGGATCTTCGGAGCGACGAGGATTTCAAGGAAAAAATTTAACAGCAGGACCAATTGTAATTACTCTACTTCGTCATTTACCTTTTAACATTTCTACTAGCGCAGAAACTCGTGTCTTGACTTGCCCGAGCGAATCGCCCATGTTGTTGAACGTGATAACATTGACAGGAAGCTCCACGCCTTTCTCGCGAATGATGTCCTTCAACATGCGATGCCCCGTGCACATGG
>JGI26339J46600_10000667_pt1 | contig 11610 bp, 11 predicted proteins | sample BogFormECP12_OM1_FD_46600 | JGI IMG/M metagenome (IMG submission 46600) | reverse complement strand
TCTGCGCCGCAGTCTGACCCCAGCGGCTAAAGCCGACACTGAAAACAGGCCAGTTATCGCAGCGCTGAAGCGCTGCGCCACCCAAAATCAAGCCCGAGATTAAGTTTTTCCGCAGCCTCTTAGCTGCGAGCTACGAGCCGCGGGGCAACCGGTTTGCTCGAAGCTCGCGGCTCAATCTAGCCGTGTCCTCCGCTGAGCTCGCGCACGATGCTGCCGGCAAATGCCTTGGCGTCTCCAAACAGCATGAGGGTGTTATCGAGATAGTAGAGCGGGTTATCAATGCCGGCGAAGCCAGGATTCATGCTGCGCTTGATGACCATCACGGTATGAGCTTTGTCCACGTCGAGGATAGGCATCCCGTAGATGGGGCTGGAAGCATCGGAGCGGGCGGCAGGGTTGGTGACGTCGTTGGCGCCAATCACCAGGGCGACATCGGTCTGCGGGAAGTCGCCGTTGATCTCGTCCATCTCAATCAGGCGGTCATAGGGAATATCCGCTTCCGCCAGCAGCACATTCATGTGGCCCGGCATGCGTCCGGCAACGGGGTGAATGGCGAAGCGGACGTCCACGCCGCGTTTGCTCAGAGCATCGTAAAGTTCGCGCACTTTGTGCTGCGCCTGGGCCACGGCCATGCCGTATCCGGGAACCACGATGACCCGGTTCGCGGCAGAAAGGATGGCGGCGGCTTCTTCCGGGGTCGCGCTGCGAACCGGTCGTGCTTCTTCTCCCGCAGCGGCCGCAGCTTGGACCTGACCGAAGGCGCCGAACAAAACGTTCGTAAAGGAGCGGTTCATGGCCTTCGACATGATGATGGAGAGGATGAGGCCCGACGATCCGTCGAGGGCGCCAGCGATGATGAGCAGCTTGCTGTTGAGGACGAAGCCCATGGCTGCCGCCGACAGGCCGGCGTAGCCGTTCAATAACGAAATGACGGTCGGCATGTCCGCGCCGCCAATGGGGATGATCAACAACACGCCGAAGGCCAGCGCGATCAGGACCATGAACGGAAACAGGGACCGGGCTTCCGGGTGCAGGACCAGAGATACGGCGATCGCCACGGCGCAGGCGAGCAACAGAAAGTTGACGAGGTTCTGGCCTTTGTAAGTCAGGGGCCGCTGCGGCAGAATTTCCTGGAGCTTGCCGGCCGCCATCAGGCTCCCGGTGACGGTGAGTCCGCCGAGAATGACCTCGAGCGACAGCACCGACATCATGAAGCGCGAGATATCGGGTGAACGCAGGTAAAACTCGGCCGAGCCGACCAGCGTCACGCAGAGCGCGCCAAAGGCGTGACTGAGCGCGGTTCGCTGCGGAACCGCCGTCATCGCCACTCGCCCGAGCGGAACGCCGATGATGGTGCCGAGGACCAGCGCAATGGCGATCAGCCGGTAGTCCACGATGCCGCGCTGGAGCAGTGTGCCGCAAATCGCCAGCAGCATGCCAATTTCGCCCGCCCAGATGCCGTGGCGGGCCGTGGTCGGCGAGCTCATCCACTTCAGCGAGAGGATGAACAGCACGCTCGCGATCAGATATACAAGCTCGATGATGACCTGGGATCCTGCGAGTTCGGCTGTCATCACTTGGCCGCCGGTTTGGCCGCGGGACGGCTGGATTTGAACATCTTCAACATGCGGTCGGTGATGAAGAAGCCGCCGACGATGTTGCTGGTGGCGGCGACCACGGCGATGAATCCGAAAACAGCGGAGAGCGTGCTCTTGTGCTCGCCCACAAGCATGATCGCACCCACTACCGCGATCGCATCCAAGGCGTTGGTAAGCGACATCAACGGAGTGTGCAGCAGGGGCGAGACCCGCCGGATCACTTCAAAACCGATGAATCCAGCGAGCACGAAAATAAAGAGTGCGTTGATCAAAGCCGAACTACTGTTCATCTTTCCTCCGTAGAAGCCGTCTCACAATAATGAACTGCAAGGAGTAACCGCCGCGTCCCTCAGGGGCTAAAGCCCAGGTTTTGATTGGCTCCGGGCGGCACCCTTCGGCTTCGCTCAGGACAGGCTCTAAAGCCGTGCCCTACCCAAAACTCCGTTCCCAAAACGATGATCAGCCCTGCTTCGCCAGCGCGGGCAAAGTAAAAAACTCGCGGACCCGGGGCTGCACAATTTCGCCGCCGCGGGTGAGCAGAGTCTCGCGAACAATTTCATCGTCGAGGTTCAGATTCAACTTTTGCTCTTTGATCAGGTGCGTCAGGAACGCAGTGATGTTGCGGGCGTACATCATGCTCGCGTGATAAGGCACGCCGGCGGCCAGGTTGATCGCTCCGATAATGGTCACACCATGCTTCACGACAGTCTTGCCGGCTTCAGTGATCTCGCAGTTGCCGCCACGTTCGGCGGCCAGATCGACGATCACCGATCCCTGCGCCATGCCCTTCACCATGTCTTCGGTCACCAGGACCGGGGATTTTTTCCCCGGAATCACCGCGGCGGCGATCACCACATCGCTTTCCTGCACTACCTTCCCCAGCAACTCGCGCTGACGGCGGTAGAAGTCGTCATCCTGCGCGCGGGCATATCCGCGCGCGTCCTGCGCATCCTTGGCCTCGATGGGAAGCTCGACAAAACGCCCGCCGAGACTCTGTACCTGCTCCTTCACCGCAGGCCGCAAATCGTAAGCCGAAGTCACCGCGCCCAGGCGGCGCGCGGTCGCGATCGCTTGCAGGCCGGCAACGCCGCATCCGATCACGAGCACGCGGGCGGGTGTAACGGTTCCAGCCGCGGTGGTAAGCATGGGAAAGATGCGCGGGTGGGAATCGGCTGCCACCAGCATTGCCTTGTATCCGGAGACCGTTCCCATCGAGGAGAGCGCGTCCATGCTTTGGGCGCGAGTGGTGCGCGGCATCAACTCCACGGAAAACGCCGTGACGCCGGCGTTCGCGACCTCCTGCACGACGTCTTTGGAGCCGAAAGGACGCAGAAAACCGACGAGAATCTGATCTCGTCGAAAAAACGGCAGGTCTTGCTTCCCCGTGATGTCGTTCGAACCGTAGCAAAGAATTTGTACGACGACGTCAGCGGCAGAGAACACGGCAGCGCGGTCTGCCACGATCTTCGCGCCCTTGTCGGCATACTGGGAATCGGGGTAGCCGGCCTCGATTCCAGCGCCCGACTGTATGTGGACTTCGAAACCCGCCTTGGTCAGCATCGGGAGAACTGCCGGCACGAGCGCAACCCGCCGGTCCCCCGGATAAATTTCTTTCGGCACACCGATGATCACGAGACCCTGCCTGTATATCGATTCTCTGTACCGCGATGGAAAAGATTCGGAGCCGCCCGGCTCGCATCAAAGCTGCTCTTGCGGGCAACTTCTAAGGAAACGAGGATTCTAGTTGAGCGCATGGCCGCGCGCAAATGCTTCAGGTCTCAGGTCTCAGAACTTTGTTCTCCGGAGGCCTATTATGAAAGCGTGAGGCTCAGCCGCAGACCGTCGCCGTCGCCATCGTTATCATTATCATTGGATGCGGCAATGCCGGCGCAGTTTTGCACGATCCAATCGGCACCGGCGTTTTCGAGGTCGCGGCGGGTCATGGTCGTGAGGAAGGCAATCACACTGGCGCCAGCGGCCTTTCCGGCGCGAACGCCAGCCGGCGCATCTTCCACCACGATGCAATCGGATGCGGCAAATCCGAGCTTCGCCGCCACCTTCAGATAAGGCTCGGGATCGGGCTTGCCGATCTTCACGTCGCTCGACGTAATCATGGTCCTGGGGATGGGCAGGCCCGCGGCCCGCAAACGCACCTCAGCCAGCGGGCGCGTACATGAGGTCGCAACGCTCCAGCGTTCCGGAGGCAGGATGCTCAGGAGTTGCCGAGCGCCCGGCAGCAGGACCACACCATCGAGATCTTCCATTTCCCGGCGTTCGACTTCGCGATCTTCGCGGTCAATATCAATGTCCGGGTTGGGCAGAAGCTCGCGGATGGTGGTTCGGCTCGGGCGCCCGTGCGCCATTCGGACCACGGCCTCTGGATCAAAGCCATGTTCGACCGCCCACCGGTGCCACACCCGCGCAACCGCGGGAGTGGAATCGATCAGGACGCCATCCAAATCAAACAGCAGGGCACTGCAGCGGATCGCAATCATTTCATCTAATTTACCTTGCCCGGGGACAAATGAGGCTGGGGGCGGGTTCCCATAAGCTTTTGCGACTTATAGCGGAAGGACGATCAGGCAACCCTAGTCGTGTCCACTCCCAGGCGGTCTTCCTGACGAGGTCTCCGAACGAAAGGGTTCTATACTGTCTGCGCAATTCTCTGCGCTCAAACCATGAGAGAAAGAATGCGTTTGGTTCGCTCGTCTGAGTTGCGATCCGCGGATACGGTGGTACCGGTAAATCGCCGCGCGGCGGTGATCGACCTTGCCATCGCGATTGCATTCTTTGCTGTTTGCTACGCGGTCGAGCCAGTGTTAGACCCGCTTTTGCGGCACGGCCGTGGCTTGGTGATGGTCTTTGCCCTCGCCACCTACCAGTTCATGTTTGAAGGCTCGGCGCTTCTACTTATCATGCGGATTCGGCACGAGCACTTTTCCGCCTACGGATTCACCCGGCGCAACGCCGGCAAATCAGTTGCGTTAGCGTTGGTATTGGCGGGAATTTACGATCTTGCGATGTCCTGGCATGCTAACGCGCTGCTGTGGATTCCGATGCGCCGGCAACCTGCAGTACGCATGTCAGCGGCGGTTGGTTTTCCGCTGTCTCTGGCGGGACTTGCTGTGACGGTTGCCGCATGGGGCTTCTTTGAAGGTTTCTTTGGAGTCTTCTTTGCGAAAAAACTTAACCAGGCATTCGGCCACCATGGACGCGGCTGGCTGTCCCCAGGGGCTGTTGGTTTCGCCCTCTTCAACGGACTGATCCATCTTACAGTCCACCAGGGTATTTCAGGTTTCATAGGAAGTTTTGCGTCTGGATACGCAATCGCCGTGATCCCTGGGGTTACAGGAAATGCCTGGGGAAGCGCACTTGTTCAAACCCTCACCAACGCAGTCGGAAAACTCTAAGCAAAGCAGGCGCTGGTTGGCTGGTAACGCAAACTGAGGGTCGGTGCGGCTTGCGAGACCGGCTGGCGAATGCCGGCCGGGCGGGAATGGTGAGCGCGGCAGGAATCGAACCTGCGACCCACGCCTTAAAAGGGCGTTGCTCTACCAACTGAGCTACGCGCCCCACCAACTTCAATCTAACATATTTTCTGGGCGCATTTGGCCCTCAGGCATTTCAGTGGCGGGCTGATTCCGTGTTGCTGGGCTGCGAGCTTCGAGCCGCGAGCTTCGGGCAAACCAGATGTCTCGGAGCTTGTTACAAAGCCTTCATCCCGCGCCCGGTGTGGCGTGACGTTGGCAGCGCAAAAGCGATACACTCTGCATTCATGCCGCGTCCCCGCTTCTTCTGGGCAAAACTTGCGTTCGCTGTTTGCGCGATTCTGTCTTGCGCGATTCTGTCTTGCGCGATCCTGTCACCGACGCTGAGCCAGGCGTCGAAAAAGAAGGAGTTGCCCGCCGTGCGCTGGACCGCTGGCGCGCCCGGTTGCACATTCGAACGCACCGATGACGGACACTACCGCTGGACGATGACCGGGCGTGACCTGAGCGTAGCGCTCGTCGTGGATTCGCAGGAACTGGCAAAAAGCCGTCACCGCTTCTATCACCTCCTCGGCGCGTACATAAGTGTGACGTACACCGGTCAGGACAAATTTGAGTTTCCGGCGGACGTGCGGATCGACTTCGTTCGTCATCACGACGTTTTGGAGGCCTACATGGATCCCACGGAACTCTCCAATAAATTGCAGAACGACATCGATACGAAGGTCTTCGAAACCGAGCGCCAGATCAAGAAGAATCCAAAAATCACTGAAGAAAAAACGGCTCTCTTGCGCGAATACGAAAAGGTAGCTGCCGAGTTCATCGAGTTCATAAGCACGCAAGGCCTCGATCCCAACACGGTGATGCTGACCCCGGGCAATCCCGAAGCCCACGGCTGGGTTTTCTTCGCGACCAGCAACAAGTGGATCGGCCCGTGGAAGGAACGGGAAGATTTTATTCTCGGCGTCTGGATGAAAGGCAAAGTCTGGCAATTTCCCTTCTCGCTGCCACCGACGGAAGGCGACCTGATCCTGCGGAAGCCGCCCGAATAAGAAACTTTGATTGCCAACAAGCGAAAATGCATCTTCCCCAGGCTGCGCGTAGGGACAGCCGCCCCCGGCTGTCCAGCCGAGCCAAGCTCGGCAGCGTCTTGGCGTGCGAGTTTGAATGGCCGGGAGCGCTCCAGAAAATTGTGTTACAGTTTCGTGCTTATGGAGATCGCGCCAAAAGCAGCGCCGGACGCCAAGCAACCCGCGGTGGTGTTCTACTGCCCGGTCTGCTTTGTGGAAATCAGCGATCCGCTGACCTGCGGCGATTGCTCAGCCGTCATCTGCCGACGCTGCGGAACGCCGCTGGAATCTTCGGATGAACTGGGGATGGGATGAAGCTGTCGTTGGTGGGCGAGAAGTCGTTGGTCGCCGGTCGTTAGTCGTTGGCGGGCAACAACCTTTCAGCTCCGTGCATTCCAGCCAGCAGCCGGAGACAAACCCCGAACGACCAACGACTAACGACCAACGACTTGATCTGCGAATGAAATACGAACCGACCGCTCAATGAACCCCGCTCCCGCTTCCCTGCCCCCCGAAACCGAAACCTCCAGTCAAAAACCGAGCCTCGTCCGTGGGCTTAGTTTGCTCGACTCCGTGCTGCTGCTGGTGAGCGGCATCATCGGCTCTTCTATTTTTCTTACCGCCAAAGATATTGCCGGGCCTTTGCCGAATCCGAAATTGTTTTTTCTGGTGTGGGTTCTCGGCGGAGTGATTTCGCTGTGCGCCTGCGTCGCCTTCGCCGAACTTGGCTCCATGTTTCCCGACTCCGGCGGACAATACATCTACCTCCGCGAAGCTTACGGCGACCTGGTTGCGTTTCTTTATGGCTGGATGTTGTTCGCGGTCGCAAATGGCGGCACTATCGCGGCGCTCTCCGTCGCGTCCGCGGCCTACATGGGAAACATCATTCCGGCCATTTCGCAGGAGCGTGTGATTTTCTCATTAGCAGGCATGCCATTCACGCGCGCGCATGCGGTCGCGCTGGTGCTGATCGCCATCCTCACGTATGTCAACGTTTTCGGACTGCGCTGGGGCGCGCTTCTCCAGAATGTCTCCACCTGGACGAAGTTCACCGCCATGGCAGTCTTCGTTGTCCTGGGATTCGCCATCGGCAAGGGACATTGGTCGAACTTCAGCGCGCAGGCGCCGGGCGGGTTGAGCATGGGGCTGAGTCCGGGACAATTGATCTCCGCTCTCGGCGTCGGCTTGATTGCCGTGTTCTGGGCTTACGACGGCTGGGTCTATATCACGTGGGTCGCCGGCGAAGTCAAAGAGCCGCGACGCAATGTGCCGCTGGCCATGGTTCTGGGCGTGCTCGCGGTGGGCGCGATTTATCTTGCCATGAACATGACGTACGTTTACGCCATGCCGCTGAGCGAGGTGGCAAAGTACGAAACCATCGCCCACGCCACGGCTGCCGTGCTGTTTTCGCCGGGGGCTGCCGTCTGGCTGTCAGCCATGATCGCGGTTTCGTGTTTCAGTGCCGCAGCGACCTGTACGCTCTCTGGCGCCCGCGTCTATCTCGCCATGGCGCAGGACGGCGTGTTCTTCCGCCGCATGGCCGTCATCCATCCCAAGTGGCGCACGCCCGCCTTCAGCCTGATCGGGCAAGGCATCTGGGCCGCGGTCCTCACCATGAGCGGACGCTACGACCAGCTTTACACCTACGTCATCTTCGGCATGGTGCTCTCCTACACGCTGACCGTCATCGGCCTGTTCGTTTTGCGCTGGAAACAACCCGACATTCCCCGCCCCTATCGCTGCACCGGATACCCGTGGCTGCCCGCGATCTACATTCTGGTCGGCGTTGCCTGGACGCTGAATACGATTATCACGCGGCCCACTGAGGCCTTCTGGGGCGCAGCGATTGTGCTGATCGGCGTTCCGGGGTATTTGTATTGGAAGCGCGGGAGCCGCGAGGAGGCGGCCTAGCGGAGTGGCGCGATAAAGGGCGTGTCTGGCCGCAGCATTCTTGTGTGGACGACAGAACTCAGGCAGAATATTGTCTTACACAGGGGGTAGTTCATCATGGCAACCGTCTCAGTTGGCCACTCCGCGAAGGGGCTTGATAAGAACAAGAGCGAAGAACTGATCAGCTTCGAGGAGGCGATGGAAAGACTGTCTCGCGAGGACCGGTTTCGAGCCACCGTTTACGCCATGAACACCCTCCTCGTACAGAAGGGAATTTACTCGCCGGAAGAATTTGAATTCCAGTTTCGTCAATTCGCGCAGAAGAATCTGAAGTAGAGGCCAGTTACTTCCCAGCTTTTCGTTCGCCCTTTCTATCCTTCCATTTTGGCATGTGGCACTTCGGCGACGAGCACCGCTCATGCGCGCCAATGTCGCAGTTGGCACACTCACACTCGCACCAGTACTCCGGCACGCGTTCTTCTTTCTTGGTGTCTTTCGCCATTCTTCATCCAACCGCTGCAATTTCTGAGATGGAAATCTCTTTCGCGAGAACCCAGCCGGACAAGCCGAGAGACGAAGACAGGATGAACGCCTTTATCCCTTGCTCACGCAGACACTCTGGAGCCGAGACAAGATCTGCGGCCCAAGTCGGCGATCCATTCATGCGATACAACTCTGACATTTCGTTGCCATATTCTGCCAGGAACTGTTCCACGGGTACGTTTGACACATCGAAGATGATGTTCCCGAACGCATCATTCTCAAAGTGATAACCCTGAACTCCCCCGAACACAACGTTCGTGAACTCCGTCGGCTTGTCTTCCACACGATATTCGGTATGAAGAGTGATGGTCCGCTTCTCGCATTGGACGTCGTAAGAGACGAGTTGATTGTCGTGAATAGACGAGGCCATTTTTACACCGGCACTGCCGTCTTGCGCTTCGGATTGAAGAACGGTAACGGCACCACCGTCGCTGTTGTCTTCATCCGTTGCGCTTCGATCGTCAACTCCATTTGCAGCTTGGTGCCGGGCTTGGAGTATTCGGTGCCTACGCTGGCCATCGCGATCAGCTTCTTCAGCAGCGGAGAGAATGCCGTAGTCGTTGCCTTGCCCACCTGCTTGTCGCCTGAATACACGGGCACCGCAACGCGCGACGCCTGGCTGGGCGCTGCCGGAGAGAGTCCGAACTTGTCGAACTGCTCTTCCACTTCCACCCAATCCACTTCCAGTCCAACCAGCTGCCGCGCCACGCCCTGCTTGTGATCTCGCGCCAGCGCGCGCTTGCCAATGAAGTTCTCTTTATCGAGATGCACCATCTTCCCGAAGCCCAACTCATACGGCGAATACTTCTGTGACGGAATCAGCGCCTTTTTCGAACTGATGTAATCGACCTCGATCAGCAGCAGTCCCGCCTCTACGCGCGACACATCCAGCGCCAGCATTCCTGCGGCGTGAATATCGAACTGCTTGCCCTTGTCCATCAGCGCGTCCCAAACTTTGACGGCATCATTCCACGGTATCCAAATCTCGTAGCCGAGGTCGCCCGTGTATCCGGTGCGCGAAATATCCACCGGCACGCCGGCAATCTTTCCGCTTGTCTTGCGGAAGTATTTCAGGTTGGCGATGTCGGCCTCCGCGACCGTCTTCAAAAGTTTCGCCGAGGCCGGCCCCTGGAGCGCCAGAGCCGCCGTCTGCTCGGAGATGTCTTCGATCTGAACGTCCATGTTCAGGCCGTTCTGCCGGAACCAGCGCAGGCTGGGATCGGCGGCCGTCCAGCGATACTTGTTTTCTTCGAGGCGCGTAATCGTGCCGTCATCGATGACCTTGCCGTCCTCATCGCACCAGCAGGCGTAAATCACCTGCCCCACGGCGACTTTGTTGATGTCGCGCGTGATCACGCGGTTCACCATTTTGGTCGCATCCTTGCCGGTGATCAGATACTTGTAGAGCGGCGAAACATCAATCAGCGCGCACGCATTGCGGATCGCGTTGTACTCGTGCTCGTGATGAACTTCGTAAACGCTGACCGTGTAGTATCCCGACCACTCGCGGTAATTCAGACTGTGGCAGAGGGCGAAGGTTCTCTCGTGAAATGCAGTTCCAATGGGCAAAGGCTACCTCGCGTGATTTCCCCTGTGTGTTTTTCCCCGTGCACCCCTGTGACCTCTGTGGTTAAGAAGTTCCTTACCACGGAGAGCACAGGGGTTCACAGGGGAAATCTAAACAAACCCTGACGCCGGATTATATGCACCTCAAGCTGCAGCGGCAAGCGCGGAAATGCGTTGACCATGAGTCAGCAATCGTGCGTAAGTAGAGACAAAACGATACTTTCTCGATAGAATGGCGAGTCATTTTCCGCTGGATTTACCGGCTCAGCCTGGATCGTCTATGCCTGTTGCTTCAAGCGCTGCGAAGTACGACGTAATCGTTGTTGGCGGAGGCCACAACGGCCTCACCAACGCCGCCTATCTGGCGAAGGCGGGGAAGAAAGTGCTGGTGCTGGAGCGCCGCCACGTCCTTGGCGGCTCGGCTTGCACGGAGGAAGTTTTTCCCGGCTTCAAGTTTTCGGTTTGCTCTTATGTCGTCTCGCTGCTGCGGCCCGAGATCATTCGCGATCTCGAACTTCCCCGCCACGGACTTGAGATTCTGCCGCTCGACGGCACTTTCACCCCCATGCCGAACGGCGACCACCTGTGGCGCGTGAACGATCACGGCAAGACGCAGCGCGAAATTGCGCGCCACTCCCGCGTTGACGCCGAAGCTTACGATGAATTCGGCAAGGCCATGCAGGCGATGTGCCGCTTCGTGAAGCCGATCCTGAGCATGATTCCGCCCGATCCGGCGACGCTGAATCCGCGCGAACTGATGAAGCTGCTCTTCATCGGACGCCGCTTCCAGGGCATGTCGAGCGGGGACAAGTACAACCAGGTCCAGCTCATGACCATGAGCGCCATCGACTTTCTCGATCAGTGGTTTGAGACGGACGTGCTCAAGGCCACCATGTCGGCCTCGGGCATTATCGGAACTTTTCTCGGCGTGCGCTCACCCGGCACCGCCTATGTTTTGCTGCACCACTACATGGGCGAGATTGACGGAGCATTCCGTGCCTGGGGATTTGCGCGCGGTGGCACCGGCGCCATCTCAAACGCGATTGCCGATGCCGCTCGCGAGGCGGGAGCTGAAATCCGTACCGAAGCCCCGATCGCGAAAATCCTGGTCAAGAACGGACGCGCCACCGGNGTNGTGCTCGGTAACGGCGACGAGATTTACGCCGACGTTGTTTCTTCCAGCGTTGATCCGCGGCTCACGTTTACCAAGATGATCGAGCCCGGCAATCTGCCGGATGAATTCATGGAAGGCGTGAAGCGCTACAAGTTCCGCGGGTCGTCGGGCAAGGTGAACATGGCGCTCGACGGGCTGCCAAATTTCAAGTGCATGCCGGGAGTGGGCGCGCACCTGCGCGGTGCCATGTCGATCTCGCCCGCCGTCGAGTACATGGAGAAAGCTTACGACGAAGCGAAATACGGGCACTGGTCTTCGCACCCGTACATCGACATGGTGAT
>JGI26339J46600_10000666_pt1 | contig 11617 bp, 11 predicted proteins | sample BogFormECP12_OM1_FD_46600 | JGI IMG/M metagenome (IMG submission 46600) | reverse complement strand
GGGTACTCTTACCGGCGCCATTGGGCCCGAGCAATCCCAGGCATTCTCCACTTTTCAATTCCAACGTAACGCCATTGACCGCGGTCAAGTCGCCGAAGCGTTTGACCAGTCCGTCAATCTGCAAGGGCAACAAGGGCAACAGTGAAGATGAAATCGAAACGACGGGTGCAGACGCCATTCATCCTCCGGGCCTACCGAATCGTACATTGTAGGCTCAGTCAGCCGTCAAAACAGATTCACCGCCGAGACGCTGAGAGCGCGGAGGAAATTCTTTACCACAGGGGTCACAGAGGAAACCCGTTACTCAATGACTTCCCCTGTGTTCCTCTGCGTCTTCGGTGGTAAAGGGTTTGGCACTCACACCTGCTTCCACAATTCTTCCCGCGGGTCTTCGGGGTTCAGCTTGGCCAACTCGCGCAGCAGTTCTTTCGTCTTCTCGTCGCGGGGCATCGGGACTGTAATCTTTACTTCCACGATCTCGTCGCCACGCACTCCGTCTTTGGTCGCCGACGGCACGCCCTTTTCCCGCAGCCTCAGCTTCTGGTCGGACTGCGACCCTGGCGGAATTTTCAGCATGCTCCGGCCATCGATGGTGGGCACTTCGATTTTCGACCCCAGCGCCGCTTCTACCGCGGTTACCGGCACGGTGATGTGGATGTCGTCGCCCTCGCGCCGGAACAGTGGGTGCTCGCCGATGCGGATGATGACGTAAAGATCGCCGACGCCGCCTCCCCGCAGCCCGGCATTGCCTTTGCCCGCAATGCGAATGCGCTGCCCGTCGCGGGTTCCGGCCTTGATGCGGATCTCGAGCGGATCGGTGCGCTCCACGCTGCCTTCGCCATGGCAGACCGCGCAGGTCGAAATATTCTTGCCCGTTCCATGGCACCGCGGGCAGGTGACGTTGAACTTCATCCGTCCGCCCGTCTGTTCGATCGTTCCCTTGCCATGACACTGCGGACATTGCCCCGGAGCTTCCAGGAAGCCATTGCCGCGGCAGTTTCCGCAAACATCGCGCCGGGCGATGTTCAGCTTCATCACCCCACCGCGGATCGCGGTCCAGAAGGGCACGTTGACCTGGTACTCAAGGTCGCTGCCCGGTTCCGGGCCGGCCTCGGCTGTCTCACCGCGCCCGCCGCCAGCGAAGATGCTGCCGAAGATATCGCGGAACCCGCCGCCCGCCCCGCTCGATCCCTTCCGCCCGCCAGCACGGGCGCCTTCGAAGAGATCGGAAAAGTCGAAGCCGCCGAAATCGACGTTGCTCGGTCCACCCGGGTGCCGGCCTCCAGGAAAGCCTCCGCCAAAGTCGCCGGGACCGGTTCCAGGCTGTCCACCGCCGCGCGCATAAGCCTCCGCCGTAGCCGGATCGATATTGTCGGAGTAGAACCCAAGCTGGTCGTAAATCTTCCGCTTCTTGGGATCGCTGAGAACGTCGTTGGCCTCGGAAAGAGTCTTGAACTTTTCTTCCGCGGTCTTGTCGCCGGGGTTGACGTCAGGATGATACTTGCGCGCAAGTTTGCGGAACGCCTTGCGAATGTCGTCGGTGGAGGCGGATTTCTTTACGCCGAGAACGCCGTAGTAGTCTTTGGTTTGGGTGGCCATGGTTAGCTGTCAGTTCTCAGCTATCAGCTCTCAGTCTTGCGAGCCAACGGACTCCCTGCTGTTCCTGCTACGAGTGTCGCACACCTTTGAGACTGAGAGCTGAGAACTGATAGCTGACAGCTCGATTTCAGTTCACCACTTCCTTCTCTTGTTCATCCACCGACACGGCAAACTCCTCAAATGGCGAGGCATCTATCGACACGGGAATCCGCTGCACTCCGGTCGCCGTCGGCGCGAAGCAGTACCAGCGCCCCTCTTCGGGGATGAAGTTCACAAAAAACATCTGTCCATTGACTTCAAATCTCAATTCGCGTCCTCTTTCCTGGGCCCGACTGCGGATCCCTCGCTTCGCTCGGGATGACAACTACTAATTATTCAGATGCAAATTGGGGGCGCATTCGCGCCCCCACTGAAGTGCCACTCACCCAAACCGAGCTTCGCTCGGCGGACAGCCGAGGGCGGCTGTCCCTACGTGTTACTTCTTGTCTTCGACATCCACGTACTCGGCGTCGATCACGCCTTCGTCTTTCTTCTGGGCCGCGCCGTTGCTACCGGAGGGTGCGCCCTGCCCGTCGGTTGGGCCCGCGCCGCTTGCACCCGGCGCTGCGCCGGGAGTCGCCTGCGTTGCCTTGTACATCTGCTCCGCCAGCTTGTGCGACGCTGTGGTTAGCCGCTCGCGCGCCGAGTCCATCTGCGACTTGTCGCCGCTTTCGATGGCCTTCTTCGCGTCCGCCAGCGCGTTCTCCACGTCCCCACGCTCCGTGCCCGAGATCTTGTCGCCATGCTCCTTCAGCATCTTCTCGATGTTGTAGACCATCGAGTCGAGCTGATTCTTGGCCTCGATCTCTTCGCGCCGTGTCTTGTCTTCGGCCGAGTGCGCGTCGGCTTCCTTCGCCATGCGCTCCACTTCTTCCTTCGACAAGCCCGAAGACGACGTGATCGTGATCTTCTGATCCTTGCCCGTGGCCATATCTTTCGCGGTCACGTTCAGGATGCCGTTGGCGTCGATGTCGAACGTCACTTCGATCTGCGGTATGCCCCGAGGCGCCGGCGGCAGGCCGGTCAAATGGAACTTGCCCAGGGTGCGGTTCTGCGCCGCGAGCGGTCGTTCGCCCTGCAGCACATGAACCTCAACCGAAGTCTGACTGTCGGCGGCGGTCGAAAACGTTTCCGTCTTCTTCGTCGGAATCGTAGTGTTCCGTGGGATCATTCCCGTCGCCACGCCGCCCAGCGTTTCGATCGACAGCGTCAGCGGAGTCACGTCCAGCAGCAGCAGGTCTTTCACCTCGCCCCCGAGAACGCCGCCCTGAATCCCCGCGCCGACTGCCACGACCTCATCCGGGTTCACGCCCTTGTGGCCTTCGCGTCCAAAGAGCTCTTTTACGATTTGCTGAATGCGCGGCATGCGCGTCTGTCCGCCAACCAGCACCACTTCGTTGATTTTGGCGGCGTCAATACCGGCATCTTTCATGCACTGCTTGCACGGGCCGACCGACCGCTGCAAAATGTCTTCGATCATGGTTTCGAGCTTGGCCCGCGTCAGCTTCTTGACCAGGTGCTTCGGCCCGGACGCATCCGCCGTGATGAAGGGCAGGTTGATCTCGTGCTCCATGGTGGTCGAAAGCTCGATCTTGGCGCGCTCCGCCGCGTCGCGCAGACGCTGCAAAGCCATCTCGTTGCCCTTGCCGCGCAGGTCGAGGCCTTCATCTTTCTTGAACTCGTCAATCAGCCAATCCACCAGCCGCTGGTCGATGTTGTCGCCGCCCAGGTGCGTGTCGCCATTGGTGGCCTTGACTTCGATCACGCCTTCGCCGACTTCGAGGATCGAAATATCGAACGTGCCGCCGCCGAAGTCATAGACGGCGATGGTCTCGTCCTTACCCTTGTCGAGTCCGTAGGCCAGCGCGGCCGCCGTAGGCTCGTTGATGATTCGCTTCACGTCAAGCCCGGCGATTCGTCCCGCATCTTTGGTCGCCTGCCGCTGCGCGTCGTTGAAATACGCGGGCACAGTGATGACCGCCTCGGTGACTTTCTCGCCGAGATAGTCTTCCGCCGCCTTCTTCAGCTTTTGCAGGATCATCGCCGAGACCTCCGGCGGAGTATACTTCTTGCCCTGCGCCATGACGGCCACNTGGTCNCCGTCCCGCTCGACCTTGAACGGAACCATCTTCATCTCTTCGNTGACTTCGTCNAAGCGCCGTCCCATGAACCGCTTGATCGAGTAAACCGTATTCTCAGGATTGGTGATAGCCTGCCGCTTAGCGACCTGCCCCACCAGCCGTTCGCCGGTTTTGGTGAATCCGACGACCGAAGGCGTAGTCCGCCCACCTTCTTCGTTAGCGATAACCTTCGGCTCTCCGCCCTCCATAACCGCTACGCAGGAGTTGGTAGTCCCAAGGTCAATTCCAATAATCTTTCCCATAGCGCATCCTCCGGTACAGATAAGTGCTTTAAAATCAGTACAATAATGATTACGTTCTACACCATGCTATAACCTGAGCGTATCATTGTCAAGGTTTAGATGCTAAGCCTTCACCTTTGGTCGCATCTGCGGCCTGAAGGTTCCCGGAACGCGTTTCATCCGCCTTGGGGTCAACGTTCGCGAACCGTCCGAGGTGTACACTCCTAGGTCATGTATGGGCGGGTGGCGCACCTCTCAACGCGAGTCGTCCTTAAATGTTGGCAGAGGAAAAACCGGGGGTGCCCCAGGGCTCGCGCTTTTCGAGACCTGGGATTCCACGGCCGCGTCCGCCTAGGGATTGCAACACCATATATCGGGTGCCCCACACATCCGCGCGTTTTGCGGGATATGTGGGTGTGCGCACCGCCTCCACTCTCCGGGCCGAAATCGTCGTAAAAAGCTGTTTAACACGCTACGATAAAGGCAGGCCAAGAACATGCCAGCTCTCGATTGGTCACAGTGTCCCGCCGTGGAGAGCATCCCCGGCAAGCGCAGTGGCGCGTGGGTATTTCGGGGCACGCGGACGCCGGTTTCCGTTGTCTTTGACAATCTGGAAGTGGGAGCCTCGATTGACGAGATTATGGAGTGGTTCCATCTGTCGCGTGAACAGGTTGTAGCGGTGATCGAATTCGCTGCGCGGAGCCTGGACGCGGCTCCGGTCCCGCCGCCCGCCCCAGTGGCCGATGCTCATACTCTTCGATAACGGCACCCCCGCCCCGCTTCGATAGGCCGCTTGCGGAANAGTATCCACTCGGATACAATGAGGGAGCTTGAATACATTACTTCGGTCGTCCGACTTCGATGCGTGGCTATCCAATCTAGCCGACCAAAAAGCAAAGGCCAGAATCCTAGCCCGCCTTCTTAGCGCGACCTTTGAGAATTTCGGCGATTGCGAACCTGTCGGCGAGGGCGTCTCCGAGATGCGTATTCACGTCGGAGCGGGGTATCGGGTTTATTACACGCGAACCGGATCGACTGTCTACGTTTTGCTGGCTGGCGGCGTAAAGGCATCCCAGCCGAAAGACATTGCCAAAGCGAAAAAGATGGCTCGCGAACTCAAAAAGGGCTAACCAATGAAGATGACGAAGAAGAAAACAACCTACAAACCATTCGACGCGGCGGCGTATCTCGATAACGATGCGGTCATTGCGGAATATCTTTCCGCGGCTGCCGAAGACCCAAATCCCGATGTATTCGTCGCAGCGCTCGGCGACGTGGCCAAAGCAAAAGGCATAGCACAGATCGCAAAAGACTCCGGACTTGGAAGGGAGAGCCTGTACAAAACCCTAAGCGCAGGCGCACACCCACGCTTTGAAACCATCAATTCGGTCCTGCACGCGCTGGGCGTGAAGTTCGCGGTCGTTGCGGAACATGAGACCGAGTTACGCGCCCGTCTGCGTAAGCGCAAGCCAGTTGCCGCCGAACTCGATACTGCCCGCTTGGTGCAAGAAGAACGCGCAGGAAGAACTTAACCCACGGTGATAGGGTGATCGTCCTCGACGCCTCCGCCGCCATTGACTGGCTGCTCCAGACCGCTGCGGGACAGCGGATTGAGCAGCGGATTTATTCGCATCGCGAATCCCTGCATGCTCCTCACCTCCTGGATCTTGAGGTCGGCCAGGTACTGCAGCGTCTGGTGCGGGAAGGCTCGGTCTCAACCGACCGCGCCGATCAGGCAATCGAGGACTTGCTCGACTTGCGAATCACTCGGTATCCCCACTTCGTTCTGCTGCCCCGGATTTGGCAGCTCCGTCACAATCTGTCCGCGTATGATGCGGCATATGTCGTGCTTGCCGAAAAACTCGGCGCTCGACTGGTTACGCGCGACAGCCGGCTCGCGTCTGCATTCGGTCACACCGCGCCCATCGAGTTGTTTTGATTCGACAGTGCAGATAACAAAGGCGGCCGGGTGCCCTGCGAACGCTCCGCTGGGGCGGCGCCTCTGATCTTTTTCATCGCAACCGGGCGGCTGGCCCACCTTTTCACCGAAGTTGCCCCACCCTTGCGGGTGCGCGGCATTTGGGGTGAGATACACTACGTAGCGCCAGACCTCTTCTCAAGCAGCGCTCGTGGAGGAAGAGCTTTATGAACTCTGTGGCCTCAGTCCGATCCTCGTCGCCGTCCTGGTACACGGGTCTCACCGCAACGCACTGGCGCGTACTGGCAGCCAGCTTTCTGGGATGGATTTTCGACGGCTACGAGTCCTACGCCCTGTTTGTAGCTCTTCCCTTCGCGCTCCGGACACTGCTGCGGCCCGAGCAACTGAAGTCGGCGCCGGTTTGGGCGGGCATTGCCATCAGCACAACCCTGCTGGGGTGGGGCATCGGCGGCCTGATCGGCGGAACCCTGGCCGACTACGTGGGCCGCAAACGAATGATGATCTGGTCGGTGTTCTTATACGCGCTGTTTACCGGAATAACCGCCCTGAGCCAGACGTTTCTCATGCTGGCGGTTCTACGGTTCATTACCGGCCTGGCCATGGGCAGCGAATGGAGTACCGGGGTAGCGATGGTGGCCGAAACTTGGCCCGATCGCGCCCGGCCTAAAGGGGCTGGCCTGTTGCAATCGGGCTTCGGATGGGGAACGCTGCTGGCCGCCCTGGTGTGGTGGGCGATCGGCCGGATGAATCCTCTGGGAGCTCAGTCCTGGCGGCTGATGTTTGTGGTCGGCGCGATTCCCGCATTTTTCACGCTCTACATTCGCCGCGCCATCAACGAATCGGAGCGTTGGCTGAAGGCCATCCGTGAGCAACGCTGGGCTGCGACCGACGAAGACAAGGGAGCGGCCAGCAAGTCCGCCCGGCGTCCATTGACGATAACGGAAATCTTCCGAGAGCCCGAGAGTCGTCGTCGCGTGCTTCTGACTTTTCTCATGTCACTGGCCACCATGGTTGGCTGGTGGGCCATCTCCAGTTGGCTGCCCGTTTACACCCAGCAACTTGCCAAGGCCCAGCACTATGCCAATTTTGTGGAGTGGGGAAACCGGGCTGCGATTCTGTACACCATCGGCGCGGTCAGCGCCTACATGATCGCGGGTTTTCTCATCGACGCCATCGGGCGTAGAAAGTTCCTGTTCCTGACCTATGCCGGAGCACTGGTAATGACGCCGGTCACATACTTGTGGACGCACACCGTCGAAACCATGATGGTCGTGGCATTCGTCAACGGCTTCTTCACGCTGGGGCTGGCATATTCGTGGATGGCCATCTACCCGGCCGAGCTGTTTACCAGCAGCGTGCGTTCGACCGCGTGCAGCTTCGTGTTCAATGGCACTCGTTTGATCGCATGGCTGTTCCCAATTCTGGCAGGGACCATGATCCAAAAGTTTGGCGGCATTTCGCGCGGCGCCGTGACCTTGGGACTCATCTATGTATTGGGTCTGATCGTGCCGTGGTTTGTGCCCGAAACCAGGGGCAAGCCCTTGCCCGCATGAAGGGTGTTCGAAGGCGGGTGCGCCAGCTGAGGCCGCCGCTGGCCTGGGGCAGGTTGACGAAGGTGCTGCGGTAGAGCGCCGGCTGCTCTTCAAGAACGCGGTACACTACTCCCAACTGGCGCGCGAGCCGGTTGTGAGCGTCCACCAGCAGCGGGAAGGCGAGCCTGCGCTGGTCGTGCATGAAGAAGGCCTGTCGTTGATGCATGCTGCGTCAGCCAGGTTGACTGCATTTGCCTGATGTGTGGGCGCTCCCTACAATAGAAGTTCAATCCAAAATCCTATGATCCATTTTCCCGTCCCCGAGGCCCTCACATTCGACGACGTGTTACTGCTCCCGGCGCATTCCGCAGTTGTGCCCGCCAACACCGACACGCAGACCCAGCTCTCGCGCCACATTCGGCTGAACATTCCGATCCTCAGCGCCGCCATGGATACGGTGACCGAGTCGCACATGGCGATTGCCATGGCGCAGCAGGGCGGCTTGGGGATCATTCATCGCAACCTGACGATCGAGCAGCAGGCCAATGAAGTGGACAAGGTGAAACGGTCGGAGAGCGGCATGATCGTGGATCCGGTCACCATGTCGCCGGATGCGAAGGTTTCCGATGCGCTGGACGTCATGCAGAAATTCAAGATTTCAGGTGTGCCGATCACGCTGAAGGATGGAAAACTGGTCGGCATTCTGACCAATCGCGATCTGCGCTTCGAGACCCGCTTCGATATTCCGATCAGCAAGGTGATGACCAGGGAGAACCTGATCACCGTTCCGGTGGGAACGACGCTGGAGCAGGCGGAAGAGATTCTGCACGAGCACCGCGTGGAAAAGCTGCTGGTAGTGGACGACAAGTACATCCTGAAGGGCTTGATCACGGTTAAGGACATCCAGAAGAAACTGAAATACCCCGGCGCGGCCAAGGACGATAAGGGGCGGTTGCGGGTGAGTGCGGCGATCGGGGCAACGGGTGATTTCCTGGAGCGCGCGCAGGAACTGGCGAACGCGAAAGTCGACGTGCTGGCGATTGACAGCGCGCACGGGCATTCCGCGCTGGTGCTCGAAGCGGTCAAGAAGGTGAAAGCGAAGTTGCCGGAGGTGGAACTGATTGCCGGGAACGTGGCGACATTCGATGGCGCCTGCGACCTGGTGCGCGCGGGTGTGGACGGGGTTAAAGTCGGCATTGGACCGGGCTCGATCTGCACTACGCGCATCGTAACCGGCGTGGGGGTTCCGCAGATCACGGCGATTGCGGAGGCGGCGCGGGCCACGCGCGACTCGGGCGTTCCCGTGATCGCCGACGGCGGCATCAAGTATTCCGGCGATATCAGCAAGGCCTTGGCGGCGGGCGCTTCCGCGGTGATGATCGGATCGATGTTTGCGGGAACGGATGAAAGCCCGGGTGAACAGATTCTGTATCAGGGCCGCACCTTCAAGGCGTATCGCGGCATGGGCTCGCTGGGAGCGATGGCGGCGGGCTCGAGCGAGCGCTATTTCCAGAACTCGGATGGAGATGCGTCGACCGCAATGCCAATGACAATGACGGGCGAAGAGTCAAACCGGTTGAGTAAGTTGGTACCGGAGGGAATTGAAGGGCGCGTGCCGTATCGTGGTTCGGTGGCGATGATCGTGTACCAGATGGTGGGCGGGCTGAGGTCGGGCATGGGTTATTGCGGGTGCCAGACGGTGGCCGAACTGCAGCAGAAGGCACGATTCGTGCGCATCAGCGCCGCTGGCCTGCGTGAAAGCCACGTGCACGATGTCATGATCACGCGCGAAGCGCCGAATTACGCGGCGGAGTGAGGGACGAGGCCGATTTGACGACCGATTTGACTGCGTCCCGTCCCAATCTTGTGCGCGCCTGGTGGCCAGCCGCCGTCTGGGTCGTTCTCATTGCGTTTGAGTCCACCGATTTCTTCTCGTCAGAGCACACCGGCAGCATGCTGTACACGCTGTTGACGCACCTGTTCGGCCACATCGATTTCTACAAGTTCCTCGTCTTCCATCACTATCTACGCAAGACTGGGCACGTCGTCGGGTATGGCATGTTGACCCTTCTGCTGTGGCGTGGTTGGCGGGCTACGCTCGATCAAGATCACGCCCAGTTGGGGCGCACGGCGCTGCTCTCCTGGTTGGGGACCGTCTTCGTAGCGTCGATGGATGAATGGCACCAGAGCTACATTCCCTCGCGAACCGGCACGTGGCGGGATGCGGTGCTCGACAGCGTGGCGGGTGCGGCGTTTCTGCTGATCGCCTATGTCTGGTTGCGCCGGTCGGATTCCCGTAGAGACGGGGCCAGCCCCGTCTCTACAGATCAGTCTGAACTGCTCGCGCGGGCGAACGGTGAGCGAGCAGGGCGAACGCCGAGACGGTAGCGATTCCCGCCGAAAAATAAAACGGGAACGCCGGGCCATAGACCTTCCAAAGCGCTCCGGTGATGATGCTCGAGAGCAGCGTGGTTACGCTGGTGAGAAAAAAGTAAATTCCCAGAGCGCGACCACGGACATCGGTGTCCACGCTTTCGACGACCAGTGCCTTGAGCACGGGATTGGTCAGCGCATAGAAGAGTCCGTAGAAGGCCATGGTCAGCCAGATCGCCGGTTGGGAAGGCGCGAGTGCGAAGACAAAATAGACGATGGCGAAAACAAAATATCCGGCGGCGGCGATGGCCGAGCGCGAGAAGCGGTCGCTGAACTTGCCGGCCGGCCACGACAGCAGCGTGAACATGATGTTGAAGACCAGTCCCAGTAGTGGCGCGCGAGANGCGGGGATGCCGATGTTTCCGGCACGCAGGACGAGGAACATGTCGCTGGAATTTCCCAGCGAAAACAGTGTGACCACCGCCAGCACGTAGTAGAAGCCGAGCGGCAATTTTGGGAGCCACCCGGATTTGCTCGTGTGGGGACGGGCGTCCTCGCCCGTCCAAGCCGAGCGAAGCTCGGCAGTCGCCGGCGGCGGCGGTAATTCCGAACTCGCTCGAATTCCCGCCGGCCCGCGCCGAACCTCGCGGATTCCAACCCAGGCGACGATTACGCACAGAGTTCCCGGGATGGCAGCGGACGCGAATACGCCGCGCATGCCGAAGCGTCCGATCACCGCCAGCGCCAGCAGCGGGCCCGCGATGGCGCCGGCGGAATCCAGGGCTTGAATCAGGCCGTAGGCGGAGCCGAGGTTTGACTTGTNCACCGACTCGGCCACCATCACGTCGCGCGCGGTTCCACGGACGCCTTTGGCCAAGCGATCGGAAAAACGAATCCCCAGAATTTGCCGCCACGAAGAAACCAGCGCCAGCAGCGGCTTCACCGCGTTGGCCACGAGGTATCCTCCAACCACGATGGGCTTGCGGTGGGAAACTTTGTCGGCCAGGTAGCCCGAGAAAAGCTTGGCAAAGGAAGCCACACTCTCCGCGATGCCTTCGATAATCCCAAGTTGCGCCGGTCCGGCGCCGAGCGATGCAAGAAAGGCGGGCAGCACCCAGTACGCCATTTCGCTGGCCGTGTCGTTGAGGAACGAAGTCAGGCCGAATGCGTATATATTTCGGGGGGTAGATTGAGAAAGCGGTGGGGGCGGCGTGTCCATGACCGTTTATTGAAAATAGCACGGACGAGGAGGCAGACGCGGGGGCAAATCCACGAGCAGAGAAGAGTCCGCCCGATTTAGCAAGCATTATTCATGAGGCCAGAGAACTGGGAAGCCGGAACTTAGGCCGGGCCATACGGCACGCCTGAAAGAATCTGTGTCGCAACCCCGAGTGCAGCAAGAAAAAAGTGGAACGTGTTATTGCTCCAGCCGCGAAGCGGCGACACAAGAAAGCCCGGCACGTAAGTGCCGGGAAGGCAAAGTGGAACCAACCGGAGTCCCGTCAGGGACGGCACCGAGTTGCGACCCAGACTCTGAAAGCCGCGCCCTTCAAACCCGTCATGAATAATCCAGCTTAGGGCTCTTCTCTCCTATTGCAGGGCGTTGCCCGAGTCAACCAGAGCGGCTGACTCGGAGGAAACTGCGGGCGGTGTCGCGTCCGGCGCTGGTGGCCTTGCTGTCGCCGCGCGCGTTCCGATTCCAATCTGCATGGCGGTATTTTTCGGAAATACGACTTCGCGTCCGCGCGCCATGAAGTGCGAGTAAACCGACAC
>JGI26339J46600_10000663_pt1 | contig 11672 bp, 14 predicted proteins | sample BogFormECP12_OM1_FD_46600 | JGI IMG/M metagenome (IMG submission 46600) | reverse complement strand
GTCGTATGAATCGCGACCGGGTTACCATACAGTGGAAGTTCACACGCAAGCGGGCCCGACACAAGTTTCGTTACATAATCACGCGGTCGAAGCACTAGATCAAAGGTGTCGCTTGGATGCCCGAGCCATACGGCGGAAGAATAGCCCGTGCCAATTTCCTGGTTCTTTTTGTCAAAAAGCTTCAGATGGGCCCGCACCGCTCTTACGGTGGTTATCTCTTGCCCGTAAATGGCTTCGTTCCTAAAGCGTGCCACCAAGCCGATCATGTCGCCTTTGCTGGCACCTTCAATCTCACTGAATGAATGCATCCCATCCGTTCTTGGGCTAAACCCAGGACCGGAATAGGCGATCTTAACGAAGGCCGCACTCAAGAAAACTACATTATGTGGTGGGTGCTCTTGCGGCCCAGCATCTTTTGCTGCTGGCGGGGTAGGTTTTTTCGCGTCGTAACGCGCATCTACCATCGCGTTCGGAATCGGGGCAGCAAGGTGCGGCGACTTCACTGGGGCGGTGGATGAACGCGACGACGCTAGATTTGGGCGCCCCAGCATTGTAAGCAAGCTCTCTACGATGTCCGCATGGCTGTCGGTGATGGAGTTTTTGGCGAGTCGATCCGCAAAGGCTGGGCTGTACTCGATCAGGTCGTCGCGGGCGATTCCGTGCCAAATAGGAAGGATCACCTTCTTCCCCGGCTCCTCTCTAGCAAAAAGGGCGTTGAGCTCGTGCTCGGTCCATTTTTTCTTTTTGAGGAAAGCCTTTGAGAACACCACAATGCCGTACCGGCATGCCGCGAGGCCGCGGTCGATTTCACTGCGGAGGCTGTCTCCCCACTCCATTGTGGTTTTGTCGAACCAAACCGAGATCCCCGCAGCCTCTAATGCGGTCACCAACGGGGCGACATAGGGCTTGTCCACGCTCGAGTGCGAAATGAATACATCAAATTCTCTCCCATTCCCATCGTGGGCTAACGAGGCAGAAGATGGCTGGACCAGCGGATTCGGCGCTTCGTGTTGATTGAGGTATTTCTCGCCGTCATTGGAAATAGTGAACCAGTCGGCGACTTGCTCGTCGTTGTGAATCAACAGGCCCTGCCTTTCCAGCCAGTTCCACGCCTCCATCATCCGCTTCGTCACCTCGGGCTGACGAGCTTGATATTCCGGTTCTTTGGGCAAGGGCCCAAGACCGATGCTCCGGTTTTCAAGCATGGCGCGAAAATACCCACGATTCAGCCCGGCATGTTGGTAGACCGTGTTCTGGCCTCTATAGCTGTTCAGGTGCGTGAGTAGAACTTTACCAAGCGTGGGCAAATCCTGCTGCAGTAGTTCGTCCGCTGTAGGAAAAAACGATTTTAAAGGTCGAAATACCATGGCAACTGATAACGTCCCTTGTCACACGCGTCAGTATATGGCGGGTGGCCCCCGTCTCTCGCAGTTGCGGACGGGGATACCACAAACCTCAACAGGCCGGGAACTGAATCACGATGGTCCCGAGCCGTCCAGATAAACGGGCCAGTGTCCACACAGATTGCCGGATTGTGATATCGCAACTAAACACTGGCCGACTTGTCATTACCGATTCATGTGCCGGGTAGCCCAAAATCCAGGAGCCTCATGGAGGCCAGGAGCAGGCCACCCGCCCGCGGCCTATATCTGTCGCGGAACCGTATCGTAAGTCTCTAAGCAATATATGAGGTCACCAATCATCGGATCGCCAACGATCGGCGCTCGTGGTTTCAGCGACGGAAAGAACGCGCCCATACCGGTAGGAGAAGGACTATCGTTGTCGCCGTAGTAAAACGCAAAGTTTGTAACCAGAACTGCGCTCTCAGGCGTAGGCTCAGTGGCAGTGTTTCAAATCTCGACGAGACGGTCACGAATCTCCTTCATCCAAGGAACCGTATCGACAGGAATATCCGAGTATGACGGAAGCCCCTTCTGTGGACTGTCGGGAACATTGGCGTCAATGAAAATCAGGAACGGTATGTCACCATCGGGCGCTTGCTTTATCGCTTTCTCATAGAGGTCAAATACGTCGCCTTTGAGATGTGTTTCGGGCGAGACCGTACCGATGTAGTTCATTGCTCCGGGGCGTTGCCGACTCTTCGTTTCCACTCCAACTTTCTTCCCCGTAACTTTGTGGGTTGCGATAAATTCTGGGTGCTTGCCGGACGCCTTGTTGTCGTCGATCCATTCAACCTCACCACCAGCACGCGCGAAAATGGCAGCGATTAGAACCTCATAGCGCGCGCCCTGAAAGGCTCGAAAATCCTTCAATCTCTCGATGACGGAATTAGGCACCTTGTGAACCAACTGTAGCCAATACAAATCGTAGCCAAAACACTGGTAGGCTTTTGCCGGGCCAGTGAGAGTATGGCCAGTGCTAACACCATCGTTTGCGTCTCCCGGCCTGCGAAGGAGCTCAACCATCGCCGTGCGCCATTTGACAATCGCGTTCTGATTCTTGAGTGGCAGTAGAAGCTGCTCTTCAAACCATTCCTTGCCGAGTGTCGCGACCACAAGCGCATCAAGGAACTGATGGAATGTTTCGTGCTGTGGGTAGTGCCAGACTGTGCTCCAGACTATCCGAAACCGGGTATCATCCTTGACCATGCTGGACTGAATTTGCGATAGAGCGCCCGGCATCATTCTTGGAGCCGTTCCCCGCAGCATCTCGTTCCCGAGAGCGTGTATGCCTTTATCCTTGCAGCAGTCACCGTATGACTTCCCGTGGAGACCGCATGGACAGGGCTTCGCCGGGTCGAATGGCGGTATCGACAGCATAGCGAGATTCCCTCGCGCGGCCACGTGTAGCCGAAGGAGAAACGCGAGGTCACATCCAAATCTTTCTCGCACCCCCGCTCCCTGAAGAATGTTTTCAACGATAGCCTCAACTCCCACGCTCCTATCGTGTCCAGGCATCACGTCTCCGATCTCCCAAACCGTATCGCGCGGGCCATTGTCCTCACCTGAGAGCGTAAGCTGTCCGTCGCCGCCAATGACGAAGTAGCGATTCTTAACTAGCCTCTGCTCCGGGTCAACAGATCCCGCACCGGAAAACCGGTAGCCTTCAGCCTGCGAGTCCTTCAGGAACGTCAATGCTTCTGGACGGCCCGCGAAGGTCACGGGTTCCGGCGTCCGCTCCTTCGCTCGATCCGTCAAGGCCGTGGCCGTCCATTTCTGTCCCGCACGTCCGGCTTGGAATCCAATGGTGTAGTCCATCTTCTTCATGGAGTCCTCTTACACGCAGTCAAGTATAGGGCGGGTGGCCCCGGCCTCCGCGATCTTCCAACCAAGATGGGGGTGCCCTCTGTACCTCGCATTTCAGGGCCGGGACACACGGAATCTCAGTCGGAATATTGCTCCTCACAAACGGGGTTGTAGTCACTGATTCGCGGGACATCGGGCGAACTGGCATTTGTAGCAGCAAGAATTACGATTGCCAATGACGATTGGCATCACCATCGCTGCCTCAACGGCTCCGTTCCAGATCAGAGGGTTTTAGTCGAGGTTGATTTTCAACGAAGAGGACTTGGTGCCCCGCGGTCTGCCTTCTCCGGCCGTTTCGGAATTGTTGTCAGCAATCTCCGCTATCAACGATTCCAGATGCCCCTCCACGAAGGTGCGATCCCCATATTTCACACTACGGCCGTGATCGCCACCCTTCAAAATCTCGAACCCTAGCGCGGCCAGATCGTCGATTTGAGCGTGGCGTGGGAATGGACCCGCAGTGTCCGGAGCCTCCAGAATCGGCTCAGCCGCGGTTTCTCTGGGACCGTACCCTTCATAGTCCGCATGGAATTTCGCCGCAGACCGCGTGCTTTTGGCGAAGATAAACCAATCTTCGTCGTGATCCGCTGTTGAAACCCAGTACAGCGCCACCGGGACCTTTGCGGCAGCCGTCTTCTTGCTACCCCTCGGCATTGTCCTGCTCCGTTTGCTGTCCGATCCTTCCAAACACGAACATTTGGNAATTCTAACTTAGCATCGTACCGATCTGCGACGGTGTCGCCTGGGGCGTTACTTCATGTCTAACACTCTTCTGATGGCCGNTGCCAGAANGCCGGAACGGATGACCGCCGCGCGGAGATCGTCGGCNAGCGNCTGCATCTCGTCAGGCGCCTGCTGAGCGTGCCAAGCCGCGCCGACTTCGCCGATCCGGGAGTTGCAGAACAGTCGAAGCACCCATGCCAGCAAGAACACCGGCGTGATGGCGACGACCTGCTGGCTGGCGGGCACGATCTGGTGCCCCAGCGCTGATCTGCACTAATTGCCTGCCTGACCCCTCGCGATCCCCACAATCGTCTCCCGCACAATCTGCAAAACCCTCTCCCGGCCAAATTCGCGGCCTAAAGCCTCGACCACCGGCGCCAATATCCGCACTTCGATCTCCCGCCGTTTCAGCACTCCAACCTCGTTGAGCTCGATGTCACGCGTGTCATTCGTTGGAGTCCCTCTCCACCTTCCAAGCATACGACGTTGGCACAAGACCGATGTCTGCGTGTCAGCAAATCAATCCCAGAACAAACCCACAACAACTAAGGAGCTTTCCCATGGCAACCAAGTCCGCTGCCCGCATCCGTTCCCTGCATCGTCGCCACGCTGCGGCGCACGAAGCTGTCTATCACTTTACTGCCTTGCGAAATTCAGTTGCCGTTGCCGCTCACTCGCCGGGAGCAATATCCATCGAGTGCAAGCCGAGTCCTTCGGCAGATGAGCGCTTCCGTGCGGCTCTCCGCAGAGAGCTCGTACGAGCCGGACTCGTCTGAGTTCTACAAATTCACTTACGAGAGGGGGCAGTTCGACGTCCCCTCTAGCCATTTCACAACAACAAAGGAGAACAACACCCCATGCAGAAGTTTCTGCTGATAGGACACTTGGGCAAGGACCCAGAAATGAAGTACACGCCTGGAGGCACCGCCATCACGACCTTTTCGGTGGCCAGCACGGAGCGCTGGAAGAACGGCGGCGGTGAGCTTCAGGAACACACCGAATGGTTCAACGTTAAGAGCTTCGGCCGGCGAGCTGAAGTCGCTGCCGAGTTTCTGAAGAAAGGAAGCCGTGTCTTNCTGGAAGGCCGGCAGCGCATCGAGTCGTGGGACGACAAGAAGTCCGGCGAGAAGAAGTACAGGTGCTTCGTCTACGTCGACAAAATCGAGTTCCTGGGCGAATCCAACCGCAACGGCCACGGCAACGGTCAGAATGGCGAGTTCGCCAAGGGCCAGTCCCACAGCCAGGAAGATCCCGCCATGGTCGGAGATTCCGACATTCCTTTTTGAGCGGGTCTTCTTTCCCGCCCTGAACCCCGACAGCTTGCTCAACCAAGCGAAGGAGACCTCTTTCAATGAAGAAACTCAGCAATGAAGAGCTCCTGGTCGAACTGGAAGTGCCATTCCCGGTCGACCAGGTCCTGTGGCGCGTGACCAACACCGCCAACAACCGCACCCGCGGGCAGGTCGTGCCCTACGCCGATCCGCGGGCCTACACCGATCGTCTCAATGGACTCGTAACAGCCCAGGGCTGGACCCGCAGCTATGAGACGACCACGATGAACAACATCACCCGCCACAAGCGTAACAGCGAGATCGTCACGGGCAAGATTCTGATGGTCTGCAAGTTGACCATCGAGGGCCTTGGAACCCACTCGGGAACCGGCGAAGAGTGGGCGGACGAAGAGAACGCAATGACTTCGGCAGAAGCACAGGCGTTCAAACGAGCTTGCTCTTGCTTTGGCCTGGGTCGCTGCTTTTATGACTTCGACGCGCCGTGGGTGGATCTGGACGACAAGGGACGCCCGAAGAAAACTCCAGCCCTTCCATCCTGGTTGATCCCGGAAAACTGGCGCACGGGAGCACGTCCGTCCGGAAAGACGGGCGGGGCGAACGGAAACGCCACACCGTCGCAAGCGGCTGGAGGAAACAACGGCCGCTCGAACGGCAACGGATCCAACGGCAATGGCGCCGACCTCGACAAACGGATTTCCGCTTTGGAAGAATCTGTCGGCGGCAAGCTCTACCGATGGGTTCTACGGGAATACGGCCATGCCAACAAGCCTCACCTGGTACGCGACATCCAGCAGAAGAAGAAGATTCTCGACGTGCTGGAGTCGGCCACGCGCGGCCTGCGCCGCATGGAGGTCGTCCTTGATCGCATCCCGGAGCAAGAGCTCGGTGCCCTGCTGGCAAAGCTGCAAGCCCCGCCACTGAATGAAATCGCCGACATGCCTACTCTGGTGCAGGTCGTTCAGGGTCTGGAAGGCATCGTCAACAACGGTTTCCACCCCAACGCAGCCTGAAACGGCTGTTCTCGCCACCACACACGGGAGATGCCCCTTTGTCGGGAGTCTCCCGTGCCTGTCTTACGTTGAGGTTCCGTGATGAACAGAGACACATTATCTACTGGTGACGACCAAGCGCGTACAGTCCCTTGCTCGCCAAACACACCAACTCAGAATGCCGGACCCGAAAGCACGGGACGGGCCAAACGTCCAAGACATCGACAATACGTACATGTGGATCTGAGTTGTAAGCTTGGATACGACGGCGAGCACAACCCGAAGCGCAGCCGCCACAAGCACGAAGACGACAAAAAAACGGAATAGTCAGTTCACGGTGGCCGTTCAGGCGCTAAGAAGCGAATGAATATGACAAACCTCAAAGGCAAGTGATTCAGCTGAGGACACGTCGAATTTTCCGCCTGAGAGTTCCAGACACGCCCTCTGTGTCAGCCAGCCGCGTCTGCAGCATGTTTTCAGCCATTGAGACCGGCAGGCAGATGGAAAACTTGAGTTCTTTGATCGCTTTGCCAATGTCTCCAGCATTGACGACATCCGGCGGATCTGCCCGCATCTGCTCGATGACGCTCTCGAAGACTTCTTGATTGACTGGCCGGTCGAGCTTGATCGTGAGGTTGTCAACGGCGCTAGGAATTCCGAACCTCTCACGAAGGGCGTGTGCGAGCATTGCGTTCGCCCTCACTCCAGCGAACGTCCACCAGGATGTGCGGTTCTCAGACCTGTCAACGACGACCGTTGTACAGTCTTCGGACAACCAGTTGAATTCCTCGCAGACAGTGGCCATCTCCTCGCCCGCTCGACGGGAATAGTAACCCGAGTTTGGGTCGGAATGCAGTACCGTGCCGATAGCCTGGCAATAACGGAAAGACAACGGCTGCCCGGAACCCATCCAGCGAGACTTCCCCGGCATTTCCGTGGGTTCCACATACGCAACCCTGCTGGACCAATCAATGCTCGTTGCTACCCAGCTCCGGCCTCCGAGGAGCAATACTGGTCGCTCTCCCGTACGAATCATGAAGGACGATTCGTGGACCTCACCCAAATCAATCCGGCCGTGCCTGACGCTGAATAGCGGCGGACTCTGAAACACGGACAGGAGCTCCAGTTCGAACTCACGCTTGGCTGCTTTGCGGATAGTCTCGCGATCCACAGCGGGAACACCAGAACCAGTCGTGTAGATTCGCACACGCCGCAGCATTTTAGCGAACGTGGAGTGTGAAGCTTCCCAGTCCTGGTANGTGCCAGTCGGGCTCTCAAACAAGAGATTGCCGAGCACGTAGTCGCCAACTCGCCGCGATTTTTGGGATGGACGGATTCCGGCCTGCTCCATGGCGCGCGAGATAGCGCTGGCTACCGGGCGGTCGATTAGGACTTCGAAATTGTCGAATAAACCTTCAACGTTACGGGATTTCAATGCAGCGATTATCCCCGGTGCGGCGGGACGATCATGGGACCGCTCCCGGTCGCGTAGACAAATTCGATACCGGTCAACGCCCTGGAGGCGACAGTCGAGGCCCTCATGTGAGCAGAACACAAGCGGATCGAGGTACGGAACTCGAATCTTCTGGCAGGCCTTTTGCCGTTTCAAAAGGGAGATGAGTTTCTTGGCCTTCCGGTTTGCCAAGATGATCGGATTGTCTTCGGTGTGGGTTCGGCCTTCGTGGGTCCAGACCCATGTGGCACGATCTCCACTGAGTGTGCCGGGTCTGCTCTTGATTTCAATAAGGAAAAAGCCACGCGGAGTAAGGACCAAGATGTCTACTTCATTGATCGTCCCGTCGTCCGCGATGAATTCGAAGTTGGCCCAGACGCGATAGGGATCGCAGTCCGGCAGGTGTTCACGCACATAATCCAATGCCTCGCGTTCCCAAGGGAACTGCGACGGTGTGATCTGTTTCCACCGCTCTGATGACATTGACATAAGCTATTGTTTTAGCACCTTGCGCTCGTCGCTGTTACAGGTTTGCCGATGCTGATCGAGTCGTTGAATGAGGGCCATAGAGCATGGTTTCCCAGGACGCGAGCTCCGGGCCAGAGCAGAGGTTTGAGCACTCATCGAATCGGTTCCGTCCCTTCATTCAGAATCGCCAGGTACGGCTCGTAGACAAACAACCGGTGGCGCTCGCGCCCAGTGATCTCACGCAGGATGCCTAGGCGCCGCATGTGCTCCAGTGACTTTGCAACCGTCGGTGCTGAAATCCCGATCTTCTGGGCGGTTGCCGGGATTGAGACGATTGGATTGCGTTGCATATGCTGGAACACGCGCAGCACTGAAGCCGCCGGGCGGCCCAGACCCTCGATCCGCCGTTGGTCCTCTTCGAACAGCGCAACGATGCGACGCGCAGCGCTTGCAGCCTGGTCCGCAGTCTCTTTCACGCCGGTGAGGAAGAATTCGAGCCAAACTTCCCAATCGCCCTTAACGCGGACGCGATCTAGAAGATCGTAATAGGCCGTGCGGTGAGTCTTAAAGTAGAGGCTCAGATACAGAATTGGTTCACGGATAACATTCTGTGCGCACAGGAGGAAAGTAATTAGTAGCCGCCCGAGCCTCCCGTTACCATCCAGAAATGGATGGATGGTCTCGAACTGCACGTGAACCAAGCCAGCCTTGATGAGCAGTGGGAGATCCGGACGGTCTTCGTGCAAAAAGAGTTCAAGACTGCTCATGCAATCGAGGATCAGCTCCGGTGGTGGAGGTACGAAGGAAGCATTCCCTGGCCGGGTTCCACCGATCCAGTTCTGACTCCTTCTGAATTCGCCCGGCTGCTTTTCACTACCGCGACCCTTCGAGAGCAGGACATCATGTATTTCACAAATAAGCCGCAACGAGAGAGGAAATCCGGAGCGTAGCCGCTGAAGACCATGGTTCATGGCGGCAACATAGTTCGAAACCTCCTGAACGTCTTGGATCGGCACGCCGGGAACCTCGTCGTTCTCAAACATGAGGAGATCCGACAGGGANGACTGGGTACCCTCAATCTGCGATGAGAGCACNGCCTCCTTGCGGACATAGGTGTAGATGAACAACGAAAGATCGGGGAGAATGGAGGCTAGCCCATCGAGCCGACCGACTGCCTGGTTGGCCTGCTCCAAGAGTTGTTGCAGTCCGTCCAGACGCAGGGGTGGGTCTGGCGGGAGTGCCGGCGGAACAAAGGCTCGGACAGTTTCCTTTTCGTACGTTTTGACGACGTAGCGCCCAAGTCTCTGGTTTGATTCGACTTCCACTTGNTCCAAGATCCTTTCGTTGCGTATCGGTTAACGAAAGGATACACCATTTTCATTTTGTTATGCTGGTTTAGTGACGGGAAACCCATTTTCCTCCGGCAGTGAGCACCGGTAATACGGTTCCTCAGCCGCGCCCGATCCTACTGCCGCCAATAGCCGGGCCACCGCAGAGATCGTTGCGCTGTTAAAGGAATACTCCCCAGAACTCGAACGCCGGGTCTTCCGATCGTTTCGGCAATGGAACAATGTCCTCCGCGATCAACCCCGGAATGAAATGGATCTCAGACTTTCTATCGGTGACGAGACTCAGGCTGTGCCGGCTCGTGTAGTACCGGGGTTTCCAGCTCCGTTCCGAAACGTACTTGAAGGCATCCCACCGGGTCTTTGGCGATTCTTGCTCCGACTTCCTGCGCTGGAGGCCACAGTTACGGTGCTCTGCGAGCCCGTGTTTCCGATCGGCGCGATCGCCGTTTATGGCTGCGCCGTGGCGTCATCGCCGGCACGGCCATTTCCGGCGCCAGCCGTGGCGGCTAAGGCCACGGACTTCGCCGATTCCACAGCTTGCAAAGAAGTCGGGGCGGCCCCGATGGTCGTCAGTAATCGACCAAGCGTGTCGGCGTCACGGTACATTTCACTATCCGGCATCGTTCCTGCCGAAAGATGCGCCCATTTGTTGCGTACCGTCTGCAGCTCCTTTATCCAGATTCGGCACTCTCGGGGCAGGTTCAGAGCGTTGGACAGCTCATANCAGTTCTGGTCCATCCGTGTCGGGTTCGACCATCCGCGCACATTCGTNGATATTGATCTTCCCATGTAGGTAACGGCGCCACATACGCCGTCGCTAGTTCGTTCCTTTCTTCATTTGAATTCCCCAGCACAATCACACCCGGAGGAAAAACGATGTTCACAGAACTGATGCCCTTACTGCGCAAACGCCGGCTGCTACTGACGATCTCCCTCGTTGAGGGCGATACGATGAGGGCCACCGTCGTTCCGCAGAAGGCGTCTGACACGGAAGACAACGCTCTCACCACCCCATTGGCAATCACCGGCACAGCCGAGGAACTCGATCGTGACCTTCCTCAGCAATTGGTGGAATTCACTGGGGCGCACATCCAACTCCAATCCACACTGGCCTCTGCCAAAGCTGAGATAGAAGCAGCCGCAAAAGCGGCTCGCGAAGAGGCACGGAAGAAGTCGGCTAAGCCATCCAGCCCGACGAGTTCAACAACTCCGGCGACACCAGCGGCGACGACCGTCTCTCGGGAACCAGAGGCACCCTCGCTGTTTGCGCCACATTCGCAACCAGAAACGACAGCCACGGAAGAAGAGGGAGGTGAAGCATCATGAGAATCAACCTGGTCGAACGGGAATTCGTGTACCACGGCACCACCTTGGCTGATCCCAACCCCAAGTTCTCCATCGAGGAAGTCCGTTCCTTCTATGCCACCCAGTTTCCCGAACTGACCAACGCAGCCATTACCGGACCTGAAACGATTGGCGACCGGCTGCGCTACACCTTCGAGCGTGCCATCGGATCAAAGGGCTGATGACATGTCGGACGCCAACAAACAATCGCTGTTACAGGAAATCCGAGAATCAGAGGGTCGGCAGGCCAGCGCCAACCCTCTGACCGGATTGATGCAGGAGCTGCTCGAATGCCAAGACTCTCAAGAAGCAAGCAGTGCTCTCGCACGGGCTCTCTCCCTGCAAGGACGCGGAGATCCCGTATTCCCCGGACCGGGTATCTGGCCAATCCCGCCAGCCTGATCGGGATTCCGCGACTTAAAGCGGTTCACGCCGGCAATAAGATCAGCTTCGGCTCGTCCGCGCTCACCGCACTTGCCCAGACCCTCGTCGAAATCGATGTCGCCAACGAAGCTGACTGGACCACCGCAGAGAAAACACCCTCCACGCTGGTCGAGCATGTACTTCGCCGGTACCTGGCCGACCGTGGCCAATCCGCCCTTGCGGAACACTTCGAACTTTCTCTGACGCTCGGCGAAGCAATCGTCGACAGCGCGTACGGGGAGGCGGAGCCAGCCTCTCCCGGCCAACTCTTTTTCGTTCTCAATACGGAGTCGTCCTTTGCCCTAGGCGCGGGTGCTGCGATCACAGAACTGGAGAACGCATACGCCGGCCTGGGACAGGCGTTT
>JGI26339J46600_10000654_pt1 | contig 11772 bp, 10 predicted proteins | sample BogFormECP12_OM1_FD_46600 | JGI IMG/M metagenome (IMG submission 46600) | reverse complement strand
GACGCGTTCACGAAAAAGTTGCTGATGGGATCCCCAACATGCAAGTTGGACGTGGTTCTTCCGGGCTCCTTCCAATCGAACCAGAATGCCTTTTGCTGTCCAGGCTGCACCACGGGTGTTCCCACGTATGGATACGCGTCGATCATATTATTTTCACCTTGGACGACGACTTGTGATAATAACACGTTCGTCACGTTCAAGGGGTGAATTCCGGTATTAGTCACGTTCACGTTACCGAACCCATTATCATACACGTGAATGCCGGTGATGTTGAAATCGGATTCAATGGGCGTGTAATCGATCTTGAAGATCTTGACCGTGGTATTTCCCGAGAAAAATGCCGGCGTGAAGCACTTGAACTTGAAATAATCCGGGGCATCGAAGTAAGACGTCCAGAGGTTCCCCTTGTCATCCTTTCGTGGCTGGTACGATGACGTGCCATCGCCGCTGATCTCGCGCGCGCACCAGTATTGCAGTTCCGTCGTCGCCTTGTCGACCGTGAGGGGCTCGCCGTAAAACAACATGCGCACGAGTAGGGAGTTGAACCAATTTTCCTTGTAAGCTCCGCTCGTATCGTTGACGTAACTATTGTAATCGAACAGCTGCGTCCCAGGCTTGTACCACAGGCTTTGATCATAGCAGGGAAATTGCGTCGAATTGGCAAAGATAGTCGAGTGATCGTTGGGGATCTTGACCATCCACGGCCACTTGCCCTCGTCGCCACCGATGCCGGAAATCATGTGCCCGAAATACACCATCACGTAATCTGCATGGAGTGCTTTCAAGATCCGCGCGCTTTGCAATTCATTGTCATTCATCAGTGCCGAGCCAACCATGGCGATGCGCGTTGAATTGATGGTTGTATTGTCATTGACAGTTGTTACATTACCCAGGATGGTCATGTAATCGCCATAATCCCACCACGACACGATCACCGTGCCGGGAGAGAGGTTAGTCTTCATCCACGTTAAAGATTGCTCCCAATCGTGAAAATCACCGACGATCAATTCTGTATTCGCCAATTGCGTTGCGGAGACGGTTGTTGCTTGTTGAACTTGGACGAATCCAAGGATCGCGATGAATGCGAACACGACATATGCTACGGAAGGATCCATACCTTGTCTTGCCTCGCGTTTCCTGATGCGGGACGCGGGTGCGGCTTTTTTCATGGTGATTGCCCCGAAGGATTTCAAGATCATGGCAATCCCATACGCGCCCAAGATCGAAGCAAATGGCGAGAATAGCATGATGATGCGTGTTAGTGACCCCGTGAAATAGTACAGCGCGATCACTGACACGATCATGATGATGTCGGCATCGTTCCCGCGCTTGTAGGCAAAATAAATGCCAGGCACGACAAAGAGCAATGGAATGAGCGTGTTGTAATAAAATGTCACCCACGCGGATGGCATTTGCTCGCCCACCGAGGCCACCAGCGCCACGGAATTCCTGTAGGTCGGATCGAGCACCGTGATGATGCGGGCAGTAAACGTGTCCAATTTCCCAATCGCGTTCAGGTACCAGAGGACTACCGCGACCACGATGATTGCTGGTATGATCGATTTTTTAACGACGATCCAGAAATTTTTGTACCACGTCGGGCTGGTCAATTTTTTCCTGTACAGGTATTCGATGAACGGGAGGAGCAGCATGCAATAAAATGCCGGAAAGACCTCCGTGTTGATAAACGTCCCGCTCACCGGGTCACGTGGTTCGACGAAATGGATGATGATCCCGATGCCAAGGACCAGAGTGTTGCCGAGCATGATGCCCGTGTGATATTTTTTAGCGATGACCAAGATGATCGTGAATAGCGGGATGAACAGAGTCATGTACATGAAACCACCCCACCCTATCATCACGTAGCCCAGGAAAAATCCACCCAAGACGCCATCCATCAATGAATCGCGTTTCAGGCACCGGATGTAGAAGTAGACGCACATCAAGATTGCAAAAGTACCGATGGTCTCGTTATCGAAAAATCCCGAGGCCGTGCGTTGCAAGTAACCGGGAGAAAATGCCACGAAAAATGCGCTGAGCAAGCCGGTTTTTTTATCGAGAACCTCCTTTCCCACCAGATACGCCGCCATGGTCCCGAGAGCGCCCATGAACGCGGGCTCGTCAAAGCAAGCTTGCATGAGAGTTACCTTGATACCGAGGCCGTTCACGATATAATAAAGAACCAAACCCGTCAAGGGCGTGCCAAGGTACATGCCGTTAAGCGGGGCACCTTCAGGATACCACGTTTGGAAATCCCGCCATGCCTCGAACGCAGTCAAGCCATGAGCCTGGATATATTCAGCACAACGAAATTGGACCCAGGGATCGAATTCCTTTAACAAATAGATACCATTGAAATCCGGTGACAAGCGAATGAAAATCGCGCAGATAAAAATCAAGATTAAGGCAATCGCCAAGATAATATTTTGCGGCACGATTTTCATGCTCGACCGGGATTTTTCCCAGCCTTCCGAGAAAAGTTTCTTTACTTTTTGAGATGTCGTTGGCATGATAACAACACTTGCATGATTTCACGTTTGCGATTTAAACATGTAAAATAAAGCGTGCATGCGTGATAGTCTTAAGACAATTGTTCAATGAAATGAATGCCATTAATTAAAACACTATGGTCCGAACCTTTCTTGATGGCATGCGCTTTCACCTCGTCGTAGATCGACAAGTATTCTAGATGAAAAAAACGGATGTTAAAAACTTGGGCTTGATAAAATATCAATGCTGGAACCTGGCGAGGAGCATTATGCTTGCTAGGAGGATCACGACGCCGGGCACGAAGATATAAATGATGGCAATGCTTTGACCGAACAGGTAAACACCAGCAACGATGGGAAGAATGTTGTTGATCGCTTGCGAAATGGGAATTATCGATAACGCTTTCCCGTTCTTGAATGCCCTCTGGGAAAATGAAATCCCGAGCACCGTGCCGATCACGACGCCACCAAGTCCTAGAATAACCAGGAGCCAGCCCGTTGTCTCCAGGGAGGGCTTCAGCATGGCATCGAATCCGATGGTCACGATCTGCCCTGAAATCGACACGCACGCGTAAGATGTCCCGATCAGGGCCGCGTACCCCTTGATCGTCCACCCGGATCCTCGCTTTATGCCAAAGATGCCAAAACATGAAAGGCCAGCAATGATGAGCATGAACACGAGAGCACTCGTGATAAACGAATCCTTGAAGAGAACGAGAAACGTGACATCGCCAGAAACGCCACTTCCACTCACGAGAAAAATGGAAGCGATCATGAAGATCACGCCAACCCATTCAAGTCGCGTGAGCGACTCTTTCAAGACGATCACGGCTCCGGCGACAAACACGAGAAGACCCGCGGTTGCGAGGGGTTGCGCGAGAGTAATGCCTAGCAAGAGAATGCCGAGAAAAAAGAACGGGGCAAAAATCAAGGTTTGGCACAATATCCCGAGGATCCAAAGTGGTCGTTTCAAGAAATAGGCAATGTTCGTGTCATCGTTCATGCCACTTTTGTTAACCTCGAGTTTTTGCAAGATGATGCCGATACTATTGATCGCGGTCCCTCCAAGCGTGCATGCAATGCCTAAAGCAAAATCCTCAGCGGCCATCTTGAATCCTTCTTGCTTGCACCCTGCAATCAAAACCAAAAAAAGATATCACGCATTCTTCAATGCAATGCGTAACGCCGCGAACATTTCCGGAAGGATTGCCGAGATTTCATCCTGGATCTTGTCAAGTGGTGGCATGCTTCCCGTTTCCCCGAGCAAGAATAAGTACGTTTCCGGTTCGCTGTTATTTGACTGGAACATTGCCTCGAGATTTTCAAGCTCGTACTTGAATTTTGAAGCCTGAACACCAGCAAATCGGCTTATCGAGCTCTGGAACGACTGCATGTAAGTCGCGCAGAATTGAGCGATTTCTTTGTATTTTATATCCTGGAAATAATCTGCAATGGTAAGCACGCGGCGATCAAACAAGATAACGGCAACCGTATTTAACCGTTCAGCGAATTCTTTCATCGTTTTTTGCACGAGCACGTCTCGCGGGTACAGGTCTTGAAATATAACAGAAAATGAGGACGTGATGGTCCACGTCTGATAGATCGTCGTTTTCTCGAATTCCATCTGGAAACGGCCGCCATTGATATCGAGCAACCGTTCCTGGAGCGTGTCTATGTTCTTGTCGCCTTGTTCCAATATTTCCTCGGACTTGTGGAAGAACACGTAAATCCTTGGCTTGATTCTGAGCTCGTCGAATTCTGCAAGCAGGTCCTTTGCATAATCCAGCGTTTCCGTGAAGCGACCAATATCCTGGATATCAATCACGTAAACGCATACATCCGTGCCTGCAAAATACTTGTCAGGCTGCTTGAGGTACTTGATGAGATATTTTTTTTGCCCCCCGAGATCATGCGTGCTGATGAGATAATCGAGAAAATGGAATTCTTTTCGTTCGACAAACGTGGTCGGTTTTACGTTTGCCTTGATGAACTTTTCCGCTTCCAGCGTGGCAAGAATCGAGGTTTTGCCGGAATTATCAAGACCCGTGAAAATGATTTTTTTTGTATGACCCGTCTCATCTACTGTCAAATGAATCACCTTTCGTTTGTCATATTTACGGGACGGGTTAAAAACAGATCAATTCATGCATGGTTAACAAGAAAAAGAAGAGCAAGGACCCAAGGACTTGCATTCACGTCTTCAAGCCTTTTTTCTTTCGTCTCCCGAGCGTTGCCTCGTAGTCCTGGATGACTGTAACAAGCGTGTCGTGGCGGGACTCTGTCGTGGAATTCGAACCCTCTGAAATCTTCTCGTCTTGCATCTCCAGTGGAGACCGGGATGCGAGAAAATGGAGTGCCATGCTCGCCGCGTCCGGGTGGGTTTGCTGGTATTCTTGCCAGTTTTTCGCCATTTCCGCGTTGTATTCTTGCCGCAATTCCTTCGCTTGCTCGATGTCCGCGGATGAAACAGTGGTAGCACGCGGGCAATAATCAGAAGGTCCCATGGTGAAGCCATTTTCATCCTTGCCGGTCACGACGACAGGAAACATGCGGCAAACTCGGGCGCGCAACTCGTATGCAGTGCAGCTATGATCGGGCGCGAGCAGCGGGCAAGGGCCATGAATCTCGACAGCGAAGCCATAATCAATCGCCGCACTTGCAATCCCGGGGAACTGCTCGACGATGTGCTGGTATTCCTCGACCGTTATCGGCACGTTCACGCAACATTTACCACATTTCTCGCAATCCATGGTTATCATCAGGGATTGATGTAGGCCACCGTCAAGGCACCAAGCACGAACAGATTTGGGAAAAAAGACAAAACATGAAAAAATAGAAAGGATTTATTACTCAGCAGCTTCCGAAGTAGCTTCCTCAGCCGGGATGATGTCCTTCACGATGCCGACGGCGACCGTGCGGCCCATGTCCCGGATGGCGAGGCGACCGAGAGCGGCGAATTCTGCAAATTTCTCAACGCAAACCTTGTTGATCGGCTGGAGCGAAATGATGCCTTGATCTCCGACCTTGAAGAAATCAGCGTTCGAACCATCAGGCTTCGTCAATTTGGCGAACCGCATCGCGACTTGCGCGGTGTGGAGATGCACGACTGGCGTGTAATTGATACTGACAGCCGTGGGGTGCCAAATCATGATGCTCTGAACCTGCAACCACTGTTCAGGCGTCGCGACGTTCGGCGGGCTCTTCACAGGGCCCACAACGTCACCACGGTTGATTTGCTTCCGCTCTATGCCCCGGATGTTGAATCCGATGTTATCCCCGCTATGCGCCTCTTTAAGTGCCTCGTGGTGCATTTCGATGGATTTCACATCTGCAGTAATCTCGGACGGCTCGATGATGATCTTGTCTCCGACCTTCATGACGCCGGTCTCGACGCGGCCGACTGGCACCGTGCCCGCGCCCTTGATCGAGTAGACATCCTGAACCGGCAAGCGCAGTGGCTTCGAATCTTCCTTTGGTGGAGGGTTAAACGTGTCCAATTGTCCTAAAAGGGTCGGACCATCGTACCATGGCATGTTCTCGCTTGGTTCCAGCAAGTTATCGCCCAGAAGGCCCGAGATCGGGACGAACTGGATCGTGTCGACCTTGTAGCCTACCTTCTTCAACAATGCACCGAGTTCCTTCTTGATCTCCTCGTAGCGTTCTTGGGCCCAGTCGACGACGTCCATCTTGTTGACGGCGACGACGAGCTGGTTCACGCCCAAGGTTTTCGCGAGAAATGCGTGCTCGCGGGTCTGGCCGTTCGCGCTAATGCCGGTTTCGAATTCACCCGGACGGGCACTCACGACCATGATGCCACAGTCTGCTTGCGATGCGCCCGTGATCATGTTCTTGACAAAGTCAGCATGGCCCGGTGCATCGATGATCGTCCAATAATATTTGTCGGTCTCAAATTTCTTGAAAGCAAGGTCGATGGTGATGCCTCGTTTCCGCTCTTCCATCAATTGGTCCATGAAGAATGCAAACTTGAAGGAAGGTTTGTTCAATTCCTGTGCAACCTTTTCCATGTCACGGAGCTCTTTATCAGTGACACCGCCTGCGAGCACGAGGATGTGACCCATGGTCGTGCTCTTGCCGTGGTCAATGTGCCCGATCGTGACAACGTTAAGGTGAGGTTTCGTGGTGGGCATTTCTTACACCTTTTATGTTCAAAATCTTGAATCTCCATCAAAGTACTTGAAAATCGCGAGTTCTTTTGATCTTCAACCCTTAAGAGTCCAAGATAAATTCAAAAATCCGAAGGCGTTAATAAATTTTAATATGTCGTGATGTTGTATAGACACTGTCCCTCTAGCGTCCATCTAATTGAAGCTGATGTTCATGACCCCGGATAAAAAACTACCCGACCGGCCATCCCCGAAACGGGCATTGAACAAGAAAAGCGTTTCTTTTTGGATCGACGAGATCGTGCTTGAAGGGTGGGATAAATTTTGCGAGGAAGCGGGAATCAGCCGAACGCAACTCATCATGGGGGCTGTTAATGATAAATTGGTCGGAACGATAAATATTCGAAATTTATCATCAAAGATCGAGAAACTCGCGGAAATCGTGTCTGAAATCAATCCAGACGCGGAATCCCTGGTCACCGAATCGAGAGGCCTCAACACGCGTGGCAGGGTCCTCGAACAAATCCTCGTTTCCAAGGATGCAGGACTTCGCAGGGAGGATGTCAAGGGTGTTTCTTCCTACGCGTTGCAAGCAGCGATAGAATCCCTGGAAAATGATGGCATTATCATCGGCGATCAAAACGGCAGGTACTGGATCAAGGAATATTTTCCCGAGTAAGAAAAAAGGTGGCAATTCAAGCCGGATGATGGTGGATCAAAACACGTCGAATATAAGACCCAACAATGCAATCCGGAGCAGCAAACCATATTTGGGTTGCTTGAAGTACACGGCTTGGGGTAACGCATCGACATCCGGCTCGATCTCGTTGATGCGGGAAGGCGGGGGTATGATCGCATCCCTCCAAGCATTGATGGTTCGGTAACTGCCAAAACCATAATTAGTTTGGTTTTTATAGGCATCATAAAATAAAGAACCCAGAAGTGATCAGACACATGGATTTTCAAGATGCACCAGATATCGTGATTTCAGACAAGCAACGGGAAGCAGACGAAACGGAGGTACGAAAATTCGTGAAAAGGCACGATCGCGCGTTGAAACGCAGGATTCACGATCTCAAGAAGGCTGGTTATTCCGATGATGAAATCGAGCGAATTTTCGCCTTTTAATCAAGGTATTTCTGGATACATTATCATTTAATTGTGCGAGGTGCGCTAAATCTCGAAATCCATGGTTGATTTCTTAAAAGAAGCCCTTAAGATCATTCCAATTACAGAATATTCCTTTTTTAACCCGGACTTATTAGGAATGCGATTAAACCACGGATTTGATGATGTGGGGCATTTTTTTCCAACGTGGCGTGAATTCCTAGACCGCAGCAGAGGACAAATACACGGATATGAAAACTACATGGTTTATTTATTATGCAAGCACGACGATGATGAAATAATCGGAGTCTTGGCAGTACAATTAACCACGTACGACATCTTGAAAGCTAAAGTGCATGCTCTTACACCCGATATTAGTACATATCTGTATCTGAGCTGGATCGCGTTAGATACCAAGTATCAGAAATACAATTATTTTGCATTCCTTTTCGAGTTTTATCATGTCCTGGTTCGTCGAGTTCAGATTCAATTGGGCACGCGTATAGGCGGTGCAGCAATTGCGATACGGAGAATGCGTCCCTATCTGTGGAGCTTGCTAAATACTGACATAAGATGTCCCGGTGATACCGATAAATCATTGTACAAAGAGACAAAAAGATTTACTCTGTTCATCAAGCCAAGTGAAATAATTTCTCCCGATATCAAGCCCGTACAAGATCACGTGCTTATTATTTTCGACACATTAAAGGTAAGATGATAATCCCATCTTGTCAAGCCGAGATCCCGTATCCATATGTATTCCGAGATGCCGATAACGAGTCGATGTACGACAAGATGGAGGCAGTCTTGATATGATCCAATAAATGGTGGATTGAATAAGCAATAGTATCGAATAAATGCTGGTCGATCAATTAAAATACATCGAAGATTAACCCGAGCAAAGCGATGCGCAAGAGCAAGCCATATTTTGGCTGCTTGAAGTACACGGCTTGGGGTAACGCATCGACATCCGGCTCGATCTCGTTGATGCGGGGAAGCGGGTGCATCACGAGTAAATCAATTTTTCCCTTGGTAAGCAATGACCGGGTTAGCACGTAGTAGTTTTTGACCGTTAGAAACTCCTCCTCGGAGCGGAAACGCTCGCGTTGCATCCGTGTCATATAAAGAACGTCCAACTCCGGTAAAACTTCGTCTAGCGATTCGGCTTCCTCGAATTGCACGTTTCTCGATTCGAGAATGGTCTTGTCTTCGAGGCGAACCTTCAACTCGGGTGGCGAGATGAGTTTTAAGTTTACATCGTAATTTATTAATAATGGAAGCAGGGAGTGAACAGTTCGACCATATGTTAGATCCCCGCAAATCCCTATCGTGATTCCATCCAACGAGCCTCGCTCCTGCTTGATAGTCATCAAGTCGAGAAATGATTGGGTCGGGTGCTCTTGCGCGCCACTACCCGCGTTGATGACGGGAATGTCGAGAATTTCCGCTGCATACTTGGCCGTGCCCTCCCATTCCGACCTGATGACCAGGATATCGGCAAAGCTTTCCACGACCTTGAACGTGTCATACAATGTTTCGCCTTTTTTTATCGAGCTTTTATCCCAATCCGCGAAGCCTATTACTTGGCCACCAAGGTGCTTCATCGCCGCGTCAAAACTGAGCCTGGTTCTCGTCGATGGTTCGAGAAAGATCGAGCCGAGGATCTTGTTCGAGAGCAAGGTGCTGCCATTCTTGGCGATGTCTTCCATGTTTATCGCGACGTCCAGCAAGTACTCGATTTCTTCCTTCGTGAAATCGAGCGTGCTGATGATGTCCCTGTCGGCAAACGGGTTTCCGGTCATGATCACGCTTCGTCTCCGCTATTCCTGGTGATGTCGTCTCCATATTTTTCTTCTAGCGCTTGTATCCTCGATAATAGATCCTTGTCAACGCCCAGCTCGTCAAGATTCTGGATGATGGTTGGCACGATCGTGAAATTCCTCTTGGTGTCCGGTACAACATCCCCGATCACTCGGACAAAAGCCCCCGGGGAGATGTCCCCCTTCACGACGGTTTGCGCGGGAATTTCCTCGTCCTTATTTTTCTTGGTACTTTCAGCAACCAGGTCTAAAGGCATGGTGCCCGTGCCGTCGTCGATTACCAGGTGATCGCCATCATTCTCTTGCACGGTCCCGTAGAACCAAACATGGCCATCGGTGAACTTCATGTCCTTGATGGCACGCGTTCTCGATTTTATCTGGGTTGACACGGCTTTCATGCACCAGTTTAAGCAATTAAGATATAAATCGCGTGAACTAATATGTATTTGCTTAATAATTGCTTGATGCCCTTGCCCAAGGTGTGAAAAAAATGGTCGACATGCCATTCGTTGAAAAATATCGCCCGAAATCCTTGAAGGATATCGTTGGTCAAGAAGCGATCATCACCAGGCTCAAGGGATTCGTCAATGACAAGTCAATGCCGCATCTCATATTTGCCGGGCCTGCCGGGACCGGAAAGACCACGTCGGCCATCGCCCTGGCCCGGGACATGTTCAAGGGAACATTTAACGAGAACTACAAGGAATTAAATGCGAGCGATGCACGCGGGATCGCGGTTATCAGGACCATGGTCAAGGATTTTGCACGGACACATCCCGTCGGGGAGGCATCCTTCAAGATCCTCGTGCTTGATGAAGCCGATAACATGACCGCCCCCGCGCAACACGCGCTCAGGCGCACCATGGAGAATTTCACGAAAACGTGTCGCTTCATTTTGATTTGTAATTATTCCAACAAGATCATTGCTCCAATCCAATCACGCTGTGCTGTCTTGCGATTCACGCCCCTCACGAATGATGACATCACCAAACGATTGCAATACATTTCGAAGAAAGAAGGCATCAATCTCTCGGACAAGGGCTGCGAGGCTATTTTATACGTGGCTGGCGGGGATTGCCGCAAGGCCGTGAACATCTTGCAGGCAGTGTCCACGATTTCGAAAGATGTCTCGGATGAATCCGTGTACCAGATCACGGGTCGCGTGTATCCCGAACAAATTCGCGAGATGATCCAGATGGCGCTTGATGGCGAACTTAACAAGGCGCAAGAAAGGCTGGAGCAACTACTCCTCGAATTTGGCCTTGCCGGTTCCGAGATCATCAAGCAAATCCATTCCGAGATCTTTAACATGGACGTCTCCGAATCCGTGAAAATAGACCTTGTCAAGATCGTCAGCGAGATCGATTTTCGCTTGAACCAGGGGGCTAGCGAGATGATCCAGCTCAACGCGTTGCTTGCTAAAATCGTTCTACTCTCTTGAAGGGGGCGTCGCCTCGTGGCTCTTCCTGCACCCTCGTTTTTCTACTTGATAAAAGTATGGTATGCCGGCCGAGCCTATAACGGGTCGCAATACCAGCCGGGCTTGCACACGGTCGACGGGGCAATCGTGGATGCCTTGCGCTCGCTCGATTATATCCCGGGCGATGCTTCCCACAACGAGAACTTCAAGGTTGCCGGCAGGACCGACAAGGGCGTCTCGGCATTCGGGGCAGTATACTTTGTTGCCCTGCTCAATCCACTCCACCCCGGCCAGGTTAACGAGTGGCTCAAGGAGAACGATCACGAGATCATGATTCGGGCGGTTGCAACACTAGATGGCCCGGTCAATCCACGGCGCGCTCATTATCGAATATACAAGTATTTTCATGTCCTGGCTGGTGAACGAATCAACATCGACAGCGTGCGGAAAGGCCTCGCCGTGCTTCTAGGCGACCACGATTTCAAGGGTTTTACCAAGGCGCGCATCGATCCCGCCATCCTGACCCGCCGGACGTTGGATGCTGCCGATCTCGACTTGGTGGGAGATGGGGAGCTTCTCGTGTTCACCTTCAAGAGCCAGGGTTTCCTGTGGGAACAGATACGGCGCATGGTTGCCTTCTTGATCGAGCACCACGATGACGAGGATATCGATCGGCAAGTGCAAGAAGTACTCGACACGGGAAGCCAACCAAATTTGGAACCAGCACCACCCGGTGGCTTGATCTTGTGGGATATCGATTACGGCAACGAGTTCACGTGGGAAAATCTCGACGGGTGCCAGGCGCAATTCAC
>JGI26339J46600_10000647_pt1 | contig 11858 bp, 16 predicted proteins | sample BogFormECP12_OM1_FD_46600 | JGI IMG/M metagenome (IMG submission 46600) | reverse complement strand
CTAGCGTTGTCGTCACGGTTCACCGCAACGTCGCCGGGAAGGCCCAGCACCTTGTGGTAAACCACCGCCCGCGCAGCTCGGTGCTGCCTTCGCCCGCCTGATGGGCGAAAAGTACGCTGGCACCCCCCTTGCCAAGTACTTCGTCACCACCGAGTCCTGAAATGGACGCACGGTGCGTTGTGAAGTCGAAAGTCGTTCGTGAGGCAAGTTTCGCGGGGCGAGCGGCTGCGACCTGATGAAGATGTTAGACAACGAATGGGTTCTTTCAGGGTTTCTGAAGTATCGGGCGTGATGACGCACTCGCAATTACTATCGGAGGGAATACAGAGATGAAAAACAAGAGAGTCCCGACAAATCTGATCGCACTGGCATTTTTAACCGTCTCAGTTGCTCTGGCTCTTGCGGCTCAGGACAAATACACGGTGAGCGTGCCGGGTGGGCTGGCGTTCGCTGAGTTCAGGGGGTACGAAGACTGGCAGCCTGTCGGGCCCAGTCTGACCGATGCCCAGAACGTGATCAGAGTGATCGTAGCGAATCCCGTGATGATCCAGGCCTACAGAGAAGGTGCGCCGGGCAATGGCAAGCCTTTCCCCGACGGCTCCAAGATTGCAAAGATCGAATGGACGCCGAAAAAGATCACCGACCCTCCTTTTTCCGCCAGCACGCCGGACACGGTGCCGGACACACTAAAAGAGGTGGAGTTCATCGAGAAAGATGCCAAGCGATTCCCGGACGGCCACGGATGGGGATATGCCGTGTTCAACTATGACCCCACGTCCGATACGTTCACGCCCGGCACCACAGCGGACCGCCCGCCGCAGGGGAACGACGCCAAGTGCGGGGTCGCATGCCATAACATTGCAGCGGTGAAGGATTACATTTTCACTGCGTACCCGAAACGGTGAACGACGTAGTTGTAGATCTCAAATACAACAGTCAGGTTGGGCTGAAAGGAGTGCGCAATGCAGGATCTTCTGAATTTCTCTCTCGACGCACACGGCGGTTTGAAGCGCTGGAACAGAGTGCAGTCCGTAACGTTGGCTGCTTCCGTTGGCGGAGAGATATGGCGGGACAAAAGCAAGGTTGGCTATCTGAAGAGCGTGCTTCTCAACGTCGAGACGAAAAGGGAGCGCGTGGCGATGGATTTTCCCGGCCAAGACAAGCGCTCCGTCTTTGAGCCAAATCGCGTCGAGATGCAGCGCCGAGATGGAACAGTCGTCGCAACCCGCGACGATCCCGAAGCGTCGTTTGAGGGGCAAGAGCGCCTCACGCCCTGGGATGATCTCCACGTCGCGTACTTCAGCGGAGAGGCGTTTTATACCTATTGCAACACACCGTTTCTCTGCACTTACGAGGGATTTTCCAGTGAAGAAATTTCTCCCATTCAGGTTGACGGCGAGACCTGGCGCCGCCTCGAAGTGACTTTTCNCNGCACCGTTAAGAGCCACACAAAGACACAGATATTCTGTTTTGGTCCAGATGGCCTACTACGGCGCCATGACTACACAGTGGACGTCCTTGGCGGTGCACCAGGACTCAACTACGCCTCCGATTATCGAGAGGTTGATGGAATCATCTTTCCAACAAAGCGGCGAGTCTATGCGTACAAAGACGACTACCAACTTGTGAAGGAGCCTCTGCTCGTCGACATTGACATGGCCGAAATCGCTCTCGAATACTCGTCGGCTGCTAGCGTGTGATCGAGTTCATCTGGCTCTGCGGGGCCGCGCGGCCACGTGTGAAGCCAAAAAATCATCAGTGAGGCCAAGCTTCGCTATTTCTGGGCCTGGAAGTGAGGAGAAAAAGCCGTATGCACTTTAAGACTGCCGAAGTTTCGGGCCTTAGGCTCTTCTACCGCGAGGCCGGGGACCCGTCGAAGCCGACCATAGTCCTGTTGCACGGCTTACCGTCGTCGTCGCACGAGTTTCACGACCTTATTCCGCTTCTGGCAGATCGGTTTCATGTCATCGCGCCGGACTACCCTGGCATGGGCTACAGCGATTCGCCGAACCCGGCCGTTCTGCGACCAACCTTTGACGATCTCGCCAGGGTCATCGACGCGTTCATCAACCAGCGCGCGGCTGGACCGGTCATCTTGTACCTGTACGACATCGGCGGTGTGATCGGATTGCGCATTGCGACGGCCCACCCCGAGCGGATCGCCGGCCTGATTTTTCAGAACGTGACCGTTACGCGCGAGGGTTGGAACCCCGCGATCATGGAAGGATACGAGCGGCTCGGCGGCCCCGAGACCTCAGCCAAGCTGGCCGACGCCGGGAAACGGTTCACCATGGATCGCGACATATTTCTTCACCGGACGGGCGCGCGCCAGCCCGACGCCCTGAATCCGGACAATTGGGCGATCGACGCCTATGCATTCTCGATCGAGGCGAATCGGCTCTTCATGTCGAGGTTGTTGATGAACATGGAGGCGAACTTCCCGCACTATCCGGAATGGAACGCCTATCTGAGAGACCAGCAGCCGAAGACGCTTGTTCTCTGGGGGCGAAACGACCCGCTCTTCACGCCGGTGGCCCCTGAAGCCTTAAAACAGGTTCTGCCGGCAGCTGCGGTGCACTATTTCGACGGCGGCCACTTCCCACTCGATGAGTATGCCGACGCGATGGCTGAGGCGATCATCGAGACGTTTTCCCGATAGGTCGGACGCACGATGCTACCGCGGTACCATGCGCGGGAGCGGTCAAGGAGAGTGCCATGAAAGTTGTGAAAGCAGCAGCAGTCCAGCTGAGTCCGGTCCTCTATAGCCGCGAGGGAACAATCGATAAGGTTGTGCAAAAAATCCATGAACTTGGTCAACAGGCCGTACAGTTCGCCACGTTCCCGGAAACCGTGGTGCCGTATTACCCGTACTTTTCGTTCCTCCAGCCCGCCTACCAGATCGTTGGTGGACACGAGCACCTGAAGCTGCTCGATCAGGCCGTGACGGTGCCGTCTCCAGCGACCCACACCCTCAGCGAGGCGTGCAAGCAGGCGGGAGTGGTGGTATCCATTGGCGTCAACGAGCGTGACGGCGAAACGCTGTACAACACGCAGCTGCTCTTCGACGCCGACGGCAGGCTTATTCAGCGGCGGCGCAAGATCTCGCCGACCTATCACGAGCGCATGGTTTGGGGGCAGGGCGACGGCTCGGGTCTGCGCGCCGTCGACAGCACGGTCGGCCGCATTGGTCAGCTGGCGTGTTGGGAGCATTACAACCCACTGGCGCGCTACGCGATGATGGCCGACGGCGAGCAGATCCACTCGGCGATGTATCCGGGCTCCATCTTCGGCGATTTGTTCTCCGAGCAGACGCACGTCAATATCCGGCAGCATGCCTTGGAGTCCGCTTGCTTCGTTGTCTGCGCCACCGCCTGGCTGGATTCCGCTCAGCAGGCGCAGATCGTAAAAGATACGGGCGGCGACATCGGCGCGATTTCAAGCGGCTGCTTCACCGCGATCGCGGCCCCCAATGGCACCCTGCTCGGCGAACCGATTCGCTCGGGCGAAGGCATCGTTGTTGCCGAACTTGATTTCACGCTGATCGAGAAGCGGAAGCAGATGATGGACTCGCGCGGCCACTATAGCCGTCCGGAATTGCTCAGTCTCCTGATCGATCGCACCCCCGCGGCGCACGTTCACGAACGCGCCGCGAGCCCGACGTCAGGCGTTGATCAACAGGCGGACAATCTGCGCGCGCCGCTAATTTAGGACGAGAAGTTAGGAGGAAAGACATGCCCACGATAGACGTCCCGGTCCGGAGGTTCAGCGTGGTCTCGCTGCGATCATTCGAGGAGGTCGTGCGGAGGCTGACGGCAACCATCGATCGCCCAGACTTGAAAGCCTTCCACGACGCGGTTGCCTCAGCCTCGACCGCAGCCGAGCTGGAAACGGTTGTACGAGGAGCGATCGGCTCCTCGGATCTGATGGAGTTCGTCCGCTTTGACTCCGGCGATGTCCTGCGCAAGGAGCGAGGCGGCCAAGGGCCGAAGATGCTCCGCTTGGTCGTCGGGAATCCGCTCATCATGAAGGAAATGGCGAAAGTCGTTCCCGACGCCGCCTCATACGCACCCGTAACGATCCTTGTCGACGAGCGCGCTGATGGAGTGCACATCTCCTACGACTCCATGGAAAGCTTCCTCACGCCGTACCGACATGAGTCAGCTCTCACGATCGCGAAAGACCTCGACGCGAAAGTTGAGGGTCTCCTTGAGGCGGCCGCGCGGTGACATAATGGGTTTATCGCTATCGTCACGCAGGCGCGTCCCCCGTGCCAGAAGTGCGCCAGAATCCGATCTTTTCATGCCATTGGGGTTAGCTTTGAGCGAAAAACAGATTCCCCAAATTACTGAAAACGCAGGGAAGTCAAAGTAGTTGATCGAGCTGTTGGAATCGGATAGCGCGCGCCCAAGGTCAAAGGCGCGACGCCACTGGTTGCAATCCAGAACGAGCCGCCAGCGAAGCTGATCTACCGTCGACACGAGCGGGGAAACAGTGGTCCTTGTCGGACTGCCGGGCCCTCACCAGGTCAAGCTCGAATGGCCGATGCGACGCACAAGCCGATCCCGGGGGCCAGCCAGGTCGTGGCGTTCACGGTTCGTCAGAAATAGTTCCGCACAGCCATTGAATTGAAGCAAAGGAGGCTGACGTGGCATCGACACAAGAAGAACGCGTCCTCGCAGCCAAGATCGCGAGGGCAATGTCGTCCGGACCGCACCAGATCACCAGAGATGCAACGGTCGCGGACATGAGCGCCGACGGCAGCCTGATCGTCCTCCGCCCGGGCACCAACGAATGGATCTGCTTTCCCGGGGACGAGAACAAGATCGGCGACGTCCCGATGTGTGCCGATCCCATGGGGCTGCAATGGATGATGGACATCAAAGCCAGAAAGCCCAAGCCCACGAATGCAGCGCCAGGACTGATCTACATGCTCTGTGGCGCCACACAGCACAGCAACACCGATCCGTTCGACAGAACGAGTCCGGCGATCCCGATTGGTCCGCACTGGATGATCCTGTGGCCTTTCGATGCCAACCGCTGCGGGCTTCCGAACACGGTGAGAGACGACGGCGCCTGGGTCATGTTCGACGGCACGCCGTACGCCTATCTGCACATCTGCGGTACGCCGTGGATCGGTAATGAGCACGGGCCAGGTCAGGAAGCAATCTGGACGATGCGATATGGCAAGCCGTCGTGGTAATGAAAAGGATCGCCCGCTCGCTCTCGCTCGCCGCTGCCCCGACCTTTGCGGTCACGGCGGCGCTGAAGGGAATCCTCGGCGCATCGATGTCGAGTGGAATGGTCCCGATGTACGCGCTGATGGCCGTCTTCAATTTCGCACCGTGGCTTGAATTGATCTCAAGGCAGAGCGGCAAGAGAGGTTCCCATGATTGACGCGAGCAACATTTCAGCGCGTCTTCAGCACTTCACCGGTACGCCGCGGTATGCCACCAGTTCCACCGACACAGGACACGTCGGCGGCAACGCGCGCTTCGCCCTTGGGCATCCCGAAAAAATCGTGGCGCGTCAAATACCGAAACAATCAACAGCAAAATATTAAAAGATGAATAAGGAGCTACTGCCATGAAGAACCCGATCACCCCCGAGGGCGCTGCTTCAGCGCAGAACGCGCTGCCGCCTGTGCCCACCACGAAGATCCTGGCGATCTCCCATTTCATGGGCACGCCCATGACACCCGCCCAGCGCGCCCAGATCATGCCGCACGAAGTGCATGACACGGTGAATGCTTATCTCGCGGGCAAGATAGACCAGTGGTATTTCCGGACCGACGGGAAGGGCGTGGTTTTCATCGTCAACGCAAGCACACCGGAAGAGGCGAAAAACATTTTGGAGAAATTCCCGCTGGGGCAGGCCGGTTTGATGGGCTTTGACTATTTCCCGCTAGGTCCGCTCAGTCCGCTGCGCATCATCAATGACATGGTGAAGTGATTTTATTGGCTGGCACGCCGCCGGCCGGTATGAAGCGGGCGTCAACCATGTGGACAACGGTCGCGAGGGCGCCGCTCGCTGAGCGAGAAGGGAGAGCAAGAGCCGTGCTTCGGGCAAGGCGCACATATCATAACGTCTCTTCGAGGCGTTTACAGTCAGCACCGAAAGCCCGCCAAATTGAGGCGGCGGCTAAGGAGCACCTTGCGCCGCTTCCGGGTGCCGGCTTCCGGGCGCCACGAGGGTCGCCAGTCGGCAGGAGAGAGCAATGAATCCTGTGGAGATCGCGGCGCTCGACGCGCTGGACCTGCTCGTCGTCGTGGACAACGAGAGCGACACGCTATCCAGCGTGGATAAAGGTGTGCCGCAGCTTGCCGAGCTCGGGCGACTGGTCGCGCGTGTTCCCCATCTTGCGCCCAAGGACGGCCATGACTGCGTCGAGCCCTGGGGGCATCTGTGCCTTGCCTGCCACGGCTTCTCGGCGCTGGTCACGGGGCGGCGCGGCTCCGAAGAGCGCTCGGTCCTCTTCGACGTCGGACCCTCCGCCGAGGTCTGGCTGGAGAACGCGCGTCGGCTCGGCGTCCGGCTCGCGTCCATCGAAGCCGTGTGCCTCTCGCACTGGCACGCGGACCACAGCGGCGGGCTCCCGGGGGTGGTCGCTGCCATCACTCGGTCCCGCCTCGACGAAGGGCTCCCGCCGCCGATCGTCGATCTACACCCAGACCGGCCCGACCAGCGTGGCACCATGACCCCTGCCGGGACGCTGGTGCTGTTGAACCCGGAGCCGACGTTCGAGGCGATCGAGAGCGCCGGTGGGCGCGTCACTAAGCACGCCGAGGCGCACGTACTCGCTGGCTTCTTCTTCGTCAGCGGCGAGATCGAGCGCGTGACGTCGTACGAGGCGGGGTTCGTCGGGCACCACACGGTGCGCGACGGGCACACTGTGCCGGATCCCTTGATCCTCGACGAGCGATTCCTCGCGGCGCGCGTGCGCGGCCGCGGCGTCAGTGTGCTCTCGTCGTGCTCGCACGCAGGCGTCGTCAACGCAGCGCTCGGCGCGCTGGGCGCGTTCGGGGGCGAGCCGATCGACGTCATCCTCGGAGGCTATCATCTGGCAGGCGAGGGCATGGAGCCGCGGATCGAGCCGACCGTCCACGACCTCGCCAATCGTGTCAGGCCTCGTGTCGTCGCGCCGGGGCACTGTACCGGCTGGCGTGCCAAGGCGGCGCTCGCGCATACGTTTGCGCCGGGAAACTATGGGCCGAGCGTCGTCGGCTCGCTCTACGCTCTGCGCGCGACGTGAGCGGGACGACTTCGCCGGGAGCCACCGCCGGACTGCATGCATAGCGCGGCTCCGCCGCAACCATGAAGGAGGCGAGCATCGTGGCCTCCGGCGACCCGAGCGCCGATTCAAGCCCGGAGTGGATGGCGGCCTTCGGGCCCCCTCCTGGACAGCCCGCCGCACTTGCGCCGCCCCGCCCATTCCGGCCGCCTGGACGTAAAGCTTTCGGTGCCCGGATCATCCGGCACTGGTACCAACCCCGAGCAGTTGTTTGCAGTCGGTTGGTCGGCATGCTTCTTGTCGACGATCAAGATTGTCGCCGCGAAAATGAAGGTCAGACTTCCGGCAGACGCCGCCGTTGACCTTGAAGTGGACTTGGGCACTGCGGGCGGAGGTTACTTCATCCAAGCCCGCCTCAGCGTGAGTTTGCCGGGTGTCGATCTCGGGATCGCCCAACAGCTCGTGGACGGCGCGCACCTGGAGTGCCCGTATTCCAAAGCCACGCACGGCAACATCAACGTGGTGACTACTGTGGAGACCAAACCGGTCGCGAGTGTGGCGTGACGGGGTCCGTCACCCAGCCGAGTTTTGACAGAAACGAGGACTCATCATGTACCGCCACGTCATTGGCAGAGAAAGGAAGTATGCATGTCGACGTCCGAGCTGAAATGGGAACTCCTCACCAAGAAGCGTGGCACGTCCACCCAGGGCATCCCCGCCGGCAAGGAGCATCTTGCGTGGGTCGCAAACACGGTGACGCTCATTCACGGCGAGCGTGAGGCCGTACTGGTTGACGCATTTCTGACCCTGCAGGACTCGAGGGAGCTGTTGGAGTGGGTCGTCGAGAGGGGCAAGAATCTTGTCACCATTTACATCACCCACGCTCATGGTGACCACTACCTCGGTTTGCAGCTCTTGCTCGATAGATTTCCCAATGCCAAGGCGGTCGCTACCGCACCCGTGGTTGCGGCTATTCAAAACCAGATCAAATTCGGCTATGTAAGATCCTTTTGGGAACCGCGCTACCCCGGACAACTTCCGTCGCGGTTGATAGCGCCGGTGGTTCTCGATGGAAGTGCCTTCAATCTTGAGGCACAAGCGCTGCAAGTCGTTGAACTCGGTCATACCGACACTTCGCACTCCACGGCGCTGTATGTGCCTTCCCTTGACCTGGGCATATCAGGGGATAGCGTTTACGACAACACACACCTCTATCTCGCGGAGTGCGATGAAAAGGCCAGGAACGAGTGGCTTCAAGCGCTGGATAGAATCAGGTCGCTCCATCCCAAAGCAGTGGTGGCTGGACACGGCGTGCTTGATCCCGACAGCTCGCCGCTTCACATCGAGGAAACTCGACGTTATATCCACGACTTCAACGCTTGCCTGGCAACTACGTCGACGCCATTGGAACTTTACGAGAAGATGCTCTCATTACATCCGAACCGAGCTAATCCAGGGTCTCTCTGGGCGGCTGCAAAAGCTGCGAAACCATCCTAGGGCACGATTAAGGCAACGGTGGCCATCAGGCTCGCACCGTACACAGTACAGGGGCACTTCGGCGAAGACCTGCCGCAATGAAGGAATGGTGGTTCTTTGGCATTGAGGCATTAATTCAAGTGAACGCATTCGAGGAAAGAATATGGCAAAACTAAAGCGAACAAGCTCGAAAGACAGGCGCACCCGCGGATGAAGACAGTAATGTCTTTGACCGCGTCGAAGCTTTCGTTGCCGGATCCTCCGTGAATTTGCAGGTCACGGTCAAGGACTCAAAAAAGTACGCCGCGACGGGTGGCTGGGACTTCGCTGACTTTAAGGACGGTAAACCTGCCGACGAGGCGGTGCACAAAACCTGCTTTCCCTGCCACACGCCCGCCAAAAATCGCGACTTTGTCTTCACCCGTTACGTACCCTAATGCCGAGAGTCATAGGAGATTCAACCATGGATACGACTAAAATGTCCCAAACAATCAACGCTGTTCGCTGCCACGAACCGTGATCTTGAAAACACGGTGAGCGAACAGACATTCCGGCGTGACCTTCTTTACCGCTTAAATATCTTTCCCATCCAGGTTCCTCTACTCCGCGAGCGTCCACACCACAAAACGTGCTCTTAGTCCTAGGCCACTTCGAAAAACTTCGGGATCGTCCGTCGTGGGGGCGACACTGGAGACGGCCCAACGACATTTCCATAGCCACAACTCCCCTTCCAGCCTTCGAAACTCTACCTAACCCATTGCATTTCAAGACTACAACGTCAAACCGCGGCCTGACCTTGATTGGAATGCTGCGTGCACTTCCTTGATCGACAGAACGCGTTACTAACAAATGAAAGTCGCTCGGGATTTGGATGACAAGGTCGAGGCGTTGTTGACGGCCGCCGCCGGTTGAAACGGTAATTTCTAAAAATGAGTTCGGCTCTGAGGGGATTACAAATGGCGAAGATCCAGGCAGAACGGATGTTCGAGAGATGGTCACGACAAGTTAAATTCCAAAAAAGGAGAATCCTATGACGACGAACTTGATGAAGGAAGAAAGAATAGACGGTGGAGAGGGTCTAAAGCTTTTTGTTCGGTCATGGCGACCTGGCGGGAAGGCCCGTGGTCTGGTTCTTATAGTCCCCGGCTTCAACGCGCACAGCGGTTACTATCACTGGGTTGCTGAGCAGTTGACCACCAGCGGTCTCGCGGCGTACGCGGTGGATTTGCGCGGCCGGGGCCAGTCGGACGGCGAGCGCTTCTACATTACGGATTTCGAGGACTACGTCAGCGACGTTGCGAACGTTGCGGCACTGGCGAAATCCCGGGAACCGGGCTTGCCGGTATTCTTGCTGGGGCACAGCGCGGGAGGTGTCGTTTCTTGCCTTTACACGCTTGAGCATCAGGCGGAGCTCGCCGGCCTGGTCTGTGAGAGTTTCGCATTTCAACTGCCCGCGCCTGATTTTGTCCTTGCCGTCTTTAGGGGGATGGGCCACCTTGCACCGCACGCCCACATTCTCCATCTTAAGAACGAGACCTTCTCCCGCGACCCCAAAGTGGTGGAGGCCCTAAACGACGATCCACTGGTAGGCCAAGAGACCCAGCCGAGCCAAACGATGGCGGCGATGGTCCGCGCCGACGAACGGGTCAAGCAAGGGTTTCCGCTCATCACTCTGCCGGTTCTGATTCTCCACGGAACGCTGGACAAGAACGCCAAGCCGAGCGGCAGCCAACTCTTTTACGACTCGGTTGGTTCCACGGACAAGACTCTCAAGCTGTACGAGGGATCCTATCACGACCTTCTCAACGATCTGGACAAGGAATTAGTCATGGCAGACATCAACAGCTGGATCGACGCGCGGCTGCCGGCCACGTTGGGCAGTCCGAGTCTGGCCCAGGCCGCGACGCTCTGAGAAAAGCACGAGGGTACCAGCGGGCAAGTTCACAGGACCGGTGAGGGNTGAAGAAAAGCATCGTGCCGCCTGATTTTCATGAAAAAGGAGAGTGCTATGACTGGACGCAAAACTGCATCGATCACTGCAAGTATTCAACGAGTATTCACGGGTGCTTCGCGACCCCAAGTGGACGCACGCCCGATCGCGTGCACTTTAAGTCGGGCTGCTTTCGTGTTCCCTCTCACTGTGGTCTTGGTTTTGTCTTCGCTGCTTCCGGCGCTTGGCCAAAAGAGCAGCGCCCAATCCTTCCCAAACATTGTGCTGGTTCACGGTGCCTGGGCCGATGGATCAAGTTGGTCGAAGGTCATTCCGTTGCTCGAAGCCAAAGGTTTGCATGTGGTGGCGGTGCAACTTCCTTTGACTTCGATTGCCGACGATGTGGCGACCACCGAACGAGCTATCGCGCTGCAGAACGGCCCGGGCTATTGGTCGGTCATTCGTACGGTGGTGTTGTGATCACCGAAGCCGGGAATGATCCCAAAGTTGTCGGGATGGTTTATGTAGCGGGATTCGCGCCGGATGCGGGCGAATCCGTCTTTGGCATAAGTGAACCGTACCCGCCCGCGCCGGTCGGCGCCGAAATCAGGCCCGATCCGAATGGGTTCTTGTGGCTGACTCCCACCGGAATATGGGAGGACTTCGCGCCGGATCTCTCCGATTTGGAAAAAACCATCTTGACCGCGACACAGGGTCCAGTCAATGTTGCATGCTTCAGCACAAATGTCACGGTGGCCGCTTGGAATGCGAAGCCGACCTGGTTCGTCGTTGCCAGCGAGGACCGTGTGATTTCTCCGGAGCTGGAAAAAGCAGAGGCAGAGAAAATGGACGCCACCACGATCATCCTCCATTCAAGTCACGTTGCGATGCTTTCCCATCCAAAAGAAGTTGCAAATCTGATCGAGGAAGCGGCCACCGGTTCCAAATGAGGCAGGAACGATCACATGCGCTACAGGAGATTGGGGCGACATACTGGATAGCGGATATCAGAACTGGCGCTTGGGACGGCCACGGTGGCAGATTCAACAAGGAGAGCTGGCGAGAGCAGGCCCGAGCTCTGGCGTCGAAAGGATTTCGAGTCCTCGCAATCGATTTCCGTGGATTCGGCTGCTCGACCGGTCCCGGCCAGGCGGATTTCGATAGCGCCCCCTTTGAGAACGATGTGCTCGCTGCGGTTCGCTACTTGAAAGCGCACGGTGCCAA
>JGI26339J46600_10000643_pt1 | contig 11879 bp, 9 predicted proteins | sample BogFormECP12_OM1_FD_46600 | JGI IMG/M metagenome (IMG submission 46600) | reverse complement strand
GAGAGGTCGACCATCGGAATCCGCAAAAAGGAAATTCCGGTTTTAGACGCCCATGAGTACACCGTCGACGTTCGTCAAAGGCTTCACTCGATCACACGAACTGCTGATCGCCTGGCGGCAGACTCCTGTAGCTCACAAGCTGGTAGCGAGCGCTCTGAATATTGGGGCTCCCCGCTTTCCCCTTGAGATTCCCCTCCGTGGCGGAGGAGTAGTACGGGTGTGCAGCCGGGGGGAGGCAAAGGTTTTTTGGCAGATATTCATACACGGCTGCTATCGTCTCTGGGCCGATTGCAAAACTATTGTTGACGCTGGGGCCAACATCGGAGTGTTCTCCGTTTGGGCGGCCCGGCAACTTCCAGAATCACGCATTCTGGCTCTCGAACCCTTCCCCGAGACCTTTGCCAAACTGCAGCATAATCTACAGATGAACCAGCTTGGAAGCCGGGTTGAATCGGTTCAGTTGGCTCTTGCGGCGCAGTCTGGAGAACGCCTGATGCCGGTCGCGGCGGAATCGCAGCGGCGCAGCTTGATCGCCGCCGACCTGGAAACCGATGGCGAAAGAGCCGTCAAGGTGCCATCCATTACTATTGCGGAGTTAATCGATCGATACAAGCTGAGACAGATCGATTTGCTGAAAATGGACATTGAGGGCAGCGAATGGGAAGTGCTGCATTCGACACCGGTGTCCGTTCTACGTTCCATACGGCGAATACAATTCGAATACCATGAAGTCCCTGCGCGTTTTGGATACGCTAAGGATACGCTCTTCGAGTATCTACGAAGCGCAGGATACCGGCTAACCCACTGTGAGGAAGACGCGCACGGTACAGGCGTCGCCATTGTGGAACGGGATGAGAGAGAATAATGCTGACCTCTGGCGGTCATTCGATCGCCGCAATGTACGGGGGTGACAACACCGGCAACGGCAGCGCCTCGCCAGTGCGGACCCAAAAGGTGAATAAGGCATCGGGCCCTTCGCCGGACGGTTTCAAGTGCTTGGCGTCCCGCCGAGCCTGATTCGACCCCGCTTTAAAGCCCGCTCCATTTCCTGTCCGGTTACTGCCGTAACGGCCCACGATGGCTTTGCCGTTGACCTTACCTTTGTCCAAACCTAGAGTCAGGCGCAGGGGGAAGTATGAAGGATATCCATGAGGTTTTGCGCCGCAAGCAGGCGCAGTACACGCAACTGGGTAAGCAGATCGAGATGCTGCAGCAGGCTGCCGAGAAACTGCGCGAAGTCGCGCCCTTGCTTGCCGAAACTGACGTCGAGGACGATAGCGCAGTGCTGACGGAAGTGGACGACGAAAACTCCAATGCGATGGCTGCCAAGGCCAGCGCTCAACCCGCGCCGGCCGCGTCCAAGCCAGGGCGTAGCGTAACTCCGCGCTGGCCGTAGAAGCCTGACGGTACAGGCAAAGCGCGAGGCGGGAGGTTTGGTCGCATGATATTGCAGGCATTGCTGGTGTCAAAGGACGACCTGACGGCGGAAACGCTGATTCAGGTCCTGGCGCAGTTCGGGGTTGCGGTGGATCGGTCGAGTGCGGCCGATGTCGCCGTGACGCGGCTGACGGAGGAGCGTTTCGATCAGGTCATCGTCGACTTCGACGATCCCGAAGCGGCCTCTCTGGTGTTCGAAGGTTGCCGCCGCCTCGTGGGCCCTGACCGCCATCCGCCTGTTACCGTTGCCTTGCTCCACGATGCCTCGCAGATTCGCTCCATCCTCGGCGCCGGCGCTCATTTCATCCTTACCAAGCCCATCGCCCGCGAGCAGGCTCAAAACACCTTGCGCGCTGCCACGGCGCTGCTGAAGCGCGAAAGACGGCAATCGTTGCGGGTCGCCGTCCAGGCGGCGGTTTCGATTCATATCGACGAGAGCAATCCTGTGGAAGGCATCCTGCTCGACTTGAGCACCGGCGGCATGGATGTGCTGGCGGCCAAGCCACTTCCATCCAAAGCCACGGTTCGCGTCTTTTTTGAGCTTCCCGATGGCGGCGCTGGCATTGAAGGTGACGCGGAAGTTGCCTGGAGCACCGCCAACGGTCAAACCGGCCTCCGCTTTCTCGACATGGATGAAAAGATGCGCGAGGAAATGGGCGAGTGGCTGGCTGCCCGGTCTCACGATGCTTTGCCCGAGGAACCGGATGCGATCAGCCAATGTAAACTGACGGATCTTAGTCTGGGCGGCTGCTATGTGCAGACCGAATCTCCCTTCCCGCAGTCTTCAGCCGTTGACCTGTGCCTGCGAGCTGCCGGCATGGAGATTCACGCGGAAGGGTTGGTCCGGGTCATGCATCCCGGACACGGCATGGGCATTGAATTCCCTGCCCGCACAGAGGAGCAGCGCAAGAGCGTCGGCGAGTTCATCGAGTTCCTCACCGGCCAGCCCGGCGCCACTCCGCAACTGGAAACTTCTCCTCGTTCTCTGGTCGCCAACGTGGTCGACCTCAGCCAGACCAGCAGCGCCGCCACCGACGCGGAGGACCCACTCCTGGAATTGCTCCGGACCGGCAATGCGCTGGAGGAGGAAGCGTTTCTCGCCGAACTGCACCGCCAGCGAACTCCGGCGAGCGTCAACCAATAAGCGTCAACCTACGAACTTCCGCCAATAGCAACCAGCCGATCAGCGTTCGCCCAATAGCGCCCCGATTCCAATGACAACGATCCCAGCAAAAACCGGGAACCAGATCGACACCCCGTCTTTGGTGTCGGCCCAGTCCCCGGCGGTCTGTTCCACCTCGTTGACCGCAGACTACCTCAACACTCCCTCCCGAATGATTTCGTTTCAGTTAATTTTCCGAGAATTTTCTGATGCAATAGAATTGCTCTGCCTGTAGGGACGGGGCTGGCCCTGTCTCCGGGGACGCGGGAGACCTTGCCAGCCGCGTCTCTACGGGAAATCAGATGCAGATGGGGGCTGAGTTTTAACGTTCTATTTTTCCGCAGCCTGCCACTTCAACGTAACCTAAGGGCCATTTGCTCAGAAATCCGATCTCGCATGCATTGGTGCTGGCTGGCGCTTGTCTCGTGGCCATCACTCCGTTTTTCTGGTGGGGCAGTCCTTCCGGGCATGATTTCGAGTTCCACATGTTTTCGTGGATGGAAGTCCTCGGCCAATGGAAGCACGGCATCGCATATCCGCGCTGGGCGGCGCTCGGGTACTGGGGATACGGCGAGGCTCGCTTCCTGTTTTATCCGCCCGCTTCCTGGACTCTGGGCGCCACGCTCGGTGCCGCTCTGCCTTGGAAGATGGTGCCGGGCGCGTATTGCTGGATTGGGCTCACGCTTGCCGGAGCGGCCATGTACCGGCTCGCCCGCGAGTGGTTCCCGGCCCCGGACGCTATGTTTGCGGCCGTGTTCTATGCGCTCAATCCCTATCACTTGTTGATCGTGTACTGGCGGAGCGCCTACGCCGAACTGCTGGCCGCCGCCCTGCTGCCGCTTCTGCTGCTTGGTCTTCTGCGGCTCAAGGAGCCTGCTTTTAGCCGCAGCCTGCCTGGCCAACATAGCTTTCGTCCGGTGCTGTGGTTGAGTCTCACGCTGGCCGCAGCCTGGCTCACAAACGTGCCCGCCGCCGTGATGATCTATTACTCAATCGCCGGGCTGACGTTGATTTTTGCCGCGCGTGAGGCCGCCCGTACACGATCGCGGGATCCACAGACCTGGCGTCCCCTCCTCCGGACGGCGCTGGCGATGCTCCTCGGAGCCGGCCTCGCCTCGTTTTATCTGCTCCCGGCAATCTACGAACAGGGGTGGATCAACCTCAACCAGGTGCTGTCGCCGGGCGTCCGTCCCCAGGACAATTTTCTTTTCACCACCATCGCCGATCCCGATCACAACCGCTTCAATCTTCTGGTTTCGACCGTAGCCGTTACCGAAATCGGCATCCTCGCTTTCGCGATCTGGTTTTCGCGCAACTGGCGGAAGCAGGACGTAGGGACAGCCGCCCCTTCGACAAGCTCAAGGCAGGCTCTCGGCCGTGCGGTCGCCGACACCGCAACCGGAGCAGCCGCTGACCAAAGCCCGTGGACCCTGCTTGCCGCCTGGGGCGCCATCAGCGCGCTCCTCCTGCTTTCGGTGAGCAATTTGCTCTGGCAGCACTTGCCCAAGTTCCGCTTCGTGCAACTTCCCTTCCGCTGGCTGCTCTGCATGAACGCCGCTTTGGCCATGCTTCTGCCCATGGCCGCCAAACGCTGGACCTCGCGCCTGGTCGCGTCTGCCGTTCTGCTGGCCGCGGTTACCCTCGCCGGCTATCGCTTCCAGCCCCCTTGGTGGGCCAGAGCCGGCGATATCCGCGAGATGAGCGATGCCGTCGCTGACGGCACTGGCTACGAGGGCACCGACGAATACGTCCCGGCCGGAGCCGACGCCTACGAGTTGAACAAAAGCCTGCCCCGCATCAGCGACGATACCGGGGCACCGGTCCGCAGCGAGATATTGGCGTGGGGGCAGACGGAAAAACACTTCACAGTGCATGCTGCCGCAGCGCAAAATCTAACCGTGCGCCTCTTCAGTTACCCGGCGTGGGAGGTCGTCGTGAACGGCAAACCCACCGAAACGCAGAGAACCGATGACACCGGCCTGATTGTCATTCCCATTGTCGCCGGAGACGACGATGTACACATCTATTTTCGCCGGACCATCGATCGTGTAGTCGGAAACGTCGTATCGCTGATCAGCCTCGGGCTGTTGATTGTCGCGTGGATCAAGACGCAGCCGAAGCCCCAGCTAGGGCAGCAGATGTAATCCCCTGTGTTCCCTGTGGTTGAAGAAAAAGCCTATAACCACAGGAAACACAGAGGAACACAGAGAAAGGCTGTTGAGAGCACGTACCATGCAACGTCGCGTCCTGGTGGCAACCTCAAATCCCGGCAAGCTCCGCGATTTCGCCGGAGCCGCCGCGTCCTACGGCATCACGATCGCAAACATCCCGCACTTTTCTTCCCTGCCCGAGGTGGTCGAAGACGGGACCAGCTTCGAGGAGAACGCGCGCAAGAAAGCAGAGTCCTACAGTCTGGCCGTTCCCGGCGAATTGGTCCTGGCCGACGACTCCGGCCTGGAGATTGACGCTCTCGGCGGCGCGCCCGGAGTCCATTCTGCGCGCTATGCGGCCCGTGATCTGCAAAATAATGAACCGCACGCCGCCGGGTGCAACACGGATGACGAAGCCAACAACGCGAGAGTGCTGCGCGAACTAAAAGGGATTCCAGAAGATAAACGCACCGCGCGTTTCATCTGCGTCCTGGCTGTCGCCCGTGACGGCCAAACGCTGCACACCTTCCGCGGTGCCGCCGAGGGTATCATTCTGGATGCGCCCCGAGGCAAAAACGGCTTCGGATACGACCCGCTCTTCTTCTTCCCCGCAATCCAAAAGACGTTCGCCCAATTAAACGCGGAAGAGAAGTCCCGCTACAGCCATCGTGGCGCGGCTTTTCGCGCATTCCTGGAGTGGTATCGGGAAACATAGCGGTGGAGCGACGGGCGTCTCGCGAGCCTGCCCTGGCACAGTCGAAGGGTCCCGCCGGGCGGGGACGCCCGGCTCTCCACCAGCAAAGAAAAGCTGGCGCGAATTCTTCCTCCGCCGACAGCCAAACAAGTTTCACAACCGTTCTCTCCTTGACTTCCCTTCCCACGCAAACCGATAATAATCGGTTTGCACATCGGACCTCGTAAGGAGCAGTCATCGTGGCGTCAACTGCCAGTCCCGTCGCTCCAGTTCCAAAGATCAAACCGGGCGTCGCTCCCTTGCGCGCCGGCGAGGGAACCTCGTTCCTGCTGCGCCGTTTGCATTCCATCACCGGCATCGTGCCCATCGGAGCCTTCCTTCTCGAACACTTCATCTCGAACGCCGAAGCTTTCAAAGGCCCGCTGGCCTACGGCAAGCAAGTCGAGTTTCTGAACAGCCTGCCTTTTGTTTTTTTGCTGGAGCTGTTCTTCATCTGGATTCCGATCCTCTACCACGGCCTCTACGGCGTTTACATCTGGTATCAAGGCGACACCAATGTCGCCGATTACCCCTGGACCGGTAACTGGCTCTACACCTCGCAGCGCTGGACGGGTATCGTCGCCCTCATCTACATGGTGCAGCACACTTATTACCTCCGCTTCACCGGTGTGCACCTGCCGACGCACCCCATGCAGTCGTTCGCTAAAGTCCAGGGAGAATTTCAGAATCCGTGGATGATCGCCTTCTACGCCGTCGGCATCATTGCCGCTTCCTGGCATTTCAGCTACGGCCTGTGGCTGTTCGCCGCGAAGTGGGGGATCACGACGGGCGAAAGGGCGCGTCGCCGCTTTGGCTACCTCTGCCTCGCGCTCGCTCTCGGTTTGGTTTCGATCGGAGCGGCCAGTATGTACGGATTCCTGAGGACGCCACTCCAGCCTTTGGATTCGAATGCGTCGGAAAATATCGTAATGCGATAGAGATTGCATGAGTTTGTAGCAGAACTTGTTTCACGAATTGGTTTTGGGAAGGGCACGGCTTCAGCCGTGCCGCTAAGAGCCAATAAGACCGCGGGCTTTAGCCCCTGAGGGCCCGGCAGATCGGATTCATACAGCATGGCAGCAACTCCGAAAATCATCGTAGTGGGCGGCGGCCTGGCAGGCCTTGCCGCTGTCATTAAGATCGCCGAGATGGGCGGTGAAGTTGACCTGTTTTCCATCGTCCCCGTGAAGCGCTCGCACTCGGTTTGCGCGCAGGGAGGCATCAACGCCGCCAAGAACCTGAAGGGCGAAGGCGATTCCACCTGGATCCACTTTGACGACACCATCTATGGTGGCGACTTCCTCGCCAACCAGCCGCCGGTCAAGGCCATGTGCGAGGCCGCTCCCGGCATCATCGATCTGCTCGACCGCATGGGCGTTCCCTTCAATCGCACGCCCGAAGGTCTGCTCGACTTCCGCCGCTTCGGCGGCACGCTCTACAACCGCACCGCCTTCGCCGGAGCGACGACCGGCCAGCAGCTTCTCTACGCCCTCGACGAGCAGGTCCGCCGCTACGAATCCGAAGGCAAGGTGAAAAAGTACGAGCATTGGGAGTTTCTGTCCGCCGTGCTCGACGGAAACCGCGTCTGCCGCGGCATCTGTGCGATGGATTTGCGCACGATGGAAGTGCGCACTTTCCCCGCCGACGCCATCATCATCTGCACCGGCGGTATCGGCGCAATCTTCGGCAAGTCCACCAATTCGGTGGTGTGCACCGGATCGGCGCAGTCTGCGCTTTATCAGCAGGGCTGCTACTACGCCAACGGCGAATTCATCCAGGTGCACCCCACCTGCATCCCCGGCGAAGACAAACTGCGCCTCATGTCGGAATCGGCGCGCGGCGAAGGCGGGCGCGTCTGGGTGCCGCGTACTGCGGGCGACAAGCGCGATCCCAAGAGCATCCCGGAAAAGGAGCGCTGGTACTTCCTCGAAGAGCGGTATCCGAAATATGGCAACTTGGTCCCGCGCGATGTGGCCACCCGCGAAATCTTCGAGGTCATCTACAAGCACAACCTCGGCATCGACGGCCAGCCGATGGTATATCTCGACCTCACGCATATCGACCGCAAGGTGCTCGACCGCAAACTGGAAGGCATTCTCGAAATCTACGAGAAGTTTGTCGGCGTCGATCCGCGCGACGTGCCCATGAAGATTTTTCCCGGCATGCACTACACCATGGGAGGCCTGTGGATCGATTACAAACAAGCCACGAACATCCCCGGCATCTTCGCCGCCGGCGAGGCCGAATACCAATACCACGGCGCCAACCGGCTGGGAGCGAATTCGCTGGTGTCGTGCATCTTCGGAGGCTTCGTCTCTGGCCCGAACGCCGTGAAGTACGCGCAGAGTCTGCAAGCCGCGTCCAGCAACGGTCACTTCGAGGCCGAGCGCAAGCGCCAGGAAGAAATCAATGCCGGGCTAATGAAAGCCGACGGCAACGAGAATCCGTTCCTGCTCTGGCGCGAACTCGGCGAAACCATGACCGCGAACTGCACCGTCATCCGCTACAACAAGAAGTGCGAGGCAGCCGACGCCAAAGTAGTGGAATTGCTGCAACGCTTCCAGAAGATCAACCTGAGCGACCGCTCACAGTGGGCGAACACGACCATCGCCTTCGCGCGCCAGCTCTACAACATGCTGCAGTTGTCGCGGGTAATCGCGCAGGGAGCGGCCATGCGCGACGAGTCTCGCGGCTCGCACTACAAGCCGGATTTCCCCGAGCGCGATGACAAGAACTGGATGAAGACCACGAAAGCAATGTTCGCGCCCGATTTGGACGAGCCGAAGTTCGAGTTCGAGCCGGTGGATGCATCGCTGATTCCGCCGCGGCCGAGGAAGTACTGATGTGGTAATGTATACGCCCTTATGCGGCGGCCCTCAGGGGCTAAAGCCCGCATGTTTGGCGGGATTGAGCGGCACGGCTGAAGCCTTGCCCTTCCCAGGGTGGTTTGGGGAACCGGGAAGGGCACGAGTTCCACTCGTGCCGATTGAGGCTTTCTCCAGGGCTGCGGCTTCAGCCGCTGGGGGCCAGGGATCTAGTTTGAATCCCGGGAAACCGGAGCAATAGCGATACTCCGAGGGATCGAGGACAAGTCGGGCTACAACAGGATTTTGATGAACATAATTCCGATGATGAATAAAGTCCTGAGCATCTCGAATCCGATGATCGGTGAACCCGCGCTGCCAGATTTCGGAGTTGCGCCCGATGAGGGTGCCAAGTTCATGCGAGTACGCGCCCTTGATTAGCTGGACGGCGCGCTCGATGGTTACATCCTGCGCAGGTGTGAGCAGGAGATGGACGTGATCGGGCATAAGGACGAAGGCGTGCAGGAGATAACGGCCCTCACGGCGGTAGTGAAAAAGAGTTTTGAGGAACAACCGGGCATACACCTCGACGGGAAACAAGCGGCGGTGGTGCCAGGTCGAGAAAGTCAGGAAATAGGTTCCGGGAGGAGAAAAGAGCCGTGAAGGCCGCAAGAGTTACCTCAGCGGCTGGAAGCCGCACCTTCTCTCTAAGCCTAAATCGGCACGAGTGGAACTCGTGCCCTTCCCGGTGATTTTTTTACGATGGTTTTTCGTTTTGGGAAAGATTGGGAAGGGCACGCCTTCAGGCGTGCCGCTCAGCGCCGGCGAGAATGGGGCTTTAGCCCTTGAGGCACGCGTCCGACGCGGAGACCCAAGTTCGAGTTCGAGGCGGTGGATGCGAGTCTGATTCCGCCGCGGCCGAGGAAGTACTGAGGTAGTTCTATGCGCGAGCCTTTTTCTGCAGCGAACGTATACAAGTCAGCAAGAACTGACCCCCGGGCGCGCGCCATAATTTGGATTTTGACCTCACTTATTTGGATCGCATTCGGCCTAAAGGCGATTTTGCGACATAAGCTCGATGACGTCGGATGGCTCATTGCACCGGCGTGGGGATTCCTGCTGATTTTGTGGCTTTACCGACTCTACCAGGCATGTCAGGACCGTAAGCACCAAGAAGCGGCGAGAAAGTCCCTGGAAGAGCACCCGTGGCAGCAAAATACATAGGTTCTTCGCTTCGCTCAGAATGACAAGGTTTGAGCTAGGAGCTAAAGGCTAGAAGCTAATGGCTAACAACAATAAATCTGTAATCATCAAAATCAAACGCCAACTCACCCCCGACGCCAAGCCGTCGTGGGAAGAGTTCGAGATTCCTTACAAGCCGAACATGAACGTCACTTCGGCGCTGATGGAGATCGCGGCCCACCCCGTCACCCGCGACGGCAAGAAGACCACGCCCATCACCTACACCTCGAATTGTCTCGAAGAGATCTGCGGCTCTTGCGCCATGCTGATCAACGGACGCGCCCGCATGGCCTGCTCTTCCCTGCTCGACCACCTCGATCAGCCGATCAAGCTCGAGCCGCTCTCCAAATTCCCCATCGTGCGCGACCTGTCGGTTGACCGCAGCGTGATCTTTGAGAACCTGAAGAAAGTCAAAGCCTGGGTCCCGGTTGACGGAACCTACGACCTTGGCTCCGGCCCGCGCCTGAGCGCCGAGGACCAGGAAAAAGCCTATCCGCTCTCGCGCTGCATCTCGTGTTGCTGCTGCATGGAGGCCTGCCCGCAGTTCAATGAGGACACGGGATTCGTCGGCGCGGCCACCATCTCGCAAGTGCGCCTGTTCAACACGCATCCCACCGGCCAGGCCCTGAAGCGCGAGCGTCTGTCGGCGCTCATGGGAGACGGCGGCATCCAGGAATGCGGCTACGCGCAAAACTGCGTCGAGATTTGTCCCAAGGACATCCCGCTGACCACGTCGATTGCCGAAGTCGGCGGCCAAGTCATGAAGCAAGCTTTCACCGACCTGCTGCGGAAGTGAAGCCCACGTAGGGACAGCCGCCCCCGGCCGTCCCAGGCGGGCGCAGTTCGCCTGGGTTTTCGCTGATATCCACGTACCCAAGAGTGGCGGGGCTTCGCCCCGCGGGACAGCCGGGGGCGGCTGTCCCTACGCGAAGATGTTCCCAAGACGCCGGTTTTTCCAGCACTTGCCCCGAAATCGGCAAGTGGCCCTCCGGTAACCACCGGTAAATCCCTTACGTAACTGGGCTTAGACGCAAATGTTGCGCATAATTGTTCATCTGTGGTTTACAATTGCCGATCCTCTGAGAAGTGGGCTACTTTCCCACAGCTCCGGGGTCGTTCAAAGCTGATGATGCAATCACGATGACACGAAGCTCCAAACCGCCGGGAACGCTGCTGATGGGGCTGACCGCGCTTGCAATTTGCGTTGCNCTCGCAGCGCCACAGACCGCCTTTGCCCTGCAGCGCGTCCACCGCCACCACCGAATTCTGCACGTGTATCGCGGGCTCCGNGGCATCCTCTGGAACCCGCTGTTCCGCCCGTCGCACGATTCGCTGNTCCGGCAAAACGAAGAAATNGACCGCCTCGATCTGCCGCGTATTCAGAANGACGCTGAACTGGAAGCGCTCAAGACCTCGGGAGCGCTGGTGCCCATCCTGGAAAGCGATTCTTTGAAGATTGAGCGCGGTCTTGATCCCTCGCGCCGCTATTGCCGTCCCTGGACCCGCGATTTCGTGCAGGACCTTTCCGAAGTTTATTACCACCAGTTCCACGCGCAGATACAGGTCAATTCCGCGGTGCGCACCGTGAAGACGCAGAAGAAGCTTCGCCGCCACAATCGCAACGCGGCTCCGGCGGAAGGCGACACCGCCTCGTCTCATCTCGCCGGCATCACGGTCGATCTCCAGCGCCGCGGCATGACGAAAGAACAGATTCGCTTCGTCGAGCACTACTTGTTCTATCTGAACGCGCTCGGTCTGGTCGAACCCGAAGAAGAGCGCCGCCACTGGTGCTTCCACGTGATGGTCTCCGACCACTACAGTGACTGGCGCCAGACCCAGACGGTTTTCCCGCTTCCGCCACTGGAACAGCCTGTCACCGCACCCGTGACCGCAATCGCCGCAATGACCGCCTCCAACTGAGCCTCCAACTGAACGCTGCTTCCGCTACACTCTCCACAGAATGATCGTTCTGATGGCCGGTCTTCCCGGTACCGGCAAAACCACGCTCGCTCGCGAACTGGCTCGCCACACTCAAGGCGCGCTCCTCAGTAAAGACGAGATCCGCGCCGCCCTGTTCTCGCCGGAAGATATCGAATACTCGGTCAATCAAGACGACTTCGTGATGGAGGTCATGCTCGAAGCGGCCCGCTTCCTGCTGCAAAATACTCCTGCTCGCAAAGTCTTCCTCGACGGCCGCACCTTCTCCCGCCGCTACCAGATTGACCTCGTTCTCCAGTTCGCCCGCGAACTCGCTCAGCCCTGGACGATCATCGAGTGCGCCTGTTCCGATGAATCCGCTCGCCGCCGTCTCGACCTCGAACCCGATCCTTTGCATCCCGCGCACAACCGAA
>JGI26339J46600_10000640_pt1 | contig 11896 bp, 8 predicted proteins | sample BogFormECP12_OM1_FD_46600 | JGI IMG/M metagenome (IMG submission 46600) | reverse complement strand
CGTTCGGCAAGATGATTTACTTCGGCTCCGGCGCCGAATACGACCGGCGTGGACTGCTTCCGCGCGTTTCTGAGGATTACTTCGATACTCGCGTGCCCACCGATGCTTACGGATTTTCCAAATACATATGCGCGAAATACGCCGAAGGACGCCCCAAGATCGTCAATCTCCGCTTGTTTGGAGTATTCGGGAAATATGAGGCGTGGGATGTGCGATTCATCTCGAATGCCTGCGCGCGCGTAATCTGCGGCCTGCCGATTGTGATTCGGCAAAATGCCGTCTTTGACTATCTCTATGTCCAGGATTTGGCGAAGATCACGGAATGGTTCATCGAGAACACGCCGCAACAGACGACTTACAACGTGTGCACGGGCAGGAGCTGGGAACTGCGCCAACTTGCCGAGACCGTGGCCGCGGTTTCCGGACGGAAACCGGAGATCCAGTCGACGAATCCCGGGATGGGAGCGGAGTACACGGGCGACAATTCCCGCTTGCTAAGCGAGATCCCAGCGCTTCAATTCGAACCCATGCAGCGGGCGATTGAAGCGCTTTACGGCTGGTATGAAGAGAACAGAAATGCCATTGATCCGGCGAGGTTGCGCCACGACGGCTGAGATCGGGAGAGTCCATTGAGCGNTACAGGGTTTGCAACGTCCGCAACGCAGCTNAATCACTTCTTCGCGAGTGTCCATGCCGAACCTCGCGAGCAAATGATTGCCCGGGAACGGAGCACGTTCGATCGCTTAACCTCTCCCTTGAGCGACTCCATTGTTCTCTTCGGCGCCGGGCATTTGGGAAAGTACATCGCCACTGGACTGGCGAAGGCAGGGATTCGCATACGGGCATTCGCGGATAACAACCCTAAGATGTGGGGGAGGGATGTTCGCGGTTTTCCAGTTTTGAAACCGGAAGACGCTGTCCAGGAATGGGGCGCCGATTCGAGCTTCGTGGTTACTATCTATCATGGTTCGGCGGTACGGAAACAACTGCGCGGTTTGGGGTGCAAGGTCGTGGTTCCGTTTGTACCGCTTTGCTGGAAATATGGGGAGATTTTCATTCCTGAGAGCGGACTCGATTACCCTCACTNTATCCGCGACAACGAAGAAAGCATCCGCGANTGCTTCCATCTCTTCGCGGACGAGGCCTCGCGCAGGGAATTCGTGGAACAGTTGAGATTCCGTTACTGGCTCGACTCGGACAGTATGACTCCTTCGAAATTACCGAAGCAGACATATTTCCTGGTACCGGCCCGCAAAGATGAAGTGTTCGCGGACTGCGGAGCCCTGGACGGTGACAGCATCCGAGCGTTTATCGAACACAGCGGGGGGCAGTTCGAGCGCGTGATCGGGTTCGAGCCAGATCCCCACAGCAACAAACTGCTTTCGAACTATCTTGCGAGTCTCCCCGAGCCGATGCGATCGCATGCGACGGCTTTTCCATACGCCGTCGGGAGCCGGAACGAGTGGGTTGAATTTAATGTCACAAGTTCGGCCGCTTCAAAAATGACGACAGGCGGCTCGGCAAAGGTCGAGTGCCGCAAGCTCGACGACGTTCCGTGGCCAGAAACTCCGACCTACATCAAGATGGATATCGAGGGCGCGGAGCCCGAAGCGCTGGCTGGCGGAAGTCAACTGCTGGCCTCCAAGCTTCCGGTATTAGCTGTGTGTGTCTATCACCGCAGCCAGCATTTATGGGAAATCCCGAGTTATATTCATTCGATCTCGGACGACTATGATATTTTTCTCCGCCGCTATGCCGAGGATTGCTGGGAACTGGTGTGCTATGCGGTGCCGCGCAAACGAGTGCATACTGACGGACTTCTGCACTGAGGCAATATGAAGAAAACAATCTCCATCATCACGCCATGCTTCAACGAAGAAGAAAACGTGCGGGAGGTTTACGAACGCGTCCGCGCGGTCATGAGTTCTCTCGGAAGTTACGACTACGAACACCTCTTCATTGACAATGCTTCCACCGACAATACGTTTGCGATCCTTAAGCTCATCGCGTCCTTTGACAACAACGTAAAGATCATCCGAAATGCGCGGAATTTCGGCACCGTACGCTCCCCGATGCACGCCCTTTACCAAACGTCTGGAGACGCGGTGATCGGAATCGTTGCCGATCTGCAAGATCCTCCGGAGATGATCGTTGACCTGGTTCGACAGTGGGAGCAGGGTTTTCCGATCGTAATCACTGTTCGGGAGTCGGCCGAGGAAAACGGTCTGATGTTCTGGGTCCGCAAGAGTTACTACAGACTGGTGAACCGGCTGTCGGGAATCGAAACCTACGAGAACTTTACCGGCTTCGGTTTGTATGACCGCAGGGTTGTCGAGTTGATTAAAGATTTCAACGACCCCTATCCCTATTTTCGGGGCATTATCGCGGAGATTGGGCTGCCGCATGCCGAGATTCGTTTTCACCAGCCTCTGCGGAAGCGAGGCATTACGAAGAACAATTTTTATGCGCTGTACGACATGGCAATGCTTGGAATCACCAATCTTTCCAAGGTGCCGCTGCGCATCGTGACACTGAGCGGCTTCGTTGGAGCCGCGATTTCGGTTTTCGCAGGGCTCGCGTACTTCCTGTACAAGTTGCTCTTCTGGAGCAACTTCTCGGTTGGCATCGCACCCCTCGTGATTGGGATGTTTTTGATGGGGTCGCTCCAATTGGTTTTCCTGGGAATCATTGGCGAGTACATCGGACAAATACACACTCTGGTGCAGCGGCGGCCTCTAGTTGTTGAACAGGAGCGTCTCAACTTCCACCACCCCCCGGGGAAGCCCATGGCGGAATCGCCCTTTGGCAAAGAATCCCAACCGGTCTAATCGATTTGTGGCGATTGGAATGAGAAGTTTTTGTGTCCCAGAAATCCCACTACGACATTCAAGCCTGTAAGAACTGCTCCTGCGATGTAGGGAGCAGAGGCGTCAAATCTCGTTGAGTGGCGCAGCGCATAGACAAAGACTGGCAGCAAAAGTATCCCAATCACAATCCCCCAGCTGTAGACCAGCACGCAGCGACGCCACTCGCGCAGGTAGTTCCCCTTGGTCTTAAAGATGAACCACTTATACCCGAGGAAGGCAACCGTGATATTCAACAGGCTGGCCAACACGCCCGCAAACATGTAGGCATAGGGCACGTGCGGCGTGAGGAGGGCGGTGAAGGCCGCGTAGGTCGCATATCCGAACAGGGTGTTCCAGACGCCAACAAGAATGTAGCGACCAAATTGGGCCGGCGGTATGTGCCGCGTAAGTCGTCCGAGGAGAGCAGTCTGCCGAAGACTTTCAGGCACCATCTATTCTCCGAAAAGTTCCGCCTCGACGAGTTCCGCGAGAATGTGCCCNGTGAGGATGTGAGCTTCCTGGATACGCGGCGTTTCGTCGGANGGGATCCGGATGCAGTGTTCGGCGGCGGTCGAGAGTTTGCCGCCACTCTTACCGGTGAGCGCGACCGTGGACAACATCATGCGTCGCGCGACCTCCATGGCCCGCAGTACGTTTCCAGCATTGCCGCTTGTGCTGATACCTAGCAGCACATCTCCCGCCTGAGCGAGGCCCTCGATCTGCCGCGAGAAGACCTCCTCGTAAGAATAGTCGTTGGCGATCGCGGTCAGGGTCGAAGTATTGGTGGTGAGCGCGATACCGGCCAGGCTGGGGCGCTCCTTCAGGAATCGCCCCGTCAACTCAGCGGCCAGATGCTGTGCNTCGGCGGCACTCCCACCGTTACCACAGAAGAAGATTCGGCCACCATGGCTCAGCGAGCCGGTCATAACCAATCCGACCTCAGCCACAGAGGCCAGATAAGCCTCATCTTGAAGCAGGAGTTGCTTGACCGAAATACTGGCAAGGACTTTCGCCGAAATCCACGGGACCAAAGCCGAAGCCTCCGAGCGTTTCAGCCGCTTGGTTAGTTGAGGAGTGGCCATGTAAGGTCTCCTTTAGGATAAGCTAGCCGTGGTGCCCGGGACTGCTGCGAAAAGACCGCAGGCATTACTCCTGTAACTACGTTCCCTCACCTATCCCGCCAACACTCTGTCGCTCAATGAACTCATCGATCACCGGGACCTGCCCGCCGGCACCTATGCCGACAGGTTGGAAGAGCATGACCTCTATGAAGTCAGAGGGCCGGCGAATCCTTGCCGTTTTTTCATAGACAGATCCGCACCGTTGCACACCGGCCCACCTGCAATCTGACTTGGGCCTGAGGTCCTCTTACTGCTTCCAAAATACCTGGAAGGGTCCGAAGCCCGTGGTATGAGGAAATCTCTTCATCACCTCGGCCCACACCTCCGGACTTGTCTGTGCCGAGGAGAAGTAGGGGGATCCAAAGATGACCACAACCTTGACGTCGGTTGACTGCAGCGCCTTCAGCACTTCCTCGGGCGGCGCCCCGGAATCATCGCGGGTAACGTTCTTCAGTCCCGTTAGAAAGTAAAGCTCCGGACAGTCATTGCCTGCGTACATCAAGCCGTTCGGGGCACGCTGCTGCAAGAAAATCGTCAAGGCCTCGAAAAAGGGCTCGTCTTCAATCTGCAGGCCTCCGCGCGGTACGCGGAGCACGTCCCTGTGGCCGACGGCATGCGAATATTCGGCGATATGAAGCGGAATCATGCTCACCACTGCGAATGTAAGGTAAAGCCCAACTAGCGAAGCCAGAACGTAGGTTCCGCGCTGCTTCCGGACTGTGGTCACAATGGCAACCAAAGCCAGCAGGGTTAAGGGCAACGCGTAGCAAAGATAGATGGGGACGGGAAACGGATACTGCACCAGGGTGCAGGTCGCGGCCAACGCCACTAACAACACCAATCGCTCTCGCTGGAGTTTGGCGACGCCATCTCGCGAGCGCAGCGCAAGAATCGAGGCCACACCCGCCACAACCACCACTGGCGTCAGCATNGCCACCGAGAACCACACCCCCGAGTAGACGGCGGTGGACCGTGTAGCTCGCACGACGACCACCACGGCGAGCAGGGCGACGGCCGCACCGACAACCCGTCCCTGGAACTGCTTCCAGTACATACCAGCGGCCAAGAGCGCCACCAGTGGCAGGACGGCCACAATGTACTGGGGCGGTGCTGGCCGAGCCTGAGCTAAATTTATCGCGTGGGCGATCGCGCTGGAGGTGACTCCAGAGAAAAAGCCGACTACCGAGCCCGCCAGCGCATACGGAATCAGGAAGACGACGATGGGAATTACCGCACCGCAAATAAATGGAATCACCAGGCGCAGGAGTGCGGCCAAGCGCTCCCCGGTTCCGGCACCAGCCTTCCGTTCACCAAGCAGAATCATCCCAACCACTGCGAGCGACGGCAGCAAGAAATGGTAGAACTCTCCGGCCGCGAGCCGCCTGTGCAACACGTAAATCAACGTACCCAGAAACGCGAGCAATGCGCCCGCACGGAATACGCGGTAACCCCAGGCGTTTTTCTCCGTTCCCGGTTGCGCATTGTCGCTGTCGCTCTGCTCTAGAAAAACCAGGAACAGCAGAACGCCGGCGATGTAGTAGAACCCGATCACCTTGATGAGAATTGAGATTCCGCCGCAGAGCCCCGCAATAAACAGCCAACGCCTGATCCGTACTTCGAGGTAATGGAGCAATGCCGCCGCACCGAACGTGGCGAAAAACAGGTTGTACCAGGACGGCATGGCGGCCTCATAGTTCGGAAAGCTCCAAGCAACCGCCAACAGCGCAACCATTCCCGCGGTGAGGGGAGGTGTGAAGCGCAGGGCAACGTAATAGACAGCGGGAACCCAGGTCAGAAAAAATAAAAACACGCAAATCCGGAGGGACAGCAGATTGACTCCGAATACGCGCAAGGCTGCGGCATGAATGAAGCTGAGACCGCCCGTATAAATTTCAACAAAGTCACTATGTGGAAGCTGGCCTTGAAGAACGCGGAGAGCACTCTGGGCCAGAGTTCCATCATCGACTGCAATCCAGCTCTGATTCACTCGGACGCCCACGTAGGTTCCGGCGATGACCATTACAAGGCAGAGAACGAGGAGGCGAGCCGGCGAGTCATTTCTTGAAAACATCGCCAGCCCGGCTTCCCAAGCCGTTGCTGCTGGCTTGTCAGAGTCCGCCTCCCGAACCCTTACTTCAGCACTCGGAAGCGTTTGCCTTGGTGTGCGGCGGGACTGGTCTTCAATCTGGTGACCTTGGATCTGGTTGTTTTCGATCTGCTTGCTCACTTTGTCTCCAGCGCCGCCAGCCGCACCTTTGCTTCTTTACTGTCCGGGTTCAGTTGCAATGCTTGCCGATACTCCGCCCGCGCGGCGGATATATTCCCGCTGCCTTCAAACGACACCGCCAGCCAATAGTGGTAGTCCCAAACCTTCGCATCCATGGCCACCGCCTGCAGCAGGTAAGGCTGTGCCTCCGCGTTCCGTCCATCCTGCAGAAGCGCACGCCCGAGAAAATGTTTTGGAGCCGCCTGTTCCGGCACTAACTGCACCGCGCGCGACAGCAACTGTTGCGCGTCCCGGTACTGACCGTCCACCAAGTGAACATTGCCGCAGTTGTAGAGCGCCGAATAAAGATTTGGTTCCTTCTGCAAAATCTCCGAGCAAAGCGCGAAAGCCCGGTCGTAGTCACCCATTTGTCCATAGAGCCCGGCGACTCCCGCCATCCCCACCTCCGACTTGGCGTAATCCGGATTCACCCGCTCCAGCCACAGGCGGCCTTCCTCGAATCGACCGGCGTGGATGTACACTTCCGCCAAGGTCAGCGGCCCATAGCCATACTCCGGATGGTCCCTTACCACCGACTGCGCCAGTGCAATCGCGCGATCGTGCGCGCCCCGCTGGCTGTACTCTTTCGCCAGCCCCGTCACGGCATAGGGATTCCCCGGATACAGAGATTGCCCGCGCGCCAGCAGCAGCAGATCGTTTCCCCAGTACACCTGCTGTGCGATCGATGCGCCCACATAACCGCCGCACAGCGCGAGCACCACGCACCCCTGCACTGCCTGCGCGCTCCATCCCTTGATGGACGGCAGCCGCCGCAGCCCCATTGCCGCCAGAATCGCAAATCCGATCGACGGCAAATACATGTAACGGTCGCGCACGAAATCGCCGTTGTCAAAGTTTCGCAAATACAGCGCCGGCGCCAACCCGACCAGCAGCCACAACCCCGCAAACGGGACGGTGGAATTCCCTTCGCGCCGATTCCAATACCACAATCCAACCAGCCCCGCCCCCAGCACCACCACCGGCGCCACCACTTGACTGAGGATTGCACTCGTCACATAGGGTGTGTAATAAAGCCCCGTGATGCCCACCGGCAGCAGTAACTGCCGCAGATAAATGGACAGCACCAGCGGCAAAGTCCGAACTACGTCCATCATCCCGTGACTGGGATCAAACTGCCCAGTTGCGTGCGGCAACGCGTGCCTTCGCAGCAGCACGTAGGCTAGTGTCACCACCGCGTACGGAGCCGCCTCCATCACCGCGCCAAGAACCCTCTGCCCCGGCGACGCCTTCTCTTCCTCTTGCGCCGGGTGCAGCCAGGCGTAGATTCCCACCAGTGCCAAAAACATCACCGCCATTTCCTTCGTCAGCAGCGCGCAGGCCAGCAGCGCCAGGGAAGCAATCCACCATGCCGCTCTCTTCTTTCGACCAAGGCTGCGCTCGCGATCACGCCCGTTAAGAAACGCCACAAAAGCTAATGCGGCGAACATCGTCACCATGGAGTCCGAAGCTGCGGAAACCCATGTCACGGGCTCAATGTGAATCGGATGCAGCGCGAAAATCAGCGCCGTCAGCGCCGCCGTCCAGTATTCCAATCCCAGCCGCCGCGCCAGCCAAAACACCGCCGCCACCGTGCCCACGTGCAGCAGAACCGCTCCCAGGTGCCATCCCCACGGCCGCAGTCCGAACAATGTGTAATTCAGCATCGACCAGGCCACGAACAGCGGCCGGTAATAAACCTGGTGCCGCGCCACGTGGTACCACAAGTCGCTCCCGAACGCCCGCGGCAGATTGCTCCATGTCCGGATAATCGGACTGTTCACAATCTGCGGCCAGTCATCCCATACGAAATCGAAAGACAGCGAGCCGCTGTAAACCACCAAGGTGACCAGCCCAAGCAAGGGCAGCAGGACGCTCGGCCGTCGCAGATACTTGGCCAGCAATTCCGATGCGCTAGGTTCCAGATGCGCTTGTGTCTCGTCCATGTGCTTGGTGTCCAGAGGCGATCACGCTGCTCCAGATCAGCTCATACTAACCTTCCGTCCCACCCGGCGCATGTTACTCAGGTTACCTAGGTGTGCCACTTATTCCCGTATTTCGCCCGCCCGTTTATGCGACGATCATCCCATGGGGTCTGTCACAGGAGCCAAACCCGCCAAGGTACTGTCCCCGGTCTTGTGCGTCGATCTCGACGGCACTTTGATCCGAGGCAACGTCCTTTGGGAGTGCGTCCTCGTCCTCCTCAAGACCCGCCCCATCGTGATACTGCTGCTTCCCTTCTGGTTGCTTTCGGGACGAGCTGCCCTCAAGCGCAAGCTCGCCGCCGGGATCCACCTCAACCCCGCTTGTCTTCCCTATCGGCAGCAAGTTCTTGATCTTCTCCAGCAGGAAAAGGCCACCGGCCGCCGCATCGCGCTCGTAACCGCCGCCGACCGCGAGCTTGCCGAAGCGATTGCCAGTTATCTGGGCCTCTTCGACGAAGTCCACGCCAGCGACGGCAAGGTGAATCTCAAGGGAGCGAACAAAGCTGCGTTTCTCGCCCAGCATTTCGCTCAGACCGGCTTCGAATATGTGGGCGATTCTTCCGACGATATAGAAGTTTGGCGCAACGCTTGCGGAGCATACGTGGTCGGCACCGAAGCCCGCGCCGAGCAAGCCTCCGCCGTAACCACGCTCAAAGGCACGATCCTGGAACCGCGGGCATCATTCCGCACGTCGTTCCGAACATGGATCAACGCTCTCCGCGGCCATCACTGGGCGAAAAATCTTTTGCTCTTCCTGCCCCTCGCCCTATCCCACAACCTCGCGGCGGAGCCCATTGTCCGCACTTTCTTCGGTTTCGCGCTCTTCGGCTTTTGCGCCTCCGGACTTTATATTCTTAATGACCTGCTCGATCTCCATTCCGATCGTGAACATCCCTGGAAAAAGGAGCGTCCCTTCGCCGCCGGCGATATCTCGATCCCCGAAGGTTTGGTCGCCTCGTTTATCTTGCTCGCCTCGGCACTCGGCCTGGGGCTCCTCCTCAACGTGCAATTCGGCATGGCCCTGGTCGGATACGCCACGCTTACCATGTTGTATTCGCTTTATCTCAAGAAGATTGCTCTGCTCGACGTCTTCGTTCTGTCCAGCTTCTACAGCTTCCGCATCCTCGCCGGGGCCCTGATTTCGGCCACGCCACTCTCGCAGTGGTTTGTGGCGTTCTCGATGTTTTTCTTTCTTAGTCTCGCGATGGCGAAACGTTACTCGGAGTTACTCCACGCCAGCGACTTAGTTAGGGCCGGTAACTCCGGACGCGGCTACCATGCCGGCGACCGCGAACTTCTGCTCTCGCTCGGCGTCGGCAGCAGTTTTTCCGCTGTCGTCATCCTCAGCCTCTACGTCCACAGTCAGGATGTACGCCTGCTCTACTCCTCACCGGAGTTTCTCTTTTTCCTTTGCCCCATCGTTCTTTATTGGCTTAGCCGAAACTGGCTGCTGGCGCATCGGGGAGAATTAAAGGAAGACCCGGTCACACTCGCCATCCGGGACCCCGTCAGTTACGGGGTGGCCCTGGCCGCGGCGGTCGTCATCGCCGCGAGCATGATAAACATGAACTGGTAGGGTGATGAGATACGGAGGCAATTGGCCTTCGATGTTATTGAACTTGGTTTCGGCACATTTAGTATGCCCGGTCAATCAGCCGCAACTCTAGGCAAGCAACCCGCAGATCAGCCGCCCATCAAGCGAATTTTGTCGTGGGGCCGCTACCCGAAGACCGCGCACCATCGCGTCCACAAACCAGCGTGGAACGACCAGGTGCCGGACATTCTCAGATCTGCCGCGCCCGGCTCCCTGCTCCCTTATGGCCTCGGCCGCAGCTATGGAGACTCTTGTCTCAACGCCGGCCGCGAACTGATCGACTGCCGCCGTCTCAACCGCATCCTCGGTTTCGACGAGGCCACTGGCATGCTCCGTTGCGAGAGCGGCGTCAGCCTCTCCAACATCCTCGACGTATTCCTCCCTAAAGGATGGTTCCTTCCCGTCACGCCCGGCACCCGCTTCGTCACCGTCGGCGGAGCGATTGCCAACGACGTCCACGGAAAGAACCATCACTGCGCTGGAACTTTCGGCGCTCACGTCCGCCAAATCGGCCTGCATCGCTCGAACGACGGCCTCGTGATTTGCAACGCCGGACAAAATTGCGACATGCTGCGCGCCACCATCGGTGGTCTTGGACTGACCGGCGTAATCGCCTGGGCGGACATCCAACTCAAACGAGTGGCTGGTCCCTGGATCGACGCCGAGTCCATCCCCTTTCAATCCCTGAATACTTTTCTTGACCTGAACCGCGAAAGCAACGACCGCTTCGAATACACCGTGGCGTGGCTCGACTGTTTTGCCGGGAAGAACCCTCGTGGCATCTTCTTTCGCGGCAACCATGCCGCCGATCGTGGTAAGGAATTCCATCCCAAGCGCGGCCCGAAACTGCCCTTCGCACTGCCGGCGTGGATGCTCAACCGTTACTCGGTCAAGGCTTTCAACACCGCCTACTACAGGATTCATGCGGCCAGGAAAAGCGTAGCCGCCGTGCCTTACGACTCGTTCTTCTACCCGCTCGATTCTATTCGGCAATGGAATCTGCTCTATGGCAAGCGAGGTTTCCTGCAATATCAGTGCGTAATTCCGGAAACGAACGTCGAAGGCGTCGAGGAGTTACTCGATCGTATCGCGCGCTCGGGCATGGGATCTTTCCTGGGTGTGCTGAAGCAATTCGGCTCCGCGCCACCGGCCGGCATGCTCTCATTCCCGCGCCCCGGACTCACCATCGCGCTCGATTTCGCCATGCGCGGCGAGCGCACGCTCAAACTTATGCAGTCACTCGATGAAATTGTCCAGCAAAGTGGCGGAGCGCTCTACCCCGCCAAAGACGCCCGCATGAGCTCCACTGTTTTTGAAGCCTCGTTCCCGCGCTGGCGCGGCTTTGTTCCCTACATCGACCCGAAAATGTCGTCTTCATTCTGGCGGCGCGTGACTGGGGCCCAATGAACGCAGCCGCCATGAAGAAGATCATTATCCTCGGCGCCACTTCCGGCATTGCGCTGGAAGTTCAGCGCCAATTGGCTCACCAAGGTTGCGAGTTACTCCTCGTAGCTCGCTCACCCCAGCGCCTTGCTGAGGTTCAGGCTGACTTAGCGGCCCGAGGCGCGCAACAAGTCTTCACTTACGCTGCCGACTTGGCCTCCATTCACCAGCATGCCGCTATCTTCGAATTTGCCCGCCGCGCTTTCCCCGACTTTGATACCGTGCTCCTCGCTTATGGCTCGATGCACGACCAGAAGGATTCCGAAACTGCGGTTGACGCTCTCCTGAAAGAATTGCAAGTCAACTTTGTCAGTGCCAGCGCGCTCCTGACCCTGTTCGCCGCCGATTTCGAACACCGGCACACGGGATGCCTGGCCGCGATCACGTCGGTTGCGGGAGATCGAGGGCGCCGCTCCAACTACGTCTATGGTTCTGCCAAAGGCGCGCTTTCCCTTTTCCTCCAGGGACTTCGCAGCCGCCTCCATCCCGCCGGCGTCCGTGTCATCACCATCAAGCCCGGACCTGTGCAGACTCCCATGACCGATCACCTGCCNAACNCCGCGCGTTTTGCCGATCCGGAGCAGGTTGCCCGCGACATAGTGCGCGCCCTTGAACGCCGCTCGCCCGACGTTCTCTACACGCCG
>JGI26339J46600_10000637_pt1 | contig 11914 bp, 11 predicted proteins | sample BogFormECP12_OM1_FD_46600 | JGI IMG/M metagenome (IMG submission 46600) | reverse complement strand
ATTGATTCTGATGAGTGCCTTACCGTTTACGCGAAGAATGCGGGACTCATTGTCCCTGACATAGTTAGAGCGTTTGACAATGGCGGCATTCGGCTCTCATCGGTCACCTTTTCATCGCCGACTCTTGANGACATCTTCCTGCAACACACGGGAAGGAGCATAAGGTCCGAGGATCTCGTTAGGACTCCCAGCTCCATGCTTGGCGGAAGGAGGNGGTAGANATGACTCTATTCTCCGACACTCGATACCTCTTCGTACGATACCTGAAGAAACTCGTAAGAAACCCCATCCTGCTCTTCTTTTCGCTTTTTCAGCCCATAATATTTTTGCTCCTTTTCACGCAGTTGTTCTCAAGGTTTGCCAACTTGCCAGGATTCTTGCTTGCCACTGGTGCCAGCAGTTATCTTCAGTTTGCCACTGCCGGCATCCTTCTTCAAAACGCCTTCGGAAGTGCCTTGCAATCAGGGACGTCAATAGTGCTCGACCTGGATACAGGGTATCTGCAGAAAATGCTCGTGACACCAGTGAGCAGATATGCCATATTGCTTGGAAGACTGACCAGTGACGCTTTCAGAGTCGTCGTTCAATCAGCAATCATTCTGGCACTTGCCTATGCCTTGGGCGCCACAGTAGTAACCGGGGTCGTTGGAATACTGCTCATGCTTTTCACCGTAGCCTTTTTCGGCCTCGCGTGGTCCGGTATTTCACTCGCCATTGGACTGAAGACGAAAAGTTCTGAGACAGTTTTCGCGATAGGCGGGTTCCTCACGTTCCCGCTTCTGTTCATGAGTACGGCTCTGACACCGTTATCGTTCATGCCGGACTGGATAAAGACCGTATCAACGTTCAATCCCATTAGCTACACTGTGGATGCAGCGCGAGCGCTCATGCTCCAGGGATACGATTGGAACACGGTCCTGAAAGCTTTCGGCGTGATAGGGCTCATCGCAGTTGTCACCCTTGGAGCGACACTCTACCTGTTCAGAAAAGTAGTCAGCTGATTGAGAAACTAACCGTTTGTTGTTTGCGCTGATACATGATGGCCGTACGTCCCAGAAATACAGGCGAACAGATTTTGAGATTCTGTTCGATTAAGGGACATTGGTCATAGAGATGGTCTCAACTCAAAGCTTAACGATTCCGAGATGGGATTAATCCGAGAAGGTAATTGTTAAATCGTGCAGTCTTCCATGTTATATCGCGTGATTGTGATGCTGACATGCCGAAAATGTGGCAGAGAATCGGATGATAATGCATATTTCTGCTCATATTGCGGCACACCATTCTATTGGGCTCCATACAAAAGACCGCCAATACCTCTCATTGGAATTACAACAATTGGTGTAGGTCTATTTCAATTTGCTTTTGGATATTCTAATCCAGGAGGCACACTTGCGTGGGCTCTTATTGATTATGCAACAGGCATTAGTTGCTGTTTAGTGGGAACAGCATATATTCTCTATTGGAACAAATCTCGAAAGGCGAAATNTCGCCCACTGGAAGATAACGAAACCGTGGAAATAGAATCAAGCGAAGAAGGAAAGGAACAGGCTTTCAAATACGATTGACACATTAGTCAACAGACGAAACTTTACAAAGAGATTCAGCAGACGAAGACTTCACAGAACCGTTTATAGGTTCATGTCCCTTAATCGAACAGAATCGATTTTGACTGACTTTAAATACCTCGAGCTACCTCTATTAATAATGAGGGAACAGTGTTGGAAAAACAACATCGTTGCTTCAACGAGTTCCCCAACCAATGTACAGAATGCCTAGAATACAGCGAAACACGTCCAGATTCAACAACACAACTCGTTTTGCAGGCAAGTAGCGCAGGCATACCTTTTTCACAAAAATACACAAGACTAGTAACCAGAGAATGCAAATTATATCACAAATGCAATGTCGAATATCCACAATAATGGGCACACGCCACGACGGCAGCTGCAACGCCCTTAGAGTGGGGATCAGAAGCTAGTAAACGATTTGATTATTGATTGCCAGTTCAGCTTCTAGCGTGGGCGAGCAATTTTACCGCAAAGGAATTGCGACAGACCTCAAACAGAGATGAAAAGTAAACTATAAAGTCCACGTTGCAACTGAAAATAGGGAAGATGATGAAGAAGCAATCCACACTTTTTCCAGAAAATGAAGTTCCTGTACTGACAGAACTCGCCCTTAAAGATGCCGAGAAAATAGCGAACCAAGTAAGAACTCTTGTATGCACTCACTGTGACAAGATAGAAATCGCCGGCAGCATCAGGCGTCAGAAACCCAGGGTCCATGACATTGATTTTGTAATTAGCACAAGAACCGATTTTGAATGGCAAAAAATAAGTGAAGAACTGAAACACCTGAAGGCGAAGCCTAACTGCCAAGGCAAAAGTGTCATAAAAGCATTCCTACCTTGTCAAAACGGTCTATTCCAAGTTGATTTCTACCGGGCGAAACCATCGACTTTCGGCATTCACCTGCTTGTCCGCACAGGCTCGGCAGAACATAACATGTGGCTTGCCGGCTACGCCATCACAAAAGGAATGAGAATCAAATACAGCGAAGGCCTAATCAAAGAAGGCAGCGCAATCGCCGGAGAAACAGAGAAAGGAGTGTTTGAAGCATTGGGCTTACCCTGCCCGTCGCCTTCTGAGCGGGAGATAATTGAGAGCAAACCTGTTTGGATTCACTATTAATCGAGTTAGTCAATGGCTTTGCCTCAGGAATACTTGTCAACTCTATCTTGCTGCCAAAACATGCGCTTGCTACAGATTTGAACCAAATTCTAAATATATAGAATCTGAAGCAATCTATATGCTATTTGGAGAATCATCATAAGATGCCTTTACTATTCGATGTACGAGATGGAGTTGGTGAAAACGACGAGGACAAAGAACCTCCCCAGACTTGCGCGGCCCATTTTTCAGCTTTGTCCTCGCCAACCGTTTCTCAGCTAGTTTCGAGGGCGCTGAAAGCCCCGTTTTTAGTTCCTAGCACCGCACGAGTTAGAAAACCCTTTATACCCCTGTACGCGGCACTCCTTCGCGGCTGCAAATGAGTAGGACAGCTTCCCACTTTCCCGTTGTGGAACACGGTGGATATTTGGAGCATCTGAGCTTGATGCTGCCTCGTTTCTTCCTTAAAAGAATTCGTTGCTTCAGTTTCTCGTCGAGGGGCCTCAAGATTTCAAACTTATAGATGCAGCGGGAGCAATATGTTTCGTAGATTTGGAATGGGACTTCAATTTCCTGACCCATCGTACGTTACCCCTGTTCTTAGTCTATTATTCTAACTTATTGAACTTTCCTGATATAGCGAGTCTAGAGCGAGTTGTGGGCGACATCGCCAGCGATGTCGGATTACAGCCATCACGCCAGCCTTTTTCGCTAGGCCGCCACCTATCACTTCCTCTTCCTGAACATCCAGAGGTTTTTCGGCGCAGTGCAGACAAACGCGAAGCCAAACGTGGCGCGGGCGCCAAACAGAGCCGAACGCCTTGAAACACGCGACTGTTCTTTCATAAACTGATTACCGCGGACTAACACCGTGGAACGAGTGTTATTGCAGCTGTCGGACATGTGGACACGCAGAGACCGCATCCGTAACATCTGGATGAATCATAGGTAAGCTTGCCGTTATCAATGTCTCGCGCGCCGAGCACACATCGTTCAACGCATTTGCCGCAGGCTACACATTTCTCGTAGTTTTCTTGTGCTATGAACTTTGATGTGAGAACTTGGGTCGCTATGCCGTGGCGGAGAAGCCCTCCTAACGTGGTACAGCAACATGGGCAACAGCTGCAGATGAGCGTGGCCCGGTCGTCTCCTTTCTTCGTGTAGGCCATGTGGACGAGTCCAGCCTCGTGGCTTCTTCTCATGACATCAAGAGCTTGCTTCAAAGTGACCTCCCGGGGATGACGCTCTGCGAACTTGGTCGCATAATCTGGCGCTGGGTCTATGTTAAGGCAAACTTCAAGCGGAGCCGCGCAGTTCTTCTTGTCCGAGCGGCAGCCACATTCTTGGACGATTATTCTCTTGGCTTGTCTCAAGAGCCTTTCAACTTCGCCCAAGTCGAAAACCCTTTCATCCATACGTATCTCAATGTTTACAGGAATAGTGACAGCGTTCTCAAGATCATCAGCCTGCTTCCGAAGCTCCTCATCAGTGTAATCCCTCAAATACCTCTTACCCATCACGGAATGCATTCAATCACCTTCTCAGCGCGCGCTTCAAATCGGCATATCCCTTCGTCGTCTTTGCGAAGTTCATTGGCTCTATTTATAGCCTTCTTCAAAGCATATCGCTTTGAGGGCACAATTTAGACTTGTCGCAGCGCTTTCTCTAAAGCACTGAGGCAATACAAGTCCATTGATCCTAGGCTGGTTCTCTCTGAGTATCAATGTTGCATTCTTCATTGTATTCGCAACTCGCACTTACTAGGATTGTTTGTTGAAATAGTGTCCCTCTGTTTTCTCCAGAATCCCAAGGCCCAATCTAGGTCCCGTTAAGCCTTGGTTTCATGAAGTAGCGCGTTTCTCCATGCAAGAAAATGTAGAAAACATATTATCGACGAGACCATATCTTGCGTATATTTCTTCTTGACTATAAGTCTTAAAGTCGTTAAGGCTTATGAATGAAAATGGGAATGTTTATACCAGCATTTCGACATAATGTATTTCGAGTTTCTTTAGGGTTGGATAATAATGAATGAGAATGAGTCTTGGGAAAACAAGTGCTGCCGTTGCGAAGGAGATACAAACCTGAATTTGACCCCTGGAAAAAGAGCCTGCCATTTGACGTGTGGTCCATGCCTTTATCCGGATGATTGGGGAAAATGTGTCTCGTGCGAAATCGTGGGACACTGTACATACGCTTTAGATCACCTAAAGAGTTTGAAGGGGGTCAAGAGAGGATGCTTTTTTGATCAGCAGTTAGCCGGAGACGAATCGCTCTATCACATAATGAACTTTGTGAATGGACAGCAGCAAATCATGAAAACAACTGGCGAAAGAGCGTACCTGGAGAACCTTAAGAAGGCAAACGCCAAGAGCACTTGCTTCCAGAAACTGCAGCGCGACCTAGAATACAAATAGCTATTGCGTTGCAGGCTGTAACGGGCAAACACAAGTGATAAACTTGCAGAAGGGGTAGTAGTTTGTCAGGCAAAGCAGGACACGGGGAAAGCGCCTACTGTAGTACAACTTCAATGGGTATGTCCTAAGTGCAATTATCTGATAGTAACATAAATGCATTGGCCGACCTTGGGCTGTCAACAAATCAGGCCAAAATCTATCTTTGCGTTCTGAGAACAGATGGTGTGCATTTTCAAGACATAGCGAAGATCACGAAAATTAGCCGAGAAGATGTCTACCGAATTGTTCCAAAACTCGAGAAGATGGGATTAACGGAGAGAGTTCTGGGTCATCCAACGACAGTGCGGGCGTTGCCAGTGGAAATCGCTCTTGCCAACCTTATCAAGGTTGAGAAAAACTCGTTTGCCGATAGAATGGTTTCTTTGGAAGCAAGTACCTCAGAGTTCGTGAAACGTTACAAAAGCATAGATGCCAAGGCAACTGAACCTCTGAGAGACGAGGGCAATTTTGTCTTACTTACTGAAAAAAACGCAATTTTCAACAAGGGCACGGACATGATTTGTCAAGCAACAGACAGGATTGACGCTATGTATTCAGAAACGCAGTTAGCGCAATTCATCCCTCTTTTTGCCGAGCCATTGAGAAAAGCGTGCGGCGAAGGAGTTGATATGCGGTTAATCGCTGAAAAGAAGGCTAGCGAGGGCGTTGGCAAAACTATCTTGGAGAAAAACCTTCGCAACTGCAAGAACCTTAACCTGAGATATGCTGACCGTCGGACAAGCCATTGCGTCATTGTTGACCATAAACAGGCACTTAGCGCAACGTCATCTAATGGTTACTTTAATGAATTGTCTCATCTTTGGACAGATAACAAAGGAATAGTTGAACTACTAGCTGTCAATTTCGAGATTGCTTGGCAAAAATCTGAGCCAGCAGGCATTTCTTAGAAGAAGACTCGAACAGCCAACGCGCGCGATAATATTTAACCGTTTGTAGCTGGTGGTCCACAGTCACACTGTTTTAAGAGTACCAAAAACAACTTTAAAACGTTTTCTAGGTGAAAAGAAATGAAGAAGATTTTGCTAGTAGCAATTTTAATTGTCGCACTGTCAACTTTGCTGGTGAATCGGGCTTTTGCTTTCCAGACCAACGTCTTTGCACCGTTGAACTATGCTGCCGTTCCCCCAAGTTTTCCAGCCGCTTTTCCATCATGGGGAGCTATTTCCGCGCCTTTAACACCATCAATCGCAACTGTAAATCCACCTACAGGCGCAACCATCTTGAATGCAATTCCATCCGCCGCTGTCTCAGGATGGGCAATGTCGTGGTTTGACACAGGTTGGTGGCAATTCAATCCTGCCCTCCCAATTCAGAAAGGGAGTGTGACGGCGGACTCTTGGCTATACTATGTTATCACAGGCAGGGCCGGCATCAGAGCCTTCCTCTGGGTTTGGGACTACAGCGTAAACACCGCAGGAGTAGGGACTTGGCAAGTATGGACCGAGACAACCGCAGACGCTTTGCCGGGAACTCGGGAAAATTCGTTCGACCTGAATGTCAATCCATATGACCGTTCAAATCTTGGAAACAACTTCCAGTGGACTCCAGGCGACTTCTACTATGCCAGAGTGCTATTGTATGCTTTTGCACCGTTCAACCCTCCAGGGAATAGCTTTAACACAATCGACGGAAAATTCGACAATATTCTGTTCGTTACCTACACAAGTTCGACTGGACACGACTTCATCGACCCACCTCAAGCACCAAGCATAACACTAAACCCAGTCCTTGGACCAGCTGGAACCCCTGTTGCGGTGAGTGGACAAGGTTTTGCACCAGGTGAAAATGTGACGTTGTACTTGGATTCTCAGCCTATGAATGAAACAATGACCGACGCCAATGGATCGTTCTTTGACATATTCGTAGATGTTCCGGCAGGAAGCACTTTGGGATCGCATCTCATAAGTGCCGTTGGAGCTTCAAACGACGCTGCCCGTAGCTTCTTCGACGTTTTCATACCGTCAGTACCGCTCATTGGCGATATTAACGGTGACGGCAAAGTAAGCTTGGCGGACCTTGTAACAGTTGCCGTGTTCTATGGGAATTCGGATCCAAACATGCTTGCAAGTGGAGCAGCACAACCAGTACAACAAGGCAGCATAGGTTTTGCCTCGATTGCTCTGACAGCCATTGCATCTTTAGGTATATTGAGACGTCGCACAAAAAACAAGGAAAACCATTAGCGCTCGCCAAGAATTCACAAGGTCTTTGAACACAAAGTGAACCGTCAAAAACACAACCGCTGAAACCCTTCCCCTTTTTTCACTCTTAATTTCTTCGAGAATAGCGCGCTCATGCTCAAAGCGTTTCGCCTTCAGTACTGTTCGGATCCATGTCATTAGCACATGCAGTAGAGAAAAAACCTTAAGGCGTGCAAGATCGAACTTGATCATTGTTCTTTATGAATGATTTTGTGGGTCGACAAGTTATTCGAACTCATATGCTTTCTTTGAATGGTGGACTTGATGATGTTTTTGGGCTGTTTGATCCAATAGGTGAGAAGAAGTGGTCTGAGGATTGGAATCCCCTGATGGTTTTCCCTCCCTCAGGTATTTGTGAGGGCGCAGTGTTTGAGACCAGAGACAAGGACGGGATGGAAACAATTTGGGTCATTTCAACGTTCGACCAGAACAAACGAAACATAGTTTATACCGCTGTCACCCCGAATTTCAAAGTCAGCGTCATTGAAGTCAAATGTGCATCTGATGTTTCGAGTCACACCAAGGCGTGCGTAACCTACACAGTGACGGCTCTTTCAGAGAAAGGAACTCAGTACGTTGACTCTTTCTCAGAAGATCACTATTTCAAAATGATGAAACATTGGGAAGAAGCCATCAATCACTTTCTCCAACACGGGTATCCGTTGCGGCACCATTAGGTCCTCGTACGGCGCGCGAGTGTGGGAACAGACACTCCCTGCCGGCAAAAACGTGTTCAATTCTTGACCCCAGCACACACCCACGGGCAGCGTCGTGAATTGAGTTTATCTGACTTAAAAAAGCTCGAAATAGGATTTGAAATTGAAGTGCGGGGGGTGGGATTTGAACCCACGAACCTCTACAGGATAGGCTCCTGAAGCTTCCGTGCCTTTTTCTTCTTAGTTAAGGCTCTACGCCTTTGGCCAAGCTCGGCGACCCCCGCCGTATGCTATTGGTGCGTTTGAAAAGGTTTAAGAGTTACTATAAGCTTTGCTTAGCTTGGGTGCATTTTGGTTGCCGACTCACGGTTCACTCTCAAAAGCTGGGAAAGTTAGGTCTCAAACTCCTAAAATACAGGCTACTCCAAGGAAGAGCCCTAGCCCCAGATTCCGCAACAGACGCAACTACGAAAAACGTGTTATCCTTCAGAGGAAACCTGGCCAAAACTGGGTCTAGCCATTATTCTTAAACCTTAATTTCTTCCTGAAAGGATCATCTATTATGTGCGCTTCAATTGTAATAACTAATGCTAACGTAATTACTCTCAACTCTAGGCAACCAAGGGCCCAGGCCGTCGCGATTGAAGACGGCCTCATAGTTTCCGTGGGTTCAAACATTCAAATCCGCAAACAAATAGGCAACTCAACGAAGATCATAGACGCCAAGAAAAGAACCGTGATCCCCGGCTTCGCAGATTGCCACGTTCACATGACGGAATTCGGCTTTTTCCTCGAAAGACCCGACCTAAGGAACGCACGATCTATCAAGGAAATGCAACAGAAACTCCGGAAATATGCTTCAAGAAAGCAAGGTACGGGTTGGCTCATCGGGGGGCGCTGGGATCACGAGAAATTCGTTGAGAAACGGTTTCCAACACGCTGGGATTTGGACGCTGCAGTTGATGATAGACCCGTTTTCCTAGTTCGCGTCTGCGGGCACATAGGCGTTGCAAATAGCCTGTGCCTTAAACTGGCGGGCATAACAAGGGGCACTCTTGTCGATGAAGGGAAGATTATGTTGGACGAGAACACTGGCGAGCCAAACGGAATTCTTGTGGAAAGCGCCATGAATCTCGTGAAGGGGATCGTCCCCAAGCCAGACTTGAAAGATCTCGAAGAAGCAGCCTTGCTTGCGTGCACGAAAGCCGTCGAAGCAGGACTCACAGGCGTTCACTGGCTAGTTGAGTCGGTGGAGGAAATTCAAGCATTGAAAAAGCTTGATTCCGAAGGAAAACTGCCTTTGAGAGTCTACTTGGGCATCGCGTTTAAACTGCTACCCAAACTAAGTAACATGCATCATTCAAACAAGGATTCAAGGAGCAAGGTCAAGATTGGCTTTGTCAAACTATTCGCTGATGGCTCATTGGGTTCTAGGACCGCGGCTTTGGCTAAGCCTTACTCCGACATGCCCGCGTCGAAGGGAATGCTTTTCCAAACGACCAGGAAACTAGGCAAACTCATTTCTAAAGCTCACAAGGCAGGATTCCAGGTTGCGGTTCATGCAATCGGCGACAGAGCGGTCGAGAGTGTTTTGGACGCCTACGAAGAAACATTGAGGCATTTTCCTCGGAAGAACCACAGGCATCGAATCGAACATTGTTCCGTGCTCAATCCAGAGCTCATCAGTCGATTGAAAAGCTTAGACTTGGTAGCCTCGGTTCAACCTCACTTCATTGCTTCTGATTTCTGGCTGATCGACCGTTTGGGCAAAAAACGGGTTCGTTGGACCTACCCTTTCAAAGACCTCATCAAGAAAGGCGTGGTGTTGGCTTCTGGATCCGACGGTCCCATCGAACCCATAAGTCCCTTGCTCGGTATATGGGCTGCCACGGCAAAAAGAGGTTCAAAAGAAAACCTCCCCGTCAAAGAAGCGTTGGAGACTTACACAATTAACGCCGCATACACAAGCTTTGGCGAAGACAGGAAAGGAACAATCGAAGTTGGCAAAGTGGCAGATCTTACAGTTCTATCGAATGATTTGTTCAGCATTAAACCAGAAATGATTAGAGAGGTTATGGTGGAAATGACCATCGTCGACGGAAAAATAGTTTATGCCCAACAAGACTCTATATGACGCGTGCTATTCCAAACGGACAAACGGCTGATAATTAACTTCAAGCCCACTGTGGAAAACCAACGCTAGAAAAAGAGTAAAACCAACAAATTCAAAAATAAATTAGCCTGTCGAATGGGTTAGCCTTTCTCTTTTTTTCTCATCCATCGCCCAATCCTTGTAACCTGCCGCGATTGCCCAAGACAGAATAATGATCCAGACAGGGACAGGCCTCAGAACATCGGGTATCCCTAGAATTGTCCACATCGCTATCCATGGCACAACTCCTGCCCCTATGCTTCCAGCTATGATTATCCAAATCCACTTTTCACGAAAAATGAAGGACATAGCCCTTCCCAATAGCAATAGAGATTAAACGGATTCTTAATCTTTTGTGTCGAGCCCAAACAACACTGACGCGCCTTAGTCATATGCGTTCTGGAATTGAAGAAACCAAACTAGCAGTTCCGTTTCGCGAGTGTCGGGTTTTGAGATTCTATTCCTACCTTTCTGAGGCCTCATAAACAAGCGGGCGTTTTGAAACCATGCTAGATCAAGGTTTATTTCAGGTGGATTTCGACGGCATCTCCGTCTCGCAATATGAATGTTGCGCCGACTTTTTGCGGGCTAAAAGAGAGTCGTTTGGACCACACTCTTGCATAGCTAAAGTTTTCTTTGAAATCGCTGTGGATGCTCTTGGCCAAATTATGGATTGATGCGTTCTTTTTTAGAATGAATGGTCTCTTCGAAAACTCGCGCTCACTCGGCTCCTTCGTGTAAATTCGCATGAGATTCAAGGTTTTGAACAATGTTTCACCGAGATTCTCCAGTCCAGCTCGCGTGTAACATGAAACCGGCAGGATTGGGAGTTTTCCGTGAACGCTGGTCTTTAGCGCTTTCAGTTGCCTCTCTGCGCCTACTAAGTCTGTCTTATTCGCCAAGATGACTGCGGGTTTATAGATAGTGTTCTCGTACACGGCTTCTTCCACCTCCTGAAGTGTTGCATCTCCTGAGATTCGAACGAAGGCATCAGTTATTCGATAAGTTCGCAACAGTTCTTCCACTTCCTTGAATGTGCAGTCAACGAGTCTTCCCAGAACGATTATTCGAAGACCTGCACCCATGTATTTTCTCTCAATCTCCACTCGTGCCTTCGGAGTGCTTATCAATATCCGAGCTTTTTCCAACTCTTCCAAAATTAAAGCTAAGTCGTGAACAGGATTTTGCGATAAGTCTACCATAATGATTATGCCATCTGCGTTTCTCGCCATCCCTAACGTCTGGAGGCCCCAAGCCCTTCCGTCTGCTGACCCCTCCATCACTGCAGGGGCTTCTATCAGCTGAAACTGAATATCCAAATAACTCATTATTCCAGGAACAGGCACACGTGTCGCGAAAGGGTTCATCGACACTTCCACCTTGGCATTAGTGACAGCAGCAAGCAGACTGCTCCTTCCTGCCTTCGTCAATCCAAGAATGACCACCTGGGCCGCCCCTTCCTTCTCCATAAAGAATTTGGGCCCGCTTCTGGCAGTCGTAGCCTTTTTCCTCTTCTTCTCCTCAATCTCCTTGCGAAGATTTGTTATCCGCTTCTTCGTTTGAACAATCAATCTTGATGTCCCATGATGGCTCGGAACCAGACTCAAAAACTCTTCCAGCAACCGCAGTTTTTCTCTCGGTTCCCTGGCCGCTTCAGCCTCTTCCCACTTATTCTTCGCATCAGGCGGCAAATTCGTCGGCATGGCAGCCCATCCAAACAACAATCACAAGGAACAACATCATATATTTTTCTCCA
>JGI26339J46600_10000634_pt1 | contig 11935 bp, 10 predicted proteins | sample BogFormECP12_OM1_FD_46600 | JGI IMG/M metagenome (IMG submission 46600) | reverse complement strand
GCGCCGCCGTCCCGGCGGCTGTCCGGCGGGCGTCCTCGCCCGCCGCGCCGAGGGCGAGACGCCCTCGGGACAGCCGGCAAGATGCCGGCGCTACTCGTTTTTCACGCCGTAATCATCATGCGGTCACGGTACTAGCTTAGCCCCGCGTTTCAGCGCGGGGTAAAGGGGAGGGACGACCGAAGCTCTCACGCACACACTTAAAGGGGCATTGGATTTCGAAGAATTACGGCATCGCTAAAGCGATGCCCCGATACGAAACTGGAGTTTTTCCGCCGCCTGTTTAGACGCCGAGGTCACGCTTTCTGGTCGGGAACTAGTTCTTCCGCAGCCTGCTGGCGAACCTTCATCGCATCCACCCCTATCCGATCTTGATCGCCGTATCGGGCGACTGGAAGGCGCTCTTGTGACTGCCATCGCAGAAGGGTCGGTTGGCGGACGCACCGCAACGGCAAAGGGAAAACACCGGCTTGCCCGTCAGATCGTACTTGTTGCCGTCGGCGTCCACCATCTCGACCACGCCGTTGGGATCGTCTATGCGCAAAGGACCGTTCTTGCGCACCGTAATCGTGACTTGCGCCATGGAACCTCCGGTGAAGATGAATAGCTTTCAAACTATCGCACAAGAGAAAAAGTTGCCAGTACTCAGTACCCAGTACCCGGTTAGAACCCGCACTCGCCGTCATCTTGCGCTTGCGGTTTTCACTGGGTACTAGCTACTGGGTACTGGCTACTTCCACCGGTCCACCGCTTCCCACCACAGCATCTTCGACCACTCATCAAAAGTGACTTTCGCCCATTCGCGGTTCGTCCACCAAGCTTCGCCGAATCGCGACGGATCGCGCGCCGCGGCCACGCTGAACTGGTATTGGGGCAGGCGATGGCGAAAGATCGTCAAGGCGCGGCGAGTGTGATAGTCGGAGGTCACGATCAGCACCCGATGCGCACCCAGCGGCTGCAGGCATCGGCTTACATCGGCGGCCTCAGCGCTGGTCGAGAACCCGGCAATCGCGCATACCGAAACGCGGTCGGGTTCCGGAAGACCGCGCACGTATTTCTGCGCGATCTCGACCAGTGGCTGGCCGTAGATCCGATCTCGCGTCTCGGCATTCATGAACACGAGCGGCGCCACACCCTGGCGCAGCAGTTCCAGCGCGCGGGCCGGACGGACGTTGGTCTCCCCAGCCAGCACCACGATGGCATCGGACTTTTCCGGTTCGTCCACCACCAGAAAGCGCGCCGCCTGGCTCGCCAGCGCGGCAAAAATCAGGAACACAATGAGCAATCGTAAGATTCGCATCTAAGGCGCATGTTACTGCACCCGCATATTACTAAGGAAACCCCTGCACGGGCGGATTCGATTACGGCAGTAATTAAGATCGCAATCCGCCCGGTAAAGATCGCATGATAACCGCAGCTTCCGCGGCCCAAGCGCGACCTCTAATGCTAGAATCATTTCTGGCCTATGAACACTCAACTCACCGCTTCTTCCCTCTTTACCGACTTGAAAAGCCGCATCGATGCGCGCCAGGCTCGGGTCGGAATCATCGGCCTCGGCTACGTCGGATTGCCGCTGGCCCTGCTCTACAGCGAGCAGAAATTTCCCGTCACCGGTTTCGATATCGATGAGCGAAAAATCAACACCCTCGCCACTGGCGGCACCTACATTTTCCGCATCACACCCGAGGAGATCGGGGCGGCCAAAGCGAACGGCTTCAAAGCCACGGCCGACTATTCGCAGATCACCGCCATGGATGCGATCATCATCTGCGTCCCCACGCCGCTCAACGAATATCACGAGCCCGACCTCAGCTACATCACCAACACCGCCCACGCCGTAGCGCCCTATTTGCGCGCCGGTCAGATCGTCATCCTCGAGAGCACAAGCTACCCCGGCACCACCGAAGAAGTTCTGATTCCGATTCTCGAACAGGAAAACAAGGCCAGCCTGAAAGCGTCCCGCAAGGGCGCAGCCGGTGACAACGATATCTGGGTCGCGTTCTCGCCCGAGCGCGAGGATCCCGGCAACACCCAGGTGGCTCGTCACGATATTCCGAAGGTGATTGGCGGACTCGATCCCCAGGCCAGTGAAATCGCAGCCGCGCTCTACGGCTCCATCTTTCGCCGCACCGTTCCCGTTTCCTCGCCTGCCGCCGCGGAGATGACCAAGCTGCTCGAGAACATCTACCGCTGCGTCAATATCGCGCTGGTCAACGAACTCAAGATGCTCTGCCTGCGCATGGACCTCAACATTTGGGAAATCATCGACGCCGCTGCCACCAAGCCTTTCGGCTTCCATCCGTTTTATCCCGGGCCGGGTCTCGGCGGACACTGCATTCCAGTCGACCCGTTCTATCTTTCCTGGAAGGCGAAAGAGTTCGACTTCCGCACCCGCTTCATCGAACTGGCCGGTGAAATTAACGTGGCCATGCCCTACAACGTGATTGCCTCCACCATCTCCGCGCTCAACCGCCAGAAAAAGGCCATCAACGGATCCAAGGTCCTGGTTCTGGGCGTCGCCTACAAGAAAGATATTGACGATCTCCGCGAGTCGCCCGCTCTCACCATCATCGAGCTGCTGCAAAAAGAGGGAGCCGTGGTCAGCTATAACGATCCCTACTTCCCCTTCGTCGGCCGGGGCCGCAAGTACGACCTGCAAATGAAGTGCTCCCCCCTCGACAATCTCGGCCAGTACGACTGCGTGCTCATCGTCACCGATCACTCCGACTACGACTACAAGAAGATCGTCAACGAGGCCAAGCTGGTGGTGGATTCACGTAACGCCACGCGCGGCATTAAGAGCGGCAACATCGTGCACTGCTAACTCAGTACTCAGTACTCAGTACCCGGTACCCAGTTAAAGTCGAAAGAGCAGCGTAGGCGTAATGGGAAAGGGTCGAGATAAGCGAAGACATAAAGCCAAAAAGCAAAACCGGCGGACGAGAGATGAAGTCGCTCGCGCGTATGCGGAAGCTTTAGCGACGCTCTCAGGCAGCGACCTGCCTGCTCTTGGTGAACCAGATATCCCTGTCCGTGCTCCACTAAAACCGAAGCCGCATATCCGTTCTGGCGCGATGGCCGTTCCTGAACCGGAGCCGGAGGATGCGTTTTTTGACGGTGAACCCGAAATTGATTTCAAAGTAGCCCACTACCCTGGGTACTGGGTACCGGGTACTGGGTACTGGCGTTGTGCTAGTATGTCGCGGTGAGCCGGGGCAGCGTCCGCATCGCACGCTGCGTCGCTACGGTGTGCCGATGGCGGTGTGCCCATGAAAAATACGCTCGGAATCCTGCTCGCCGGAGGCGTAGGCGAGCGCCTCTATCCGCTCACCCGCGACCGCGCCAAACCGGCCGTGACCTTCGGCGGCATCTACCGCATCATCGACATCACGCTTTCCAACTGCGTCAACTCCGGCCTGCGCCGCGTCTATATCCTCACCCAATACAAGGCACTCTCGCTCAATCGTCAGATCCGCGAAGGCTGGAATATTTTCGGCCGTGAAATCGGCGAGTTCATCGAAATCCTGCCGCCCATGAAGCGGGTCAGCGAGAACTGGTACATGGGGACCGCCGACGCGGTCTATCAGAACATCTATTCCATTGGCTCCGAGCAGCCCAAGTACGTGATCATCCTCTCCGGCGACCACATCTACAAAATGAATTACGATCGCATGCTCAGGCAGCACCGGGACGCCGCCGCCGACGTCACCGTCGCCACGCTGGTGACCGACCCGGCCGAATGCCGCCAATTCGGCGTCGTCGATATCGACCGCGAAAATCGTATCGTCGGCTTCCTGGAAAAACCGCAACAGACCGAGATCCGGTCGCCCTACGATCCCACGAAAATTTCAGCATCGATGGGCATCTATATCTTCAACACCGACGTGCTTATTCCCGTGCTGCTCAAAGACGCCGAGGATCCCGATTCCAGCCACGATTTCGCCAAGAATATTCTGCCCAAAATGCTGGATGACTACCGCGTCTTCGCTTTCAATTTTGTCGACGAAAACAAAAAAGACGCCCTCTACTGGCGCGACGTGGGCACGCTCGAAGCTTACTACGAAGCCAACATGGACCTGGTTTCGGTCTCTCCGGTCTTCAATCTTTACGATGAGCAATGGCCCATCCGCACCCACCAGCGGCAGTATCCGCCGGCAAAATTCGTGTTTGCCGAAACCGGGCGCATGGGTCACGCCCTCGATTCCCTGGTTTCTTCCGGCTGCATCATTTCCGGCGGCTCCGTCCAGAATTGCGTGCTCTCTCCGAATGTGCGCGTCAACTCCTACACCGAAATCGACGACAGCATCCTGTTCTCGCACGTGAACGTGGGACGCAGTTGCCGCATCCGCAAAGCCATCATCGACCGCGACGTCCACATTCCCGAAGGAACCACCATCGGCTACGATGCCGAAGCCGACCGCGACCGTTACTTCGTCACCGACACCGGCATCACGGTCGTGACCCGCGATTACTCCCTCTTCGAGAATCCCGTGGCCGTGGATTACTTCACGAGTGAATAAGTGTAGGGACAGCCGCCCCCGGCTGTCCGGGCGAGCGCAGCTCGCCTGGTTTTTCTCGATCATGGTTCTCAAGCGTGGCGGGTTGCCCTGCCCGACAGCCGAGGCGGCTGTCCCTACGTTTGCATCGCCCTGCGGTACACTTCTTTACTCTATGTCCCTAAGCCTTCGCCGCCTTTTTAAGAAAGAAAAGCAGGAGCGCCGCATCCTGCGCCAGATCGAGCGCACCGGCGATCGACTGCAGCCCGAATATCATCGCCCGACGCCCGAGTGTCCGCACCCGGAGCGCTGGCGCATGTTCGATTCCATGACCGCCGAGGCCGAGGTGCTCGAGTTCCTGCGCGCCCTCGTCACCACCATCAAGCCCGAACTGGTGGTGGAGACCGGAACCTTCAGCGGCATCAGCACTCTCTGGATCGCCGAGGGATTGAAAGCCAACGGACGCGGGCGCGTCATCACCTGCGAGTTCGACCCAGAGGTGTATGAGAACGCAAAGGCGCGAATCCAGGCTTCCGGACTCGCCGAGTGGATCGAACTGCGCAATGAATCAAGCCTCGACATGAAAGTCGAGGGCCCCATCGACCTCTTCTTCAGCGACAGCGATATGTCCATCCGCGAGCGGGAAATTCGCCGCTTTCTGCCGCAGATCAGCCCCTATGGCCTGATCCTGATGCACGACGCCAGTTCGCATTTGAAGGTCGTCCGTGAGGCCGCCCTCAAACTCGAACAAGACGGCCTGATCTCGACCGTGCTCTTGCCCACCCCGCGCGGCCTGGTCGTGGCGCAGAAGCGCGCAGGGCGAAAATAGTTTTCCCGCCTGTAGAGACGGGGCTTGCCCCGTCTCCCGCTGCCAACGAGAGAATCGGCGGTGCGGGCGGAGACGCGGCAAGCTGCGTCTCTACAGGGAATTTCGGGTTTCGTATCGGGGTTTTGTATCAGGGCATCGCTTTAGCGATGCCGCAACTTCCCGAAATCTGACGCCCCTTTAGGGGCTACGCCACCCTAGTTCAGCTTGAGGCGAACGGTGTGGGCAAGTCTTCTTTGTAGCTGGTCAAAGCTGTAAAAGCAGTCCGCACCCAGTTCGAGCGCCGCCGCTACGTGCAACAGATCTGCTGTGCCGGTGCCCAGTTTGGCGGTTGTTTGTTGGGACAGTTGCCTAGCCCGCTCAAATAACCGCTCCGGCAACCCTCGAAGCTGGAAGAGCCCTTCGCGCAGGTCCTTTTCGAAGTTGATTAGCGCAGAGTTGGCTTCCACCGGCGTCGCTTGTTTCCGAAAGACCCGCAAACCAAATGCATTGACGATCTCCAGTTCGCACAAAGCAGTCACGAAGCGGTTTCCAGAGGAAGCCTGCATTGTGCGTAAGGCAGCGGCGGAATTAGCGTCCGGGATGTACAGAGACACAACAAAACTGGGGTCGGCGTAAATTGTCAATACCGGTCCCGATCGGCAGATATCAAATCTGCTCCGCTAACCGCCAGCACCCTGTCGCCGAAGATGGAGCGCATGCGGGCCCGAAAATCGGGCATTTCCTTCGTCGATTGTTCGCTTTCCGGCACCAGGCGGGCGATGACACGCCGGCGTTTAGTAATCTGGATTTCTTCCCCTTGGCGCAAGAGGCGCTCAATCTTCTTGAAGTCGTAGCGCAGGTCCCGAACCGAGGCTTTAGTCATGTGATACATTCTAGCATCACAAATCGATCCTTGCAATCGGTAAGTTTTCCACCGCCCCTAATGCCGCGTCAAATCTTCCGACAGCAAATGTGCCTTCTGCGCCAGCGTATTCGCTCTCCGCACATCGCCTTCCTTCAGCGCCGAACGCGCGACATCCATATAGTTGCGGATCTGTCCCACCGTCTCCTGCTGTCGCGCGTCCAGCGTGCGTCCCGCCAGTCGCTTCAGCTTGTCGTCGGTAGAGCCCAGCAACTGTTCCGCGTTCTGGCGCTGGCGGGTGGCTTCTGCGGGACTCATGCCGGGCGCAATCTGCGCCGCGGGCTCGCTGGCTCCGCCCTCGCGGACCACAATCTTCCGCGGAGCGCCATCCGGCGCTGACGCGGCGCGCTTGCGGCGTTTTCTGTTTCCGCTCGCCGAACCATTGCTTGCCGAACCATTGTTTGCCGAACCAGCATCCGTCTTTTCCTTCGCCGCGTTCTCCGGCGCTCTCGTCTCCGCAGCGGGAGTGCTCTCCACCGGAGCGGCGGGCGCAGCCGGAGTTTGTCCCGCGGCATTCGCGGAGCTAGCCTTGTCCTGTTGCCAGGAAGCCATTCCCGCAGCCGGAAAACTCAGCCCAAGCACCATCGCGAGTCCACAGGCAAGTCGCATAAGAGTGCTAGAAAGATTGTTTCCCACCCTCGCAAAGAACGCAAGGTCGGCGCGACCGTCCCCACCAAGAAAAACCGGGGAAGCGTCTCCGCTTCCCCGGTTGGTATTTCGGCTTGAATTCAGTCTTATTCGCTGCTGCCCGCTTCGGCGGCTGCGCTCATGGATTCGTTCTCCGGTTGCAGGATGACGCCATCAAATGGAGTGGCGCCTACGAAGCGTCCGCCAATTACGCTGACCCGGCGCAGCGGGAATCCGCTGTCGGGACCGCGCTGCCAGGACCGTCCGCCGTCGCGGCTTTCGAAGATCACGCCAGTCGCGTCGCTGGTGGCCAGCAGGCGCTTGTGGGTGAAATCGAAGCTGACGGAAGTGATGTCCTTGCCGGGCAGGCCGTTGACGACATGCTCCCAGGTCGCGCCGCCGTCTTCGCTGCGGAACGCGCCTTCGCGTGAGGCAATCATGATCTGGCTATCGGAAGCGATCGCCGCGCTGCGGATGCTGACCACATACGATGGCAGACCGGCATGTTTCCAGCTCGCGCCGCTGTCATTCGAGACCAGCACGCTCGAACGCGTAGCCGCGACCACCGTGGAACCTTCGGCTCGCACCGAAACGAAATCCGTCTGTCCCAGAATCTGTCCGCCCTTCCAGGTTTTGCCCTGGTCGGTGCTCGCGTAGATGCCAGTCGTGGTTGCCGCCAGCCAGCGTCCGGAACCGAGTTCAAGATCGTTGACCCGCGATTCCAGTTGCGACTTCTGGAAAGTGGTTGTGGTGACGGCTTTGCGCGAACCCTTGCGCGGCGTTTTCACCGTATGCTCGACAACCACAACGTTCATGGGATGCCATTCGCTGGCATTGCGCTCCAGCGAATATATACCGTGGTTGGTGCCGGCCACCAGCATTCCGCTGGGAGCCTGTTTGAGCGCGAAAACGTCCTTCCCGCCGAGGCCAGCCGCTTTCTGCAACCAGTGCTGTCCAGCGTCACGGGAATGGAACATGCCACCGTATTCGCGGTCGTTGACGACGCCAACGTAGAGCGAACTGGCATCTTTGTTGTCGGCCAGAATGGCGGAGACATAGCGATGTGTGTAACCGTGGTTGGAAGTGGTCCAGTTGGAGGCGCCATCGGTCGAGGCCATCACGCCGCTGCGGTCGGTGGCGAGCAGCACGCGATTGGAATCCCGCGGATCGATAAGCACGTCATTGACGACGACCTCGGGATTGCTCACACGCTTCCACACCTTGCCGAGATCAGTCGACTTCCAGAGGCCTTCGGTCGTTCCCGCGTAAACGATATTTTCGTTCGTCGGATCCTGCTTGAGCACGCGGGTGCGGCGCGCTGAAAACGGGATGCCCTGAATCTTGGTGAACAGGTTGCCCCCGTTTTCGCTCTTGTAAATTCCCGAGCAGGCGCTCGCGAAAACGACCGACGGATTGTCATGGTCGACGATGACCGAAAACACATCGGAGTCGTCGATCATGCCCTTATTAATATGCTGCCAGTTGGCGCCGCCGTCGGAAGTTTTCCAGGCCAGGTGCCAGGTTCCGGCATAGACGGTGTTCGAATCTTTGGGATCGACCGCGATCGATTCAATATTCTTGATGTCGGCGGAGTTCGCGGGCGAGAGGCGCTCCCAGGTATCGCCGCCATCTTTGCTGCGATAGACTCCATCGAGCGCGCCGACGACCACGACTTTGGAATCGCCCTTGTGCATGGCCAGGGCGCGGATGGATTTGCCGTGCATCGCGGGCAGCATATCCCACTTGCGGCCGCCGTCACGCGTGCGGAAGATTTCGCCGATCTGCTGGCTCGATACGCTCCATGCCGACACATAAATATGGTTGGAATTCTGCGGATCGATCACGATGTGGTCGAGCACGAAGTCGTCCCCACCCAGGCGCGCCAGCCGCGACCAGTTGCGTCCGCCATCGTTCGAAGCAAACATCTGGCCCGTGCTGGTGCCGAGCAGAATGTGATCTGGATTGTGCGCGTCGTAGGCCAGGCTGCGGGCATCGCCGCCGTCCGGACCTAGCACCTGCCAGGGCCCGGAGGCCAGCAGCGCGGTGCTCAAAAGACTGACAGCAAGAAGCAATAGACTTGTGCGGAGAACGTTCCGTTTCACTGTGAAATCCATGCGCGTAGATTGACCCCCGGCGAACAGTATTCGCCTGCGCTCCACTTTAGACAGGCGAGCACGGTGAGACAAGGTTACCGAAGGGCAAGAAAAATAGAAAGGCCGGCAGGGTGAACCCCACCGGCCTTTCGTGCTCTTCCTACCTCGGTTATTCGGCCTTTTTCGCCGCCTTCTTCTTGGCGACCGGTTTCGGATGATCCGGAACCGCCTTTACCTTCGTCTCATCGACCGGGGTGGTGGTGCCGGCTCCGGGGAAGGTCGCGCCGGCCGGAACGATCCAATGTTCCGAAGTCGCCGTGCCTGCGTTTCCGGTGCGGGTCTCGATGCGGCTTGGGTCGATGTTCTGTTTCGCCTCGCCTCCCGAGATGTAGGCCTTCACGTTGAGCGCGCGCTCGCCCGCCAGGTTCTTACGCTTTTCCGTCGGATCAGCGTTCCCGACCACGACCAGCTTGGCGTCTGGATCCTGCTGCAACTTGAGTGCAACATCGTCCAGCGCAGCCTTGCAGGTGTTATCGACGCGCCACGGCTTCTTGACGTTGGGATACTGGCACTCGTTCACCTTGCTGGCTTGCGGCGGCGCTGGTGGCGGATTTTCAACCGTCACCGAGCTCGTCGTCGAAGCCGTCAAGCCGCGCGAGTCCGTGCAAGTAGCCCCGATCGTGATGGGCCCCGCCGGGGCACCGGTGGTGTTCAGGGTGGCGGAACTTCCGCTGCCGGAAATGCTGCCGCCGCTCGATGTCCATCCGCCCACCGTTACCGGAACATTATCCGGACTGGTGCAGGTGCAGCTGATGGTTGCCGAAGCGCCGGTCTGGACGATCGACGGGTTCGCCGAGCACGAAATCTGCGGCGGGTTCTTGAGCGGCTCCTTCACCGTGAAGTTGGCGGTGCAACTGGCCGTGTTGTTCTTCTTTGCCTTGGGATCGGTGACGGTGGCGGTGGTGGTGTAGCTGCCCCCGCTGACGCCGTTAGTATCGATGGTGGCGACTGTGTCTTTGCCCTCGATCTTGCCCCCGTTGCTAGCCCAGGTGTAGGTGAGCGTGTGCTCGGGATTGAAGTTGCTGGCCACCACGCTGGCATGCACCGGCTCTCCAACCATGACTTCGGAGGGCTGCACCGAGCAGGAGGCCGCCACGAGAGCTTCGGGAGCGTGGCCGCCAAAGTTGAACACCAGACCGGTCGTCAGGCGGGCGCCGTTGAAAGTCTGACGCGCCATCGGCCAGTTGGGCGGCACACTCTTGGAGAAGTTTTCGCGCCCGAGTTGGTAGTCGGCTTCAAAGAGTCGGAGCGAGACCGGCTCCCAGAGCTTGAGATCCATGCCGCCGCCAAGAAGTGCGGCGACCCCGGTGGTGGACTGGTTGTAATTCGAATTGAGGCGTTGAACTCCGAGCAGCGTGTGCACGAAAAAGTTCACACCCTCGCCGCGATAGGTGAGCTTCGGCCCAACGTTGAAGGCATTGATAAGGTAGCCGCTGGTGTGCCAGTTCACGCCGTAGTTGCCTTCGAGCGACAGATTCTTGGTGAAGTTGTAGGACACATTGGTACCGAGCCCCCTCGCCGAAGAGGGCGCCTTGATAGCCAAGGGCGGTGTGCTGTTATCGGGGATGTTGCCGCCCGGGTTTAACCACTGGTAGCCAATGAACCATTCCCATTGAGGCACATTGTCGTTCGACTGCGAGGTTTGTGCGTTCAGCAAAGACGGCAACGCAATCAGAACGAGGGCCAGGACGAGCGCGACACTCGCGCATCTCCGGTAATTTTCATGACAAAGTGACATTGAGTTCCTCCGATCGAATCCACGACAAAACTATCTAGTAGAACTGGAATCCATAAAGCCTTACGGCACGCACGGATAGGCTGCACCTGGGAAACACAGAATTCTACAGCAAGCGGGCACTTTTGCAAAAGAGGAAGAATTAGTTAACGGTTATTTTCATAGCCATCGCCGGTCGCGAGCCGGTTTTCTGCGGACGGTTGCGCCGTTACTCATCTCAAATTGATATTCCGGCATTCCGGGCCGGGTTGCGAGGGGACGCGCTTCCCTGAATAATGCTGGTGGGGCCATAGCACAGGAATATGACACAGGAACGCGTACTGATTGTGGAAGATGAAGAGAACGAACGCACCGGCCTGGCCGAACTGGTCTCGGGATGGGGCTATCGTACCGATACGGCGGCCGACGGCTTGGAAGCTCTGGAAAAAATCCCCGCCTTCGCTCCCTCCATCGTGATCACGGACGTGAAGATGCCCCGCATGGGCGGCATGGAACTAGCGGAGCGGCTGGCCGACCTGGCGCAATCGATCGCGGTGGTGATGGTGACCGCCCAGAAGGCGACCGACACCGCATTTCACGCGGGCCGCCTGGGCGTCCAGGACTACATCGAGAAGCCCATCGACTTCCGGCGGCTGCGCTCCATCCTGACCAACATCGGGGAAATCCTGAACACCCGCACCGAAAACGAATCGTTGCGCCGCCGCTTGCGCGACAAAGGAGCGCTCGGCCTGCTGGTCGGCGCGTCCCCTCAAATGCAGGAGATTTTCCGGCTGATCGAACTGGTGGCTCCGAGCACGGCCTCGGTGCTGATCACCGGGGCAAGCGGAACCGGCAAAGAATTGGTCGCGCGCACCATCCACGATCTGAGTCCGCGGCGCAACAAACCTTTCTTCCCCATTAATTGTGCGGCCATTCCCGAGACGCTGATCGAGAGCGAGATTTTTGGCCACGAAAAAGGCGCATTCACGGGCGCGTTGGAGCGCCGCACCGGCTGCTTCGAACTCGCCGAAGGCGGCACGCTGCTGCTCGACGAGATAGGCGAAATGCCGGTCGGCACCCAGGCCAAGCTGCTGCGTGTGCTGGAAGACCACAAATTGCGGCGGCTCGGCAGCAAGGTCGAGACTTCGGTGGACGTGCGCGTGCTCGCCGCCACCAACAAGGTTCCCGACGATGCCGTGGCCCATGGAGAACTGCGCG
>JGI26339J46600_10000631_pt1 | contig 11981 bp, 7 predicted proteins | sample BogFormECP12_OM1_FD_46600 | JGI IMG/M metagenome (IMG submission 46600) | reverse complement strand
CGGGCCGATGTGGGGGCCGTTTATGCTACTCCGGATGGCAGCCTGTGGGTGGGTACGGACGGAGCTGGCTTGCTCCGAGGGCGCAACGGGCGTTTCGTGAGCGTGCCCGAGGACGGTTCCTTGCGCACAACCAAAGCGGGGCCGATCTACCAGAGCCGCGACGGGAGCCTGTGGGTGGGCACCTATGGTGAGGGAGTCGGCAGGCTTGCAACAGAGGGGCTGAAGACGCTGGCCGCGGGCCTTTCCAGTACGATTGTCTATTCGGTCTCCCAGACCCTCGACGGGAGCATCTGGATGGCCACCCAGGATGGGCTGGGACGGCTCCAAGATGGACAGATAAACCTGTACAAGACCGGGCAGGGTTTGTCCAATAATGTCGCGCTCGCGCTGCTGGCGGATTCCAAGGGAGACCTGTGGGTCGGCACCGGCCAAGGGGCGCTGGACCATTTCCAAGACGGCAAGTTCCATACTTACACTACGCAGCAGGGGCTGACTGGCAGCGCGATCTCGTCGTTTTATGAGGGGCGCGACCAAAGCCTCTGGCTCGGCACGTTCCGGCATGGCGTGCAGCGCTTCGTCAACGGGCGGTTCACCACCTACGCAACAGCAAACGGCGTTCCCGACGGCGCGATCAGGTTCATCCACGGCGACCGCCAAGGAACCGTCTGGATCGGAACGTCTCGCGGCTTGGTCCATTCCACCGACCGAACGCTCTCCAAGTTCGGGGCGGTGAAGGGGCTCGAAGCAGATTCCCTGATGTCTTGTTATGAGGACGAGCAAGGTGTGATGTGGTTCGCCACCCTACGCCAGGGATTGAAGAGCTGGGAGAACGGCCGGGTTACCAGCTACACCAAGCGAGACGGGTTGTTTGACGACACCATCTGGGCGGTGCTCGAGGACCGGAAAGGCAACCTTTGGATGACCTCCGACTCGGGTCTTTGGAGGGTCAGTAAGCGGGAGTTGAATGACTTCGCTCAGGGAAAGATCCGCCAGTTCTCCTCGGTGGCCTACGGTATGGCCGACGGGCTGAAAACCATCGAGTTTGATGGGGGCGCTCAGCCCTCAGGGTGGCTGACAAGCGACGGGAGACTGATCTTTCCTAGTCCTAAGGGCTTGGTGGTGGTCGATCCCGACCGGCTGGAATCCAACCCGGTGCCCCCCAGGGTGTTGATCGAGCGGGTGGAGTTGAACAAGAAGGTCTTCAGCCCCAGCCAAGCGGCCTTGGTACCGCCCGGCACCGGTGAGCTCCAGTTCCAATACACGGACGTCGACTTCGAGGCCCCGCAGGACGCGATCTTTAAATACAGGTTGGACCCGTTCGACGCGGATTGGATCGACGCCGGCACGCGCCGTACGGCGTACTACACCAACATCCGGCCAGGAAGCTACCGCTTCCGGGTCATGGCCCGCAATCGCGGCGGAATGTGGAGCGACACTGGAGTATCCTTCGGCTTGACGCTGAAGCCCCACTTCTATGAGACTTACACTTTTTACACCCTGTGCCTCCTGACCTCGGGCCTCCTGGTGGCGGCCGTGATTCGCATCCGCTTGCAAAGGACGAAAGCCCATGAGGCGGAACTGGTTTGCATGGTGCAAGAGCGCACGCGCGAGTTGCAACAGGCGAAGGAGCAGGCCGAGGCCGCCAATCGCGCCAAGAGCGAGTTTCTGGCCAACATGAGCCACGAGATTCGCACTCCCATGAATGGCATCCTGGGCATGACCGATCTCACGCTCGACAGCGACCTCTCCTCCGACCAGCGTGAAAACCTCAGCATGGTGAAGGCCTCCGCCAACGCCTTGCTCACGGTCATCAACGACGTCCTGGATTTCTCCAAGATCGAAGCCGGCAAGCTCAATCTGGATCCCATCCCGTTCAAGCTGCGCGACAGTGTGGCCCAGGGCCTCAAACCCCTGGCTTTGCGCGCCGGCCAGAAGCGGCTGGAACTGACGTGCGACGTCCGCCCCGAAGTGCCCGACGAGATCGTGGCCGACCCGGCCCGCCTCCGCCAGATCATCACCAACCTCGTGGGCAATGCTATCAAGTTTACCGAGCGCGGCGAAGTAGGACTGGAGGTCGCGCTGGAATTGATCCCGCCACGGCGGGATGAGGCCCAGTTGCGTTTCAGCGTGCGCGATACGGGCATCGGCATCGCTCCCGAAAAGCAGCGCCTGATCTTCGAGGCCTTCTCGCAAGCCGACAACTCCACCACGCGCAAGTACGGCGGCACGGGCCTGGGGCTCACCATCTCCTCCCGCTTGGTGGAGATGATGAGCGGCCGCCTCTGGCTGGAGAGCGAACCCGGCCGAGGGAGTTGCTTCCAGTTCACGGCTCGTGTGGGCTTGGCCCCGGGCGTGGATCTTGCCACGGCGGTGCCGGTCGCACCCGCCGAGGTGGCCGGCCTGCATGCGCTGGTGGTGGACGACAACCCCAAAAGCCGCGGGATCATGGAGGAGATGCTGGTCCGATGGGGCATGAAGCCCCGGCTCGCTGCCAGTGGGCCCGAAGCCCTGACCGTGTTACAACAAGAGCCCGCGCCGAGCCCGGACTTCGCCCTGCTGCTGATCGACCTGAGAATGCCTGGAATGGACGGCTTCACGCTGGTGGAGCGGATTCGGGAGCAGGCCAACCCTCGCAACGCAGCGATCGTGTTACTGGCCTCCGGAGGGCGGCGGGGCGATGCGGCTCGCTGCCAGGAGTTGGGCATTGCGGCCTGCCTGGTAAAACCCATCGTCCAATCGGAGTTGCTCGCCGCCATCCTTCAGGCGCTGGACGCCGCGCCTCGCTCGCCGCAGGAGCTTCGCCCGGCACCGCGGCAAGCGTCGCTCGCCGGGCAACGAAGCCTGCGGGTGTTGTTGGCCGAGGATAACGCCATCAACCAGAAGCTGGCCTCGCGCCTGATCGAGAAAAGGGGCCATCGCGTCGCCGTGGCCGGCGACGGGCGCGCGGCCCTGGAAGCCCTGGAGCGAGAGGCCTTCGACCTGGTGCTGATGGACGTGCAGATGCCGGTAATGGATGGCTTTGAGGCTACAGCCGTCATCCGCAGGCAGGAGAAAGGGACCGGGCGTCACGTTCCCATCATCGCCATGACCGCCCACGCCATGAAGGGCGATCGCGAGCGCTGCCTGGCGGCCGGCATGGACGGCTATGTCCCCAAGCCCGTCCAGGGACAAGAACTGTTCGCGGAGATCGAGGCTCAGATCAGGAATATGGGGGTCGAACAGGACCTCGTCGAAGCGGCCAGGTGACAGAAGAATTGACGATTGCAGATTGACGATTGACGATTGCAAGAGGCGCTCAGAAGCTGTGAACGAATCCTGGGAGCGCGGGCGTCTCGCCCGCTCTTGATCTTGAAGCTCTGACGCATAGAAGAGAAGAGCGGGCGAGACGCCCGCGCTCCCAGGATTTGTTCACACGATCTTAGTCGTCAGTTGCTTTCAGACGCGGACTCCGGGTCAGGGACACCTGACAACGGACGACTGACAACTGACGCCTTTTCCAATCGTCAATCGTCAATTCTTCGTCGTCTTAAGGCCCTTGGTATCCTGTCCACCTTGATGCAGCACCAAGTGGGTGACTTCGCCCTTCTCGTTTCTGAAAAACTCGATTTGTGCGTCCACCACCTTCAGGAAGAACTTCGTCTCCGTCTCCGCAAAAACCGGTATCTTGGGCTGGCCGGTTGCCTGTGCCATGAGCTGGCCGTTTTCGAGGGTCACCACCAAAATAAAGTTCGGGTTTAATTCATACCTGCCCACGTAGTCGGCGAGAGTCTTTGGCGGCACGGCGATTTCCTTCCTCTCCGAGGCCAATACGACACTCTCGCCGTGGGCCAGGGCTGCCACATTCGCCGCGATATCGCCCGGCGCTGATCCATTCAAATTGCCCAGGACAACGACCGTTAGCTTATCATCGGGGTAGTACTTCAATGACGTGTTGAAGCCTTCGATTCCGCCCCCATGTTCGATCAGCTTGTGTCCCTTTACCGTGCTCACGGCAAGCCCGCACGCATAGTCCTGCTTATACGGCGTGGTCATCTTTTCGAGCGATGCCGGCGAGAGCAGCTTCCCGCCGAAAAGTCCCTGCTCCCACCGCAGCAAGTCTTCGGTTGTGGAATAGAGACCACCGGCGGAGAAGGGGATGCTCATGTGTATGAAGCCCGTATTCTGGGGCCCGTTCGGACCGGGCGAATATCCCGCCGCGCGGCGGGGGATAATGGCGGAGTTGGAATCGTAGCCCGAGTCTCTCATCCCGAGCGGGGTGAAGATGTTCTCCTGCACAAACTTCTCATAACTCTCGCCGCTGATCTTCTCGATCAGGTAGCCCAGCAGGACGTATCCGGAATTGCTGTAGCTCCATTTCTCACCGGGCTGGAATTCCAGCGGCTTGTCGCGGAATCGCGCTACAAGCTTCTCGGGAGTAGTGGCAATAGCCTCAGTGGATTGGTAATCGGGAAACCCGGTAAAGCTCGGGATGCCGGAAGTGTGGGTGAGCAGATTATAGATTGTCACCTTGTCCCACGCGGGCGGCGCATCGGGCATGTACTTCTTTACCGGGTCATCGACCTTCAGCTTGCCACGTTCCTCCAAGAGCAAAATGCTGGCCGCCGTGAACTGCTTGGTGAGGGAGCCCAGCCGGAACTTGGTGGTGGGCGAGTTCGGAATGTCCCATTCGAGGTTGGCGAACCCGTACCCCTTGTCGAGCAGCACCGTCCCGCCACGAGCGACAAGCACGGAGCCCATGAACTGCTTGCTCGAAACATAAGATTGGACCACCTGTTCCATCCGAGGCACATTGTCCTGTGCCAGGCAGGCACTCCCCAATATTGCCCAAGAGCTCGCCAGCCAAACCGCAAGCGCGATTCTTCGAGTCACGATGCTCTTCTCCTTAGCCGGCCCTTAGCCGGAATTTCCGTTTTCAATTTTCCACCGGTCGATAACATACACCTGCCCGCCACTGAGCGCAATTGTCAGGCACTCCCCGTAGAGGTGCGCTGCGCTTGCTTGTTCCCTCGGACACGCGGCCCGCCGGCTGGAACGTGGACGCCATCCCAACAACCATCCCGCTTGAAGTTTTTTCTTGATTTTTCTCCTGATGTGATAGCCTAGAAATGCCAGTCGTCGGGGCTAGAAAACAAATGGTGAGAGGTCAATGGTAAATCGTGAAGAGAACTAATTTCAGGGAGCAAGTCAGCATCAGGGCGACGGGGCGAAAACAAAGCCAAAGCAAAGCCACGGGGATAAACTCTTTATGTTCAAAAGGCTATGTTTAAAACGTCAAAAACAAAGCCACGGCGCCTATCGTCCATTACCTCAGCAGCTTACAGACGTTCTGACCGCGGTTTTTCGCTAATTGCTACCGGTGGCGGTACCCTCTCTATTGCGGATTCTGGATTTGGGAAGGGGGAAGGGCCGAACAAAGCCAAGAAAAGCCTAGGCTTGGCCGGCTAGGCACCAGGAGAAATCTTCGGTCGAAGCGCGAATATTCACTGGATTCAGTAGGTTAAACGATAGCACCACAATTGCTGAATTGGGAGAGACCGGGGGCCAACAAGGGGAACCGGAAACAGGGGAGAGGGAACCGGGAACAGGCACAGGGAACGGATGAAGAAACAGATGGACGTACGATCGCCAAATCAAGCTTGCGATCACAAGCCGGAAAGCCCATCCCAAGAATGCCCTGCCGGCAGGCGGCAATTAGTTCTGAAAGCGAGCCTCAACGTCGGGAAGGGGAACCTCGGCGAATCCGCGGCACGCCCAGTCGGCCGCACCGAGCGCCTCCATCGGTCGTGTGTGGGCGAGCGCCAGGCACTTCATCCCGGCGGCGTGGGCGGCTTGGATGCCAGCCGGCGCGTCCTCGATCACCAGGCACTCGCGAGGCGCAAGGCCCGCAAGCCCACCTCGGTTTTGGCCGGGGTTCGGGCCTGTGACTTGGCCCGCGGTTTGACTTGGTTCGGGGGGCAAGCGACGCAACCCCTCCAGCGCTTTGAGGTAGATCTCGGGATCGGGCTTGCCGCGCTCGGTGTCTTCGGCGGAGATCAGCACCGGGAATTTCTCCCGCAGCCCGAGCTTCCCGAGCAGGTGCTCGATCTCCGGCCGCAGACTTCCGCTGGCGATGGCGAGCGGGTACCTCGCGGAAACGGCGCGGACGAATTCCACGGCGCCCGGCTCGGGCGGCAAGCCTTCGCGAATCGCATCCCAGTAGGTGTGGGCCTTCCACTCCACCAGCTCGTCGCGGCGGGCGGTGTTGATCGGACGACCGTGAGTGCCGTAGAGGTGCGCCACGATGCCGCGGTCGTCAAGGGCCAAGTAATCGCGATAGTATTCCTCGGCGCTGACCTGCCACCCTTCGCGCGCCGCCATCTGCTGCGTGATACGCATGATCAGGGGCTCGCTATCTACGAGGATGCCGTCGAAGTCGAAGATGATGGCGCGCAGCATAGAGAGGCAATAGGGAATAGGGAACGGAATAGCGGTACATGGTAGACAATAGACGGGGAAGAGCTGTGGATGCCGGTCTTCCCTGTATGCCATCTACCGTCTACTGTCTACCATTTTCCTGTTCCCTGTTCCCTACAGCCTGTCATGGTACACTCATATTCTGGGCGCAAGCAAGGCGCGTCGTCTCGTTGTCTCGTTGCCGTCGACGGGCGCATCCAATCAGAGGAGCCGAGTCGTAAAGAATGAGGAGGAGTTGTGGTTCATGACGCATGAGCTGAGCATTCCGATCGCGTTCGTCGCCGGCATCATCTCGTTCCTTTCTCCCTGCGTGCTGCCGCTGGTGCCGGGCTACATCTCCATGCTTTCGGGCGAGTCCATCGAGCAATTGAAGGCTACCGGCGGTTCGGAGTTGACCCGGCGCATTTTTCGCAACTCCATCGCCTTCGTGGTGGGATTCTCGATCGTGTTTATCGCCCTCGGCGCCTCGGCCACCGCGGTGGGGACTCTACTCCTCGCCAAGCGGCGGATCTTTGAAATAGTCGCGGGAATCATCGTCGTGATTTTTGGGCTTCACCTGACGGGCTTGGTCAAGATCCCCTTGCTCTATCGCGGTGCCCGAGTGAATACTGGCGCACCTCGACGTGGCGTGGCCGGCGCCGGATTGCTGGGATTTGCCTTCGCCTTTGGATGGACGCCTTGCATCGGTCCCATTCTGGCCTCGATCCTGTTGCTGGCCGCCAACCGCGAGACGGTGTTCCAGGGGATGTTTCTGCTGGCGATTTACTCGGCCGGCCTGGCGCTCCCTTTCCTGATCACCAGCCTCGGTCTGACCCAGTTCCTGAAGTTCTACAGCCGGTTCCGGAAGCACCTGCACGCGGTGGAGGTGGTCTCCGGTGTTTTGCTCATCGCCATTGGTGTGCTGATGGTGCTGAATAAGTTCACGATCCTGTCGGGGTACTTGTCGTTTTTGAACAGGTTCGCGCTCTGAGAAGGGGTGGCTAGTGGTTAGTGGCTAGTGGCTAGCAAAGAGGCAAGGCATACGGTTGCGGTCTCCTCACTAGCCACTAACCACTAGCCACTAGCCACTGAGGTTAAGATGCATCCTATTCTTTTCAGCATCGGTTCCTTCCACCTGCCCACTTATGGCGTGCTGCTGGCGTCGGCTCTGCTGGCCGCCCTCTACACTGTAGTGCGGCTGGGCCGGCGCGAGGGGCTCGACACGGCACGGTTGATGGATCTCAGCACCTGGATCATCGTCGTGTCGCTGTCGGGGGCGAAGGTGCTGATGGTGGTGACTGACTGGAGCGATTACCACAGCCTCGGCGATGTGTTTTCCTGGGCGACCATCCAGGCGGGCGGCGTTTTCTACGGCGGCTTTCTGGCGGCCGTGCTCTTCTCGGCGTGGTACGTTCGCGCCTATCGCCTGCCGACATGGAAGGTGTTTGACGTCTACGCGCCGGCCATCGCGCTGGGCCAGAGCATCGGCAGGCTCGGATGCTTCGCCGCCGGCTGCGACTACGGCAAACCGGCCCACTCGTCCCTGGCCGTGATTTTCACCAATCCCTACAGCCACGACCTGGTGGGCGTGCCGCTGGGCATTCCGCTCCACCCTACACAGGTCTACGAGTCGCTGGCGACGCTCGCCATCTTCGGTTTCCTGATTTGGTGGTTTCCGCGCAAGACGCGCGACGGCGAAGTGTTCTTGATCTACCTGGCGCTCTACGCGGTGGCGCGGTTCTTTCTGGAGTTCCTGCGCGGGGACGAGGACCGCGGCTTTGTTTTTCACCACCTGCTTTCGACGTCGCAGTTCATTGCCCTCCTGGCTCTGGTGGCCGCAGCCGGCTTGGCTTACTTCTTCTACGGTCGCCGGGGTGTAGCGCCGGTCCCGCATGCGGCACCGGCACCTGCCGCCCCTTCGCTTCGCTCAGGACAAGTTCTAAAGGGCGGCGCTGCAGCCAAGGTACCTGCCGCTACAACAACTGCCGTCTTAAAGGGAGGCGCTGCAAGGCTTGCGAAGCGGTCCCGCGGTTGAAGGGTTGCGGAAGAACACAATCATAGCGCCGTGCTTTAGCCCGGCACTTGAAGAGCTGCGGGAAGACAAGATGAGTGAGTTGGAGAAAGAACCGGAAGTGAATGCGGGCGGTCCAGCGACAAGCGGGGCCACCAGTGGGGCTGAAAGCCAAGCGCCACTCCCGGCGTCCGCAGAGGTGCATCCTGAGCCGGTGCATCGCACCAAGAGGCTGGGTATGGCCGTGGCGGCGATCCTGATCGTGGCCGGACTGNATTTCGTCAATCGCATCTGGATTGCCCCTGCGGCAGGCCGCTCCGCCGCGACCCGGGACCAGAAGCATCCGATGGCGCCAAATTTCTCGCTGAAGGATCTGAACGGGAACAAGCTCGACCTTGCGGACTACAAAGGCAAGGTGGTGCTCCTCGATTTCTGGGCGACGTGGTGCGGTCCCTGCCGCATCGAGATCCCGGGCTTCGTCGAACTTCAAGAGCGCTATCGTAACCGGGGCCTCGCCGTGATCGGCGTCTTAACTCAGGACGATCCCTCCAACGTGCCCGAGTTTTATGAAGAGTTCAAGATGAACTATCCGGTAGCCCTCGGCGACGATGACGGTAAGGTTGCCGGCCTCTATGACTGCTGCTTCGGCCTGCCCACTACATTTGTGATCGGGCGCGACGGTCGCATTTATGCCAAGCATGAGGGCGCCGCGCCAGGCTCGTACTTTCAGAACGAGGTGAGAGAACTCCTGGCGGTCAACGGCGATACGGAAGCGAAAGACTTCAAAGTGGGCCGTGGAGCGGAGAGCGAATAGATCGGATAGAACGCTTGGAGTGCGGTCCCGCCACGCGGGACTGCCGCTTTCTTTTCGCCGCCGAGGACGCGTCACAGGCCAAGCCACACGCAGCCAAAGGGAAAGCGGCAGTCCCGCGAGGCGGGACCGCACTCCAAAGCGGGCAGTAGGGGAGAAACATGAGTGAACCGGCAATCGAACCCAACCCGAACGAACTAAGCCAGAAGGAACTAAACCAGAACGAACTAAACCATACGGAATCTGGGCTGCCTGAGAATGAGCCGGGAATCCCTGTGCCTGCGCCGATAGAACCCAAGTCGGCTAGCCGGGCCAAGGTTCTGGGCATGGCCGCGGTGGCGATCGTGGTGGTGGTGGGCCTGTACTTCATCAACCAACGTTGGATCAAGCCGGCGGTTGCTCTCTCCACCGATCAGGGTTCGGCGAGGCACCCCTTGGCCCCGGGATTCTCGCTGAAGGACATGGGCGGCAACCAGCTCAATCTTGCCGACTACAAAGGCAAGGTGGTGCTGCTCGACTTTTGGGCAACGTGGTGCGGTCCCTGCCGTATGGAAATCCCGGGCTTCGTCGAGCTCCAGCAGCGTTACCGCGATCAGGGTTTTACGGTCATTGGCGTTCTGACGGAGGATGATCCCGCGAACGTGCCCGAGTTTGCCAGCGAAATGAGCAAAGAAGGGGTCACGATGAATTATCCGGTGGTGGTGGGCGACGACAAGCTGGGTGACCTTTACGGCGGCTTTGTCGGCCTGCCGACGGCTTTCCTCATTGGCCGCGACGGTCGCATCTACGCCAAGCACGAGGGCGCGGCGCCGGTTTCTGTCTTCGAGAACGAGGTGAAGGAGCTTCTCGCCGCGAGCGGAACCGAGGAGGTGCCCAGCTTCAAGACGGCGGGCGGCGGAGATGGCAGTGAGAACATCGACTTGGGCAATCCGGACGAGGTGAACTCGGAGGTCCCCGGCATCAACCTCACCAAGCTGACCGCAGGCCAGAAGGCCGCGTTCGAGAAGCGGCTCGAGCAACTGCCTTGCACCTGCGGCTGCAAGAATCCTAACCTCCTCGCCTGCCGGAGGAACGACCGGGGCTGCAGCGTCAGCCTCAAGGCCGCCAAAGACGAGCTGGCGAAAATGTTGGGGAGTCCGCATGCAACATCGCAATTGGCGCCAGGCGCTCCAGCGCCCGTATCACTCGGGCAAAGGTGAAGCCTGGAGGGGGATTGCTCCCGCTGTGGCGGGACGAAGCGCGGCCGCGGTGGGTCGCGTCAAACTGAATGGGAGAGAAGCATGAGGGAGTTGGGCAATGAACCCGATCGTCGCGAACCGAGGCCGAGCGAACTCGGGCGCGTGTCGAACGCGATGGAGAACCGGGCGGGGATGGCGGCATTTGGGTCAATAGAACCCCGAATCGTGGGCAGGGTCAAGACTCTGGCTGTAGCCCTGGTGTTGATCGCAGTCGTGGTGTGCTACGGTCTTCTCAGCCGCGACGGGATCACACGGGCGCAGAATCAGGCACCCCCGAACCCGGCCGCGGCCCCCGAGAAGCCCCCAACTCCGTTGGCCGCCCAACCGGCCCAACCGGCCCAACAGGCCCAACAGGCCCAACCGGCGCCCGAAAAGGACACTTCGGACCATCCGATGGCCCCGGGGTTCTCGCTAAAGGGCCTCGACGGAAAAAAGCTCGACTTAGCCGACTACAAGGGCAAAGTTGTCCTGATCGATTTCTGGGCAACGTGGTGCGGGCCGTGCCGGGTCGAGATTCCGGGGCTGGTCGAGATGCAGGACCGCCATGCAAGTGAGGGCTTTTCCGTGATCGGCATCTCCATGGACGATGATCCTGCGGCAGTTCCGGAGTTTTTCAAGCAGTTCCGGATGAATTATCCGGTGGCCGTGGGCGACGCCAGGATCAGTGAACTCTACGGCGGCGTCTACGGTCTTCCCACGGCTTTCATCATCGGGCGCGACGGCCGCATCTACGCCAAATTCGAGGGCGCGTTTCCAGTGGCGGTGTTCGACCGCGCCGTGCAACAGCTTCTGGCGGTGAAGGCGACAGACGTTCCCACCGGGTTCAACCAGAAGATCGATCTCGGCGACCCCGACGAAATCAACTCGGAAGTCCCCGGGGTCAACCTCACCAAGTTAAGCGCCGAACAAAAGGAAGAGTACAAGAAGCAACTCGAAAAAGGCCTCTGCACCTGCGGATGCAATCGCAACCTGCTCGACTGTCGTTTGAACGATCGCGGCTGCGGGGTCAGCCTCAAGGCCGCGAAGGAGCAGTTGGACAAGTTCCTCAGGAAATCCGCGATCTGACTCGAACCGCGCCAGAGGATCCCTCGGAAGAAATGACGGTCGCAGATTGACGGCACAAATGAACGAGATGGTGAATGTTGAATGATGAATAGAAAGAAGAACCAGAGTTAATTTATCTTCAGTTTATCATTCATCGTTCATACGTTTCTCCGCCAGTCTGAAATCTTTCAATTCTTCACGATCTCACTTAACCCTCCTGTAATCTACTGTTGTTCTTCTCGTTACAATCTAGCTTTATCCTATTGATGGTTACATCTCCAGCGGGCTCTGATTCCTGGCGTTTCCAACTTGCCGTCGGCGCCGTCGGCATCTTTGGGGGCCGGGAGGCCTGCGTGGATCGCCCGGCTTCTGGCCGAACTTACCGGCGTTCGGGAAACGTCCGCCGCCATTCTCGGTCATCGGGATATCTCGTTCCGGCAGTAGA
>JGI26339J46600_10000630_pt1 | contig 11995 bp, 9 predicted proteins | sample BogFormECP12_OM1_FD_46600 | JGI IMG/M metagenome (IMG submission 46600) | reverse complement strand
AATTAACATGTTCGGCTCCTTTCCCGGCAGCCTTGGTCGTGACCACTACCAAGCTTACCGGTTGGAAGGAGCCGACGCCATTATGGAATCAAGGCGCTTCGCGCATTATGGCGGAGAGACCTGCGGGCAGTTTGCGAAAAGACCCTTACACCTTGGGCACAACGAGGAGGGTGATCGAATGTGCGGGGAAGGTTGTGCTGAGGGTGCTGGTGGTGCTCCCCGTCGCCGGCGGGGTCACCGTCACATCGGGCTGCGCGACGATTCCGGCCAGATTCGCGTTGCTGTAGAGGAAGGCCTTCGCGGGGCCGCTCGGGGCGAGGTTCGCGAGCGAGAGAGTGCTGGTGAGGTCGCCGTAAGTCTTGTTGATCACCACCACGGTCACGGCGTTGTCGGAAGGGCGGAGCGCCCCGTAGACCGAGAGCATACCTTGATTGGCGCTGGTCGAGGCCAGAGAAATGTCGCCGAATTTCGAGTTCGCTCCGTCGTAGTTGCGGTAGACCTCGAATGCCATCAGGCCGGGGACCTGAGACGCGTCCGGAGGACCCCATAGAGTCGCCAGGTCGAGGCCGTATTCGCCGAAGATGCCAAGAATGTCGGCCTGCGCCAGGGCGCCGTTGATGTGCTCCTGGCCTCCCCAGTTGTACTCCGAGATCGCCGTCTTGGTGCCGGGATAGTTGTCGGCCACCCACTTCTGCATCATCGGAATCACTTGCGGAGCCTGAAGCGGGGGCGAGCAGCTTGAAGTGTAGTTGGAGTCGGTGACGTAGTTGGGTTGAGGGTAATTGGGATCGGTATAGGTGGGATCCCAGAAGACGCGCGTCGAGTTAAGCCGCGCCTGCTGCTCTGCCGTGTCTCCCGCGGTCGCGAGGCCGACGCCCGAGCCGTTATACTCAGCCCCAAAATAGGTGTGCAGGTCCAGGTAATCCAGCAGGCGGGGGGTGTTGTTCGCGGCCGCGTACGCTGCGAATTGCTGGAGATAGTACTCGATGAGGGGGGTGCCTCCGTGCGCCTTCCGATCGACGGGATTGTCCCAAGGCACATAACAGGGCCCGGTGCTCCACCCGCTCTCGATGTCCTGCTTCGAATAGAAGAAAGCCCACCAAAAGGAGATCACCGGTCCGGCGACCTCGGCGGTGGGATCGGCAGCCTTGATGGCCAATGCGGTGGCAATGTCGTTGTTGGTCACCTCGTCGTAGGTGAAGGGCAACGGATGCACGTCGTGGTGGGTCGCGTCCCACCAGTCGGGCTCATTGTCCAGGTCGTAGATGGCTACGCCGCCGTTCGCCGCCGTACCGAACTTCTGTACCAGAGAAGTCACCCAACTGCCAGTCCACGCGGGACCCTCCGCGATGCTGGTGATGGTGGGATCGTTTCCCGTGATGTTGCACCCATTTGAATTCGTGCAGCCTTCGACCCCGTCGGGGTACACGCCATTGCCGCAACCCCTGGTGGCGTCCACATGCTGCTGATTGGGATACTTCGACGCCGGGAACCCGCACGACGTGCTGTCCTTTGCCACCCAGCCGAGCACGGGGACCGTGCCCAGGGTGATGGCCCCGATCGAGTTGTTGCTTGTGACCAGGTCGTTGAACTCGCCCGTGGGCCCCACGCCGTAGGAGTTGGGTTCGTTTTCGAAGAAATAGTCGGCGGCATCGTTGCTTACGCCCAGTTGGTAGTTGTAACGGGAGGTATTGTCTCCACCCCAGCGAATGACGGCAGGGTTGGCAGGCCCGTCCACGGAATTGACAAACTGGTACGCGTTCATGCCATAGATGTAGGGATTAATGGGATGCGTCTGGTTGCCGGCGTCCACCGTCAGCGCCGGTCCTGCCGCGGCCGCCGCAGGCTGTAGCGTCACCGTCGCGGTGCCCATTTTGGTTGCATCGCCAACGGCCGTCGCCGTCACGGCGACCGAGGCGGGCGCGGGGTAAGGAGTCTCGTAAAGCCCCGAGCTACTGACGGAGCCCACGCTGCCCGTCCAGTTCGACGGCCCCGCCACCGACCAGTTCACCTCTGTGTTATAGCTGCCCGTCCCGCTCACCGTGGCGCTGAGCTGCAGAGTCGTGCCGATGGTCGCCGTCGGCGAGCTCGGAGTTACCGATACTCCGGTGATCGCCGGGCCGGCAGGTTCCGTCGGCCCCTGACTCGTGCTGCCTCCGCCGCACCCTAACGTCATCACGCACAAAGCGGCGCTGGCAACTCCTGCGACCGCACTCCATCGCCTTCCAGCCATGTTCAACTCTCCCATCGTCCGGGAAACCGCCGCCGCTCTCCACCGGAATAGAACGCAACCACGCGCCGGCAACTTACGCGGAGCACTGTAGTCCGCGCTGACGGCCGGAATCGTGGCAGAGTTGAGCTTCCATTGATGTGACGCCGGTCACGCAGCCAATTTGGCGCGGACGTAGCAACCCAGAAGAAAGCTCACCCTCGACGGAAGCGTTGCGAACCGAGGCCGTTGGGTGTAGAGTCTTGCTGCTCATAGTAGTGCAGCGCCGGTCGAGCCGGCCGAGATTTCTGGCTTGATGAGGTGAGATCGATGAGAAAACTCTGGCAAGGATTCGTGGTCTTCGCCGGCTTGGCGTTATCTCTTTGCTTAGTCATCCCATCCGAGACGCGTTCGAATTTCGTCCCTCTGGAGGTCCCCCCGGGTGCGACGACGGCAGCCATCGCCGCCTCAGCGAGCGCACCGGGCCCAATCGCTTCGCCCGAAGAGGTGGGCCTCTCGTCGCAGCGTCTGGAGCGTATCGGCGAGACCATCCAGAGAAGCATCGACGCGGGGCGCGTCGCCGGCGCCGTAAGCCTGGTGGCCCGCCACGGCAGGATCGCCTATTTCAAGGCATTCGGCATGGCCGACCGGGAAGCCAAGAAGCCCATGAGCGCGGACAACATCTTCCGGATCTGCTCCATGAGCAAGCCGATCACGACCGCCGCGGTGATGATGTTGTACGAAGAAGGCCGCTTCACCCTGAATGAGCCGGTCTCCGACTTCATTCCGGAATTCAAGAACATGAAGGTCCTGGACCCGCCCTTTCCTCAGGACAAGACTTCTCCGCCCGGTGCCCTGGTCGACGCTAAACGCCCCATCACCATCTTCCACTTGCTCACCCACACGTCGGGGCTGACTTATCCCTGGAATGCCCGGTTAGGCAAAGCCTATGACGAGGCGAAGCTCGGCACCGGGATCCTCCAGCAGGAAGGGTCCACCGGGGATTCGGTGAAAAAGCTGGCGGCACTTCCGTTGCTGTTTCAGCCGGGCGATGCCTGGGAGTACAGCTTGTCGGACGACGTGCTCGGCTACCTGGTGGAGAAGGTCTCCGGCATGCCCTTGGACCGGTTCCTGGAGGAGCGGCTCTTCAAGCCGCTGGGAATGAAAGACACGTACTTCTTCCTGCCCGGCGACAAGGTGGCGCGCCTCGCCACCGCGTACACCTATTATGCTGACAAGGGACTCCAACCCTTTGCCGAGGGCAAGGTGATCAAGGAAGGCAATTTTGCCTACTCGGCGGATTATCCGTATCGAGGGCCGAGAACGTACTTTTCCGGCGGAGGCGGCCTGTGCTCCACGGCGGAAGACTACTACCGGTTCTGCCAGATGATGCTGAACGGCGGGGAGCTGAACGGGACACGCGTCCTGAGCCGGAAGTCGGTGGAATTGATGACCCTCAACCACACCCAGGGCAAGACCGATGGGTTCGATTACGGGCTCGGCTTCGGCGTTACCAGCGATTCCAAGTATCTGACTGAACTAGGCTCGCTGGGCGCGTATTACTGGGGCGGATTCTTCTATACCAGCTTCGTCATCGATCCCAAGGAGGACATGATCGCCATCTTCATGGGACAGCTTCATCCCACGGGCGACCTGGATGTTGACGGGAAAGCCATCCGACTAGCCTATCAGGCGCTGGACGGTAGTCGATAGACGGCAGACGGCAGGAGGGGGAAAGACTTCCTTCATGCCGTCTACCGACTACCGTCTACCGATAACGATAAACCACCGCCTTCTCCACGTTGATTCGCTGTGGCGCCACTCTCCAGAATTTGCCTTGATCGTTTTCATCGCCGTTCAGCCGCCGGCCCGGTATCCAGGTCCCATTGGAAAAGGTTCCCTCTTCGATGTAACCAATGCCGGCATGAGGGGGTCCGGCGCTTTTGGGCGAGAACAAGACCCGAAATCCGCGGCCAACGCCCAAGAATTCATCGGGACCGGTGGCAATGATGAGCCCGTATCCGGTCTTGGCTTCGTCGCCGAAGATTTCATCCAGGCTCACCGCAAGCTGATATCCGTTCATCTCCACGGTAGTCTGGGGATGGTCCTTGTCGAGCAGAAACCCGGCCATCTCTCCCGTGCCTTCGTGCTTCAGGACGATCGGCGCCACCTGCGCCAAAACCTCATAGCTCTTGCCCAAATCGTTATCCGGGTCCTGCCAGGAATCAATTCCGAAAGGCGAAAACCCGATCGTATTACGCTCGCCAAGGGCATAGAACACGTTGGCTTCGCCCGCCGCGCCTCCTCTGGTTTCCGGCACCAACATCGGGTTGCCGGCGCGATTGTATCGGTCGCACCACTCGGCGAAGTTCGCCGCATAGATGTCGGGCGCGTAGATGTCGATGGCGCCGCCTGCCGCCTTCCAGAGGTCCATCACTTCGGGCAAGGGGCCCCCACTGGGATACTGGCCGGGGGAAGCCTTGGGACCTGCGAGCCAGGTGTTCACATACATGGGGATCGGATACTCGGCTTTTCCGGCGGCGGCAACGTGGTTGACGTATAGACCGTAGTGCCAGGCCATGAAGATCTTGTCGGTCTCGTGACTGGCGCCAAACACCTCCTGCCAGGCGCCGGACGCCTTTGACCCGGCCGCTTCCCAAACCTGGCGGAACTCCGGAATCAATGTATCTCGATGCTGCTCGAGATAGGCGATCAACTCCTTCGGAACCTGGCCGTCGAATGCCTGGTTGGCAGCGGGGCTTCGGTCGCGGGAATCTCCCAGAACCCCGACCTCATTCTCCACTTGCATCATCAGGACCGTGTGGGCGTCGCCATCCACCTCGCGGATGCGGCGCATGACGGCAGCGAGGGCGCGGGCATCGGCATCCCTGGTTTCCGTGCCCAACGGGCTGAAGATTTCGACCGGATTGCCGTCCTTCTCGATGACCCGCGGAAACCGCCCTGTGTCCCGCTTCACCCACACGGGAGCGTAGCTCGACATTCCGTTCTTCCAACTGGCGAGCCAGAGAAAGACGAGGCGCAGATTGTTTCGCCTCGCATCCTGAATCAAGCCGTCGAGAAGAGTAAAATCGAACTTGCCTTCCTGGGGCTCAACCAGTTCCCAGGAGAGCGGCGTGAGCACGGTATTCAACGGGATTGCTGCCAGCCGCGGCCAGATCGGCCGCATGTAATCGAGGCTCGACGAGCTGGAGTTGTGCAGTTCGGCCGCGAGCATCAGAAACGGCTTACCGTCCACAATGAGTTCGGTGGCCGTTCCGTGTTTTTCCAGGTGCGGGATGGCTGAACTCTGGGTTTGAAACGCGAAAGCGGGGGAGCAGAGCAACGTGAGAGCGCTTAAGATCCAAAGTCTCATGTCAATACCCTATTCGAGGCGAAAGTCCAAAGTCCAAAGTCGAAAGTTAAAAGTCAAGAATCACGGGGCCTTCTTGCACTTTCGACTTTCAACTTTCGACTTTTGACTCGTCTTGTGCCTTTGCCCGGTTTCTCTTATCATAGAAGAGGCGCCATTTCCGAATAACGGACGCATTCCTATGCCTTCTGACATCGTGAAGAAGCTTCAAGATGAGATACAAGCTTTGGAGCACGAGCTTAACCACGAGCTGCCGAAAGAAATCAAGGTGGCCCGTGCCCACGGCGACCTGAGTGAGAACGCCGAATTCCAGATGGCCAAGGAGCGCCAGCGATATGTCGCGGCGCGACTGGTCCAGCTCAAGCAGCGGGTCGCCGACTTGTCGCTCATCAACATGAACAACATCCCCAAGGACAAGATCGCCTGGGGATCCAAGGTGATTCTCTACGACCTCTCCCGCGACTCCGAGATCGAGTACCGCCTGGTGACCACGGAAGAAGCCGACGTGGCCAAGGGGCTGATCTCCACCTCGTCGCCTATTGGCCGCGGCCTCATGGGGAAGCAGCCAGGCGACACGGTCCGCATCGTCACGCCCAACGGCGCCCGCGAATTCGAGGTTCGGGAAGTAGTCACCATTCACGACCAGTAGCAAGTAGGGAACAGGGAACAGGGAATAGGGAACAGCAGAATGGGTCTGGGTAGCTCTTCCCTGTTCCGCTTTTTCCTGTCCCCTATTCCCTGTTCCCTGCTCCCTATTCCCTGTTCCCTATTCCCTATTCCCTGTTCCCTACTTCAGGCCGAGCCTGCACGCCTCGTCCTCGCGGCTGACGCGCTCCTGCGCCGCGTAGGCGCGATTGCGCCGCGCCAGCTCGTCGAAGTCCACGCCGTGCGCGTCGAACTCCGGCCCATCGACACAGGCGAACTTCACCTTGCCGCCCACGGTGACCCGGCACCCGCCGCACATCCCCGTGCCGTCCACCATGATGGGATTGAGGCTGGCCAGGGTCCGTACGCCCCACTCGCGCGTCAGCGCAGCGGCCGCGCGCATCATGGGGATGGGCCCGATTACATGGACGAGGTCGGGCGCCGCGGGTTGGCCGGCCCGCCAGTCGCGCGTCAGATCCACCACCGTGCCGTGTAATCCCGCCGAGCCGTCGTCGGTGGACCACCTCACCTCGTCGGCCGCAGAGTGAAGTTGCGCGTCGAGGATCATCTGCGCTTCCGACCGTGCCCCGCAGAGCGCCGTCACGCGATTGCCGGCCTCCCGGAAAGCGCGCGCCACGGGCAGCAGTTCGGCCACGCCCACACCGCCCGCCACGCAAACCGCGTGCCCCACGCGTTCCACTGTCGCCGGCAGGCCCAGCGGCCCCAGCAGGTCGGCCAGTGCGTCGCCGTGGGGGCCGGCTTCGAGCGACGCCGTGGCGCGACTCGTCTTTCCCAACACCTGCACCACCAGAACGATGGTTCCCTTGTTCGGGTCGCCGTCGACGATGGTCAGCGGGATGCGCTCGCTCTCCGGCGTGGGCCGTAGGATCACGAACTGCCCGGGCTTCCAGTGGTGCGAAATCTCCGGCGCCTCGATCTCCAGCCACGCCACCTCCGGCGTCAGCCATCGCTTCTCGATCACGCGGTATCCGTGCGATGCCGGAGCTATGGTCTTCACAGCGTGCTCCGGTGCGGCGACAGTCCCGCCGGCTCCATTTGGCCCGCCATCGCGTGACTGCTGCTCACGCAGGGCGCGATCGATGGCCGCCGCCGCCGCCCGCCCGTCGCGCATAGCCAGGATCACCGTCGACCCGCCACGCACCACGTCGCCGCCCGCATAGACGTGCGGCAGGCTGGTTTCGCCACTGGCGTCGATCACCACCTTGCCGCGGCTGGTGGCCAGTTGCGGGGTCGCGCGCTGCACCGTGGGGTTAGGGCTCTGGCCTATGGCCATCACCACCGTATCCACCGGGACGCGATATTCCGACCCCGGCTGGGGCACCGGCGAGGGCCGCCCGGACTCGTCCGGCTCGCCCAGCGTCATGCGGATACACTCCATCTCGCACACGTTGCCCTGCGCGTCGCCGAACAGTCGCGTCGGGGCGGCCAGGAACTCCAAGTGGACGCCTTCCTCTTCGGCGTGCCCGATCTCTTCCACCCGCGCCCGCAGCTCCGCCCGCCCGCGCCGGAAAAGGATGGTGGTCTCGCTGCCGAAGCGCCGCGCCCAGCGGGCCGCATCCATGGCCGAATTGCCGCCGCCCACCACCACCGTGCGCTGGCCCACGCGCACCGGCGTATCCGCTTCAGGAAAGCGATAGGCCTCCATCAGGTTGATGCGGGTGAGGAACTCGTTGGCCGTGTAGACGCCGGTGAGGTTCTCGCCCGGAATGCCCATCAGGTGCGGCAGGCCCGCACCCGTCCCCAGGAACACCGCCGCGTAGCCCGCCGCGAACAACTCGTCGAGCGTAGCCGTCTTGCCCACGATGAAGTCGGTGTGGAACTCCACCCCCATGCGGCGCAGGCGCTCGATCTCCTCGTTCAGGATTTCGCGCGGCAGGCGGAAGTTGGGAATGCCATAGGCCAGCACGCCCCCCAGCCGGTGCAGGGCCTCGAACACCGTCACCCGATAGCCCTTGCGCACCAGGTCGAAGGCGGTGATCAGGGAGGCGGGTCCGCTGCCCACCAGCGCCACCCGCGGACCGGTGGCCGGTCCCGCCGAGGGATTGCAGGGGCCTGCCGCCTCGGCCTCGGTTGGCGCCGCCGCCCGGTGCTGGTCGGCGATGTACCTCTCCAGCGAGCCGATCGCCACCGGCTCCAGTTTCTTCCCCATCAGGCAATCCTTCTCGCAGAACAATTCGTGCTGGCAGACGCGCCCGCAGATGCCGGGGAAGTGGCTCTGCTCGCTGATCTTGGCAAAAGCCGCTTCGATGTCGCCGTCGCCCAGGGCGAGAATCATCGCTTTGATATCAATGTGCAGGGGGCAGGCGTCGATGCACTTGGGGTCCTTGCACTGGAGGCAGCGCAGCACTTCCACTTTGACTTGTTCGGGCGTGAACCCGAGGGCCACCTCGTAGCAGCCTTCCAGGCGGACGTCCGGCTCCAGCAATAGCACGTCCTGGCGTGGCGCCTTCGGGTTGGGCTTGCGCTTGGGCTTGGTCTCCGACGGTTTCGCGTCCAGCGGCTTCGCGTCGACGGGACTAGGATTCGGTGCGTTCAGGGCGTTACCTCTCTCTCCGCCTCCAAGGATTCCAGGCTGGGCGCGTCACTTTTGCCACGTTATGTGATGCCCCTTTCATGGTTGCCGGGTGCGCTTCCTGGCCGGGTAGGGCGCTGGGAATAGGGAACAGGGAACTGGGAACAGGGAACGCTGCCCCTGAGCCCGAATTCCCGGTAGAGAGATACCTTCCTTCCATCCAAACTTCCGGCAAATCGGGATTAGAATCGCTGTAACCAACTGATAACAATTGTATAAGTTCGTTGGGTTTGTTTCGCCAATTTCTCCGTCATGTTATTGACAACAAATGTGTTAGCTGTGTTGGGTTTGTTTGGGTCTGTTGGCCTCCATCCCAAATCGGCAATACAGAGGAACCCTTCACTGGTCCAAACTTCTCGAAAATCGGCCCTGAAATCGCTGTAAGCGATTGATAACATGACCGATAGTTTGAGTGGCTTCGTTTCTCCCATTTTTGTCTTATCTATTTGACAATAGTGGCGTTAAGTCCATTGGCTTCGTTTGGCTTCGTCCTCGGTTCGGGGTGCTTCTGCGAGCCCCGAGTCCCGTCTTTTCGAGTTTCGAATTTCGATTTTCCAGTTTCCAGTTTCCATTTTCGAGTTCCCGAATTCAGCAATCGGGAAGGAAAAGAACGAGTGAGTTTTTCCCGCCAACCAGCACCTATCTGTAACATAATAAGAGGTCCCACGCCAAATATTTCGATCGCCCGAGAATGGCTCATCTTACAGAAAAGACGTGAGATATCGATCGAATTTCGTTTAAGCGTTTTGTTTTCAACAGCTTCTCCATCAGGTTCGCTTTCATCGCCAGAATCTGAGCAAATCTGGTAATCTGTGAATCGCCGTTGCTCTTCATTCGACTCCTGGCCCCTGGCTTCTGGCGCCTTCTTCCAATCGTCAATCGAAAATCATCAATCGTCAATTTCTTCACCCTTTACCCTTCACCCTTCACCCTTCACAATTTCCGGGCACACCTTGGTCGGCCACTCGACTAGCTTAACCGACGAAGTAAGTATAAGGCGGGGTACTAGATTTGTCAAGGGGCGAAAATGGCCCGGCGTTGATCGAGAGGGGGTGTTGACTCCATGCAGCCTGTCTGTACTATAATGTGCTTACAGATGCTTCGATTTGAGTGGGATCAGGCGAAGAACGAAACCAACAAGGCGAAACACGGGATCGACTTCGAAACCGCCCAACTCGTCTTCCCGCGCAGCTCGCCTTACGATCATCCCGTTTTGCGTCACGTTTGTTGAACGGCTGACTGACGCCGAGCAGCGGTGGCACGCAATCGGATCGATCGAGAACATCATCGTTCTGGTTGTGGTCCACACGTATCGGGAAGAGCATTCCGATGAGGTAATCCGCATTATTTCCGCTCGCCCCGCGACCAGGCATGAAAGGAAACTCGATGTCCAAGTTATCGGTGAAGAGGCGTAAGGAGCTTGAAGTTCTGGCCCACAGGCCGGATGACGAGATTGACCTCTCCGACATCCCTGAAAATTCGGGAGATACCATCGGACGCCGTGATCGGCAAGTTCTATCGACCCAGGAAGGCCAGGGTAACGACTCGACTTGATGCTGACGTCCTAGCGTGGCTGAAGGCGTCAGGGGAAAGGTATCAGACTCGGATCAACAGCTATCTCCGGCAACTGATGGACCAAAGCCGGCAGCCGTGAGTTGAGTACGGCTTCTAACGGATGAACTTGATGGGAGCGATGCCGAGCGCTAGGAGCGGGTCAAACTCGCCGTGATCGCTGGTGACGAGCTCGGCGGAAAGCTCCTCAGCAAGCGCAATGCAGATACAATCGGGAAGGGAGATCCGGCCCCGTGCCTTATGCCCGCCGACACGCTGCCAAAAACGTCGACTCATATCGCGACGCCCTTTGTTTGCAATACTGGCACGCCATCTCGGTAGAGTGAGGCAATGGCTGCCCGCGCGGTTCGAGGATCAGAACGGCGTATAGCCTGATAATAGACTTCACACAGATTGAGGGAATGAGCATAACAAACGGCGGTAGGATCGGAAAGTAGAGCGGCGACGACAGCCCCACCCGGTTCTCCTTCGGTGTAGGCTACCATCGCACAAGCATCGAGGACGTAGTTCAAAAATTACGTTCCTCCCGCTCGATCTCCGCTCGCTTCTCTCTTGCGAACTCCTCCGAACTGCCGATTTTGCCTTTGAAGGCTCCGAAACCGGTGAGCCCTTTCGCTTGGGTGGCTGCTGCCGATTTCTTGGATCGTGCGCTCTGCTTGTGAAGCGCCGGCTTTTCAGGGGTGATCGTAACCCGCAGGTGGCGGCCTATCAGTTCCGCCTTATGGCGCTCGATCTCTTCCCATGTGCCTTCGATCACGTGTGACGACATCTTTCTTTGCTCCGGACCAGGTTCATTATAGCAGGTATTTCGTAAGACACGGCGCGTTGATGAAGGGTGGAAGCGAGCTGGCGGGGGGTGAGGGACGGGATCCGGGAAAAGTCGATGCTCATACCATAACCCCAACGATCGGTTGGTCGAGACGTCACGCTGGGAGGCAAGCGTTCGCCATCGTCCTGCCTTGGCAGCAGTTCCTCGATCACCATCTGGGCAACCTCTTGCACGTTTTTGAGGGCTTCCTCCCCGGTGTGCCCTCAATATGCCCCCAAGTCGCGGCCCGCCACACATCTTCGTCGGGTTCGACAACCACAGGGAGACGTAGGGCTTCATGGGCTGGCCCTCCTTTCGAGTCGCAATTCCCACCTTCCAGTGCGTCGCCCCCGCTTCCTGCCGGCCGGGAGGCCGCGAGAATTAATTTGGAAGGGAAAGCCGCAGGCCAAGGGGGGGGGCCCGCGCTTGCTATTCCGAATTCGGAATAGTGCAGGATCGTGGCCGCCACGCCTTCCTAAAGAGGTCCGGTCGGCAGGAAATGCTGTTGCTGCCAAAGATCTATGTTCTGATAGATCTTCGCCAGGGCAAGCGGCAGTAGTCGGAACTCAATTTGCAGCACAGCCCGCAGCTTCCTAATGACCCGAACGCTCAATCGACCGACCGTCAAAGACTGCAGGAAAGCATCTAGCAGCAGGAGCTTCTGGTGGTCCATGACTGGCTCCAGCCACACCCTTTTTAGTAGACCAGCAGCGAGCTTTATCGCTGCGTTCTCATCGGTCGGACTCTGCAGCAGCGCCAAGAAGCGGTTCACCTCGCCGGTCACGCGCATGGCGTTTT
>JGI26339J46600_10000627_pt1 | contig 12009 bp, 12 predicted proteins | sample BogFormECP12_OM1_FD_46600 | JGI IMG/M metagenome (IMG submission 46600) | reverse complement strand
CTTGCCGTGCAGAAGATCGGAGAGCGTGGCGCGGCGCACTTTCAAAATCTCCGCCGCCTTCGACACGCTGAGACCGAGGGCTTCGATGACTTCGGTTCTAATCAGGTCGCCCGGATGGGGCGGGTTCTTCATGGGCATTTCGGCCTCCTAGTGGTAGTCGATCAGGTCAATGTCGCTGGCGGTGTTGGTCTGTTCGTCGTAACGGAAAATCAACCGCCAGTTTCCTGTGACCGTCAGGCTCCATAATCCTTTCAGGTCGCCTTTAAGAGGATGCGGCTTCCAGCCCGGAAACCGGCCGAGCTGCTCCTGCGTCTCGGCGGTTTCGAGGCCAAAGAGAAGCTTGCGCAGCTTATCGGCCATCGCGGACGGCAACCCCTTTGGCGCTTCCGTCCTCGTGGAGCTGGCTTAGCCCTTTGTGGCGAAAGCGGACAAGTTGCATGTTGTCCTTTCACCATTCCAGTATGTACGTTCATACCGTACACGTCAAGCATCTTATGTGTCATCATGGACGCACCCGCCCAATCTCCCTAGACCGGGCACTACAAGGGACTTGACTTGTGTAACCTGAGTCGTTACACTACACGAGGATGATAATTCGGTTTCGCCATAAGGGGCTGGAACGGCTTTTTGCATCGGGGGACACGCGAGGGGTGAGCGCTCATCAGGCGAAGCGCTTGCGCCGCCTGCTGGCGTCGCTTTCCACCGCCACGAGCCCGCTGAACATGAACATTGCCGGTTATCAGTTGCATCCGCTGGTGGGCGAGCGCAAGGGCCGGTGGGCGGTCTCGGTGTCGGGCAATTGGCGGCCCCGGCGTTTCGCCAGAGCCCTTCCGCTTCGATGGTGAAAACGCAACCGATGTTGATTTGGTCGATTACCATTAGGGATAGGAGATAAGACCCATGGACATGTACGATCCCCCGCACCCCGGCGAGATAGTCCGGGAGGACTGCCTTGAGGCGCTCCATCTGAGCGTGACTGAGGCGGCGAAGGGCTTGGGCGTCACGCGCAAGACTCTCTCGTCGATTCTCAACGGCCGCTCCGGCATCACGGCGGAAATGGCGCTGCGGCTGTCCCAGGCGTTTGGGAGCACGCCGGAGCACTGGTTGCAAATGCAGCTTGCCTACGATCTCTGGCAAGCGAAGCGCCGCGCCAAGAAGTTGCACGTCAAGCAGTTCTTCGCCCCGGCGCAGGGCTAACGGACGGCCTTACGGTTGTCACGGGTGATCGAAGCGATTACGATAGGGCGCACGTGCTTGTCGTCAATCCGTGGGACACGTCGTAACGTCCGCCCGATTTCATTCTTGTCTGTGGGCCGCAGAGCTGCGCTCTGCGCAAGGAGTGCCGTTGGCACTCCCGGTGCTGTATCAGGCCATGACGAGCCAGTTGTCACTCGTTAGAGCCGCAGCCGCCGACGCTTATGCCGATTTCGGAAAGCAGTCTTTGGAAGACCTTCCGGAGTTGGTGCATCAGACTTTCCTTCTCTTATTCACAGACCCTTATGTTATCGTCCACAGCGCCGCCGTACATGCACTCCGCGAGGTGTCTCTTCCAGAGTCTTTCGAGCCAAGCATATTGGGGCGGCTTGTGAATTTGATTCATTCGTACAGCAGGAGCCAGTCCGACGATCAAATACTTTCCGAATGTCTCAGCGCGTTTCTGGAGCTACAGCGCCCGGTCGAAAACCTCCCACGCGGTGTCCGGAAGGCGATCGTTTCGATTATCGATAAGATGCATCCTCGTGAAGCTGTGAAGCTGCTAGAGTGGCATGGGCGAGGGCTTCGAGGGACCATCGGAGTGGGAGCTCTGCTGCTGAAACTAGTGGCTCATCCGGAGACCAGTGAGTATTCTGTAGAGAGCCTCATCGAGGAAATGTACGAGATTCCATCCCAGGAAATCTCGCGGATTGCTGCGGACTTTCGTGGTGCGGCTCAGAGTCGTGCAGCAAAAGGAAATGACATTACGGGCGAGCTGATTGAAATCCTTACTGCTGCCGATGCCTGGTCTGTGGCTGTTGACATTGCCCGAGATTCTACCGATCGCCTCTCCGACAACACTTGGGATCGCCCACGAAAACTACGCAGCGCGGCTCGGCAGGTCGCGGCTGAGGTCGAGGCGGCGGCCGCATTGTCGGATGTTGACGGCGTGTTAAGGCTTGCGAAACGATGGAGAGAAGTCGAACGCGAATCCGAAGAAGATCATGAGAAGAACAAGAAACGACGGAGTCCTTTGTTCGGTCTACAACTCCCGGATCCAAGCGATTGAGGCACTAGGGTCGGTACTTCGAGGAGTGGGTACGCCCGAAACTGTCTCGAGCGCTGCAAATTCGCTTCAATCGGTCGCGGAGCAGCTAGCGGAAACCGCCGCCGGAAAAAGATATCGTCAATTCGGAACTCTTATCGAGGCCCTGTCTCGACTGTTGAGCTGGCGAGGTGCGATTCGGTCTGCAGAGGTAGATGCGGACCGCTACCTACGCTCGGCCCAACTTATAGCCCGGGACGTTTCGAGGCAGCTTGCGGGAGACCCGTGCGCAGCCGAGTTGGTCGCCTCAGCTGCGATAATCAGCCAACTCTCGGACGTCGATGGAGTGCTCGCCACTGCAGCTCCAGCTTGTCGCGCGCATAGGCGAGGCACTGCTTCACGTTGTCTTCTTCCTGCCGGCGTCGCACCGTCCCTTCGAGACCCGATATGTGGGGAAGCGGTCCCGCCGGCGGGTGTCCGCGTACCAGCGTGAGGGTCCGGGCCAGATCGTCTCGGCTTCTTTCCGGGAACGTCACCCAGTACTGGTCGGTGTGTAGCAAGGAATCCGGAGCGGCTCGCGAGTGATCATCTCCAGGTTTAGCCGGGCTCGCGGGCGTGCCTTGCGTAAGCACTCGATCACCCAGGCGAGGTCCAAAATGCCACGGCCCAACGGGACCTCCGAGAGCAGGAAGCCCTCCGGGTACTCCTTCGCCGCCACGTCCTTGAAATGCGTGGTCACCACGTGGGGCGCGAGCTTTTGGATCGCCTCCACCGGATCGTCGAGCGGCGCGAGGTTGTTGCCGGTGTCGAGGCACACGCCCAGGTACTCGCTAGGGTGGCGCGCGAGCAAGGCCACCATCTCGTCCGCCGTCCAGTCCTTGTGATTCTCGAGGCCCAGCGCCAGTTGATGCTTCTCCAGGACCGGCACGGCCAGCGCCAGGCGCCGATGCGACTCCGCCACGAAAGTGTGCCACTGGTCGAGGCCGGTGAAGTTCTCGTAACGCCGCCCGCTGAGGCAGTGTGCGCGCAGGCATTCGGCTCCGGCCTGCCGCGCCGCGATCACGTCCCGCTCGAAATCGGCAGCGTCGCCCTGCGGAAGCTCGACGATCACTTCCAGATACATGCGCAACTCAGCCGTGCGCCGCCGCAGCCTCGCGAGATAGTCCGGGTCGAGCGAATCGAGCTCCACCTGAACTCCTCCCGCTCCCAGCGGGTGGCAGTATTCCAGGAAGCCGATGGACGGCCGAAGATAGGGGCTGCCCGGGAACGAGTACTGCGCCACTCCCATCGACGTGCGGGGCGGCTCTTCGGTGGCTTGGTTCATAGGTGGAAACTTTCCCGCTGACTCCTTACGTCACGCGCTCCCAATCCAACGAATTGCGGATTGCCGATTGACGATTTGAAGATGCGTCAGTTGTCGGTGCTCAGTTGCAATCGTCTGGAGTCCGCTGCTGAACCGACGACTGAAAACTTCTTCCAATCGTCAATCGTCAATCTCCAATCGGCAATTTCCCACAAGGTCGCTGCGCACCAGCCGGGCCAGTGCCTCGATATGGAAAGTCTGCGCGAAAGAGTCGAACAGTTCTACCGCCGCCAGCCGGTAGCCGTGCGCCGTCAGGTACCGAAGGTCGCGCGCCAGCGTGGGCGGATGGCAGGAAACGTAGGTGACGTGTCGCGGCCGGAGCGCGGCGAGCAGTTTGAGCGCTCGGGCTTCGACGCCCGCCCGCGGCGGATCCAATACGACTAGGTCCGGCACCACCAGGTCCGGCGCGCCGCGAGCGAAGCGGCGCAGAAAATCAGAAACTGATTGGTTCACCGCGCGCAGGTTGGCAACGCCCTGGGCACGCGCATTGGCCGCCAAGTCGGCGGCGGACGTCCGGTTGGACTCCACCGCAACAACTTCCTCAAAGCTTCGCGCCAGCGGCAGGCTCAGCAGGCCGACGCCGGCGTAAAGGTCCAGCGCCAAGCCTCGTTCATTCGTATCGTTGTACGTGGCCGCGGACACGAGTTGCGGAATCAAGAATCGCGAGGCCTGAAAGAACGACCCGGGGCTGACGCGATAGCCAAAGTCGCCCACCCGCCCACTGCTTACCCGATAGATCAGCAACGGCTGCCCATACACCTTGAGCTCGCCCCCGCGCTCGATATTCTCAACCGCTACGCTCGTCGCCCCCGGCAGGCGCGCGAGAAGATCCTCGGCCAAGACATGGATCTCGCGGGACTCGTGGAACTCGTGCGATTCGAAGCTGCCGCGCAGAGTAATCATCACCTGCTCGTCGCGGTCGTCCGCCAGCAACTCGATTTCATGGACGCCAGCCAGGCGCGGCAGGATCTCAGGCCGGCGAAGCTCGGCCAGAACCGCATTCAGGCGCGGCGAAAGGATCAGGCACGCGTCCACCGGGAACAGCCGGTGCGACTCCGCTTCGAAAAAGCCGAGAGCCACGCCGCCGTCGGGCTGCGCCCCAACTTTCAGTTGCGCCTGGTTGCGATAGCTCCAAGGCTGGGCCTGGTGAACGGGGATCTCGGCCTCCCAAGTCAGCTTGCCGATCCGGCGCAAGGTCTCGCGCAGAATCTCGCGCTTGACGGCCGGCTGGAGGTCGACGGCGAGATGCTGATAGTGGCAGCCGCCGCAGCGTCCGAAGTAAGGACAAGGTGGTTCCGTGCGCTCCGGCGCCGCCGCCAGCACGCGCAGCGGCCGTGCATGGACCACGCCCTTGGCCACGCGCAGCTCTTCCACTTCCAGCCGTTCGCCGGGGAGAGCGCGCGGCACCAGAACGGTACGGCCCTCGTGATAGCCAAGGGCTTCACCGCCGTAAACGAGTTTTTGCGGGCTGAATTCGAAAGGCGGAGCACCTGTCATCACTTTGGGTTGTTCTCGGAAACGCGCTGAAGGTCCTGAATCAGCGTCCAGAAGGCATGGTACGCCGCGTCATATCGTTGCGTCTGATCCGGCTCTTCTTCCGGCGTCATAGTTTGTCCTGTCATCGAGTTGAGCAACGGAGCCGCTTCTACCTCGTAGAGTTGCCGCGCCGAAGCTTCGTCCGAAACCTGTAAGTCGGCTCGATAGGCATATGGGTAGGTCTCATCCGGAGAGTTTGGCTCGCCGAGCTGAATGTCGATTTTCCTCAGCTTGCGGAAACTCACTTTGACTATGGCGTCCGACTCCGAGCAATCAGAGATCAGCGTCCAAGGCAACTTGCTGAGCAAGCGCTTCGGCTTACTCTCATTTTGGACAAGCCGTTCAACATCGTTGGCTTCGTATCCGGGGAGAGCGCTCGAGTCGATGCAGTAACTACGAATCTTCACGAACGTAGCGTGATCCCATATCTTTCCGGTCGGCCTTTTTTCCGCGGCCGCGGCAATCGGCAATGCGAGCCAAATGAGAGCCACGAGCAACCAGCGGTGCATGACGACCTCCCGGGACCAATTGCCGACTTGAATTCCCTCACTAATCGTTTGGTAGTTGGATGCAGCCCCCGAAGCCTCCGGCTACAGGTAAAACAGGCTCAACCGTGGGATCTGGTGGCGTTCGAACAACGCGCGCTTGGTGAATTGCCGCTCCAGCGATTCAATCTGCGGCCCGGTCATCTTGCGGCGGTACGGCACCAGTCCGCGATCCACCTCGCGGCTGATCTGGGCCAGCAACTCGACCGAAGCCGCCCGCTTGAGCGAGGCCTCGATCCTTTCCTCGAGAGCGGTGAGGCGCCTCTCCAACTCCTGAAAGTCCGTTCCGGCGGACCAGTCACTGCTGGTGGCCTTTTCGCGGAGCGCCGCTGCGCTGGCAGCGAGGTCGTCGGCCACCACCGGCTGGCCGGATTCGAGCGCGAGCTGGGAAGCCCGGTCGAGCGCTTCCGCGTTCCGATGGATGAAACGCAGGAGTTCATCCGGTGGGAATGGTGACGACGAGTCGTCCGGGCGCTTCGCCGGTGGCGACCCTCCCTGCACGGCGGCCAGGCGCGCCTCGTCCGCGGCGCGCAGCACCTCTTGCGAGCAGTAGGCTACGCTGTTCACCTTCCGGAAGCGCGGCGGGCGCTTGCGGAATTTCTCAAAGCTCCGTTCGATCCCCACCAATACCGCCTGGAGCGGCAGGCCGGCTTCCTTCCACGACTCGATTAACGCCCAGTCGAGGGGCGAAAGCAGGGTCCGGGTACCCCGGCACCGCTGGAAGCACTCCTCGACTTCGGTGAAGTAGTTGAAGTAGTTCTCCACGGGTTCACTTGCGCTTCGGATCCGCGAGGTTGCGCTCATAGATGATGCGCAGACCGTCGAGCGTCAGCGACGGGTCCACCGGAGGGTTGTACTTGGAAGCGGCAGCAATCAACGAGGCCTGCCCGCCCGTGGCGATCACCTTCGGCTTGCCGCCCAGCGCCGCCGTCAGACGGTCGAGGATGCCGTCCACGGCGCCCACCGCGCCGTAGAAAAGTCCGGACTGCATGCTGGCGACCGTGTTGGTGCCGATCACCTTCTGCGGCTCGCGGATCTCCACTCGCGGCAGGCGCGCGGCGCGCTGGAACAGCGCCTCGGCGGCGATGCCAATGCCGGGCGCAATGGCGCCTCCCAGGTACTCGCCCTTCTCCGAAACGACGTCGAAGTTGATGCCGGTGCCGAAATCGACCACGATGCACGGGCCGCCGTACTTCTCAAAGGCTGCCACGGCGTCGGCGATCCGGTCCGCGCCCACCTCCAGCGGATTGTCGTAGCGGATCGCCATGCCAGTGCGCGTTCCCGGCCCCAGAAAGACCGTCTTGATGTGGAAGTACGTCTCGGCCATTTCCTCCAGCAGCGGGTCGAGCGTGGGGACCACGCTGGCGATCATGATCCCCGTAATGCGGTCGAACGGAACGGCGTCGAGCGTGAACAGGTTGCGAATCAGGATGCCGTACTCATCGGCGGTCTGGCCGCGGTTGGTGCTGAGCCGCCACTGAAAGCAGAGGTCCTTGCCCTCGAAAACGCCGAGGACCGTGTTAGTGTTGCCCACGTCGATGACCAGCAGCATGTTCAGCCCTCAGCCCTCAGCTATCAGCCCTCAGCTCAGAATCCAAGCCTGTTCTCTTGGCTGATAGCTGACCGCTGATACCTGACGGCTTGCATTCATTTTACTTCTACCACTTCGCCCGACACTAACAGTTCTTCCCGCCCGTCGTCCCGGCGGATGCGCAGCGCGCCGCTGCCGTCGAGCCCCGCAGTGGTGGCGACGAAGGGCTCGGCGCGCGTGTGCACCGTCACCCGCTTGCCCCGGGCGAAGCTCGAGGCAGCTTCCCAGCGCGTTGCGATGGCACCGTTGCCCTCTGCCAGCAGCAGGCGATAATGCTTCTCAACTTCTTTGAGCAAAGCCACGAAGATCTTGCCGCGTGGGTAAACCCTGCCTCCCTCCATCCGCAGCGACGTCGCGATTTCCGCCAGCTCCGGCGGCATCTGGCGGTGATTCACGTTGATCCCGATCCCCAAGACGACCGCGTGCAGCCGGTCGAGTTCGGCGCGCATCTCGGTGAGGATGCCACAGATCTTCTTGCCGTTCACCAGCAGGTCGTTCGGCCAGCGGATGTCGGTGGCGAGGCCGGTGGCACCGCTCACCGCCGCGTGCGCGGCCACGCCCGCCGCGAGGGTCAGAATGGGCGCCGCCGAGGGCGGCAAAGGCGGACGCAATACGATCGACGCATAAATGCCGCTCGATTTCTCGGAGTACCACGTCCGGCCAAAGCGGCCTCGTCCTGCCGTCTGCTCTTCCGTCACCACCACGGTACCGTGAGGCGTGCCTTGGGCGGCAAGCTCCATGGCGATCGAGTTGGTGGAATCCGCCTGGAAGTAGTGGACGATCTTGTGTCCGATCTCCAGGCCAGCCAACTCGGCCCGCAGCAGGCTCGGGGTAAGAACATCGGGGATGCGCTGAAGCTGATAGCCGGTGGCGTGATGTCCTTTGATTTCCACGCCCAGGGCCCGCAGCTTCTCAATCCATTCCCAGACCGTCTTGCGAGTAACGCCGATTTCCGCCGCAATCTTGGGTCCGGGAACCACCACGGTGCCGTTGGCCACCAGCAGGTGGATCAGCTTGTCGATGCGGCGATCAGTGGCAGCGCCCATGGGGTCTAAGAAGGGAGTAGGGAGTAGAGAGTAGGGAATAGGGGCTAGTGGCTAGGGGCTCGGGACTCCTACTCCCTACTCCCTACTCCCCACTCCCTAGTCTTCTCAGTGCCTCGACCACCTTCCGGTACTGCTCGCTCAGCTCGGCGTGGCGATGCTCAACGCCGCGTACCACGTCGCGCGGCGCACGACTGAGAAAAGCTCGATTCTCGAGCTGCGCCTTCGCCGAGGCGAGCGCCTTCTCGATCTTTTCCTTATCGCGCTCCGAACGCTGGCGTTCCGCGTGATGGTCGATCTTAGCCTCGTGGAACAGGCGCAGATCGGTGGAGGCGCTCACGTGGCGCAGGTCGGGCGTGCCCGCCGCCGGCCGCTCGGATGTGAAGTTTAACGCCTCCAGGCCCGCCAGGCGCAGGATGGTTTCCTGGTGAATTCGGAAAAGCTCCAGGTCGTGCGGCTTCTCGCAGGCCACCTGGGCGCTCGGCCGCTGCGTTTGCAATCCCATCTCCGCCTTGGCATTGCGCGCCGCCACAATCAGCTCCTGCAAGGTCTGGAACTCCCGCTCCGCTACCGGGTCGCTCACGCGATCGCTCACCAGGCTGAAGCTCTGAAGCGAAATCGACGGCCTCCGCTCGGCGTGCGGAAGCTGATGCCACAGCTCCTCGGTGATGAACGGCATAAAGGGATGCAACAAATGGAGGGCCGCCTCGAAAACGCGCGTCAGATTCAGCCACGCGGCCGGCGCCTTGTCGTCCGGCGCAGCGCTCAGAGCCTGCCCTGAGCGAAGTGAAGGGCCGTCTTCTTCCGCCGTCTTGGTAATCTCAGGCTTCACCCATTCCACGTACCAGTCGCAGAACTCGTGCCAGAAAAAGTGATAGATGGTGTAGGCCGCCTCGTGGAAGCGGAAGTTCGCCAGCGCTTCGTTCATCTCGCGCGTCACGGTAAGCAGGCGCGAGAAGATCCAGCGGTCGGCGAGCGCCAACCGCTCGGGCGCCGCCACCGCATCGAATCCCAGGCCGGCCGCGGGTTCAAGCCCCGCTGCCAACTGGTCCTTCATCGGCTCGGGCAGCTTGCGCAGGTTCATCAGGATGAAGCGGCCCGCGTTCCAGATCTTGTTGGCAAAGGCGCGATAGGAGTCCACCTTCTCCTCGGAAAAGGCGATGTCGGTGCCGGGCGCGGCGCTGATGGCCAGCGCAAACCGCACCGCGTCGGTGCCGTACTTCTCCGTCACTTCCAGCGGATCGAGCACGTTGCCCTTGGTCTTCGACATCTTCTGGCGCTCGGCGTCGCGCACCAGGGCATGGATGTAAAGCTCGCGGAACGGCACCTCGTGCATGAACTCGAGCCCCAGCATGATCATGCGCGCGCCCCAGAAGAACAGGATGTCGAAGCCCATGATCATGAGGTCGTCGGGATAGAAGCGCTTCAGGTCGAGCGTCTCCTCCGGCCAGCCGAGCGTGGCGAAAGGCCACAGACCGGAGCTAAACCAAGTATCGAGCGTGTCCGTCTCCGGACGCAGGCTGGCGCCCGCGACGTCGCCACACTTTGGACACCCCGACGGCGTCTCGCGCGCGACGATGATTTCGCCGCACGAGTCGCAGGTCCACACCGGAATGCGGTGGCCCCACCAGAGCTGACGCGAGATGCACCAGTCGTGGATGCGGTACATCCAGTCGAGGTAAATCTTCTTGTAGTTCTCGGGCACGATGCGGACGCGCCCGTCCTCTACCACGCGGATGGCAGGCTCCGCCAGCGGCTGCATCTTGAGGAACCACTGGGTGGAGAGCAGCGGCTCCACCACGGTTTTGGAGCGCTGGCAGGTGCCGACACTCAGCGCGTAGCTCTCCGTCCTTTCCAGCAGCCCGCGTTGGGTGAGATCGTGCACTACCTTTTCGCGCGCCTTGAAGCGGTCGAGCCCGCAATAAGCTTCGCCGGCGTCGCCGGTCATGCGCGCGTGTTCGTCGATCACCGTCACCCGCGGCAGGTGGTGGCGCTCGGCGATGGCGTAGTCGTTGGGATCGTGCGCGGGCGTCACCTTGACGGCGCCGGTGCCGAACTTGGGGTCGACGAAATCGTCCGCAATCACCGGGACCACGCGGTCCACCAGCGGCACCACCACGTTGCGGCCCACCGCGTCGCGGTAGCGCTCGTCCGCCGGGTTCACGGCCACGGCGGTATCGCCCAACATGGTCTCCGGCCGCGTGGTGGCCACGGTGACATAGCCCGAGCCGTCCACAAAAGGATAGCGGATGTACCACAAATGGCCGGGGCGATCTTCGTGGATCACTTCCAGGTCCGAAACCGCGGTGCCGCAGTCGGGGCACCAGTTGACGATGTATTGGCCGCGATAGATCAGGCCTTTCTCGTAGAGCCGGACGAAGACCTCCACCACGGCGCGCGTATAAGCCGCGTCCATCGTAAAGCGGTCGCGCGTCCAATCCACCGACGCTCCCAGGCGCTCCATCTGCCGGCGGATGGTGCCGCCGTTCTCTTCCTTCCACTTCCAGCAGCGCTCGATGAACGCCTCGCGACCCATCGCCAGTCGTACCCGCTGGCCCTCGCGCTGCCAGGCGGCCTTCGACTGTGGGCCTCCGTCTTCGACCTGCTCGGCGAGGCCAGACCTTTTGGCAAGCGCCTCGCGCCCCAGTTCGCGCTCCACAATCATCTGAGTGGCGATGGCGGCGTGGTCGGTGCCCGGCAGCCAGAGGACATTCTCGCCGCGCATCCGGTGCCAGCGCATCAGGATGTCGATTTCGGTGTGCTCCAGCATGTGGCCCATGTGGAGGACGCCGGTAATGTTGGGCGGCGGGATGGTGAGGCAGAAGTTTGGGCGGCCCGGCGCATCGTCATCGGCGGGACGATAGAGCTTCTCCTCGATCCAGGCGCGGGCCCAGCGGGGCTCGATCGCTTCCGGCGCATAAACCTTGGGAATCTCAGCTTCCAATCTGGTAACCTTTTCACGGAGAAAATCAGAAATAAAGTCAGAAATCAGAAAGTAGAAATCAGAAAGTGGAAATCAGAACAAAGACCGTGGCGCATCTAACTTCTACTTTTTGACTTCTGACTTGACTATATCGTTCTGTGGTCGACTTAGTCAAACGCGGGTTCCCTCCCATCCCATCGGGCCCATCGGGGGCAGCCGGGACGCCGAGCCCGCCGCCGCCGGGCACAGGGCAGGCGACCTCTTCGCAACGGAGGGCCCAAAATGGCGCTCAGTATTTCCAAGTCACGCTCTCACAGTCACGCCGAAATCGCCGACCAGGACGTGGTCGGCTTCCTCGAGCCCAGCGTCGATCTGGAAGGCAAAATCACTTTCTCGGCGGGCATCCTGCGGGTCAACAGCCATGTCAAGGGCGAGATTCGTTGTGCAGGTACTATTGTCTTGGGCGAACAAGGCGACATCGAGGCCGACATCCAGACCAAGGCCATCAGCATCGCCGGCAAGTTCAAAGGCTCCATCCACGCCACCGACCGCATCGAGATCAAAGAGCACGGCATCGTCCTGGGCGAAATCGACACGCCATGTTTGATCGTCGAGCCCGGCGGCTACTTCTCGGGCGCCTGCCACATGCCAACCCCTGGCACTCCACTGGACGCGCCTCCGCAACTCGCGTCCGACCCGCGGTCCCACCAACCCTAGCCGTTACAGACCTTGGAAAAGAACGCACTACGCTTGCTTGATCAATCAGGCT
>JGI26339J46600_10000625_pt1 | contig 12013 bp, 12 predicted proteins | sample BogFormECP12_OM1_FD_46600 | JGI IMG/M metagenome (IMG submission 46600) | reverse complement strand
CTGATCATCCATCCTCAGCATGCCTGCATTCTTCAGGCTCATCTTGTGTTAGAAACTGATCCTTCCTTCAGGCTCATCTTGTATTGGAAGAGACTCCTCCGCCCGTTCCTCCGTCGCTGCTGGTACCGTAGAGATTGCCCGCCCCGTCCAAGATCAGCCCGGCTAACGGTTCTTCTCCGTCGCTTCCATTCTGGAAGCTATAGAGAACATTCTCCGTCCAGCCGCTGCCGGACGGTGTCAACTGGAAAACCGTGCCGAGGCTGTATGCGCCTCCAACCCTAGTGACACCGTAGATATTGCCGGAAGGGTCGAAGGTCACTCCCCCATAAGGCTGTGCCCCGTCAGCGCCGCCGCTGAAGTGGTAAAGAGTACGCTCTGTCCAAGTGCCACCCGAACGCGTCAGCTCATAAACAGCGCCAGGGTCGTTCGCCACGCCGAAATCCATGCCGTAAATGTTACCTTGCTGGTCGAAGACAAGATCGCCCCCCGGACTAGCTCCGTCCTGGCCGTTGGTAAACCGATAAAGAATGGTCTCTGTCCAGGGGCAGAGTGCGGTCTTGCAAGCGGTCGGTGGGGGTTTGAGATTGTATACGGTGCCACAGCCTCCGAGGCATGACCCTCCTCCCCCATAGATCGTTGTGCCGTATAGCGTACCGTCCGGTCCGAAGACCACGGTGCTAGGCCCGAACCTGCTCCGTCATTCCCCGCCAGTAAAGGCGTAGAGCGGGTTGTAGACCCAGCCGGAGCCGGTTGGCTTTAGCTGGAAAACCGATCCGTAACCGTTGGGGCCATCGCTTTCACACGTTCCATAGAGATTTCCTCCGCTGTCGAGCGTCAAGCCGGCTGTCGGAGCTCTCCTGAGCTTGCCCCCTGGGCTGAGACAACCAGTTAAGACACTGTTCGCCGTTCGATGAAAAATCCTCGACGGCAAGGTGAGTTTACTGCACACTGCCCTCCGGTTGGTGAAGCGGAGGCGGGCTCTGCTGGAGAGCAACCCGCCCAGGAATAGCCAACTGGAAACTCATCGAGGCCGATGTCTTGAGGAACGACTCGCAGGTGGCATTGTCGTAGGGGTTGCCCCGCCGGCTCATGCTGATGACGATACCGTTTTCCTTCAGCAAGTCCGTGTAGTCGGTGGAGGCGTACTGCACCCCGCGATCGGAGTGATGCACCAGGCCGGGCGCGGGCTTGCGTTGCTGCAACGTCATGCGCAGGGCCTCCAGGGTCAGCTTGGCTTCCAGCGTGCGGTCCAGCGCCCAACCGAGGACGCGGCGCGAGAAGGCGTCCAGAATCACCGCCAGATAAACAAACTCCAACTTCAGCCGGAGGTAGGTAATATCGGCCACCCAGAGCTGATCGAGCCCCGTTAGCACCAGCTCGCGCGCCCGGTTGGGATATACCGGCAGGCTATGATTGGAGTCCGTCGTGATCACGAACTTGCGCCGCCGTAGGCACAGCAGGTTGTCTTCGCGCATCAGCCGGTAGACCCGCTTCGGATTCACCGTCCATCCCTGGCGGCGTAACTGGGCGGTGATGCGCGGCCGACCATAGCTGGGCCACTCCAGCGCGATACGCTGCATGGCATCCCGCAACTCCATGTCCCTATCCGCGCCCGGCTTGCCCTCCGGGTCGAAGCGATAGAAGCTGGACCGGCTCACCCCACCCAGCTCCAGCATGCGGCGAATACTCAGTCCAGCGCCGGCCTTCATTTCTTCCCTGACCTTTTGGTAGACTGCGGATTTCCATTCCGTGCCGGCAGCATCCGCTGTTCTTCGATGCGCTGCAAGCACCCCTTCAAAAAATCGATCTCCAGCACCTGCTGCCCGATCTTGCGCTCCAACTCCGCGATCCGCCCCTCCGACCAGGGCCGCTGCCCGTGGCCGGGAAAGGCGTTGCCCGGCCCCTGCCGGAACTCACGCCGCCAGCGGTGCAGCACGTTAGGATTCACTTCCAACGCGCGCGCCACCTCGGCTATCGAAACTCCTTCTTCCAGCCGCCGTACCGCGGCCAACTTGAACTCCTTGGTGAACCGCGTGTGAGACAATCCCATGACTCAATTCTCCTCTCAATGGATTTTGAGTCTTAACCAGTTGTCTCATTTTTGGGGGCAAGTCCATCCCGTCTTTACCGGTGAAGTTATGAAGGACGGTGAGATTTTGGGCCCGCGCCGATGTCACCACGACCGTCAGCGCAAGCACAATCGCCAACGCCAGCGCAGCAATTCCCGATTGCGCGTTCTTGCTGCCCATGAACCCTTGATTTTGCCTCATCGAGATTCTCTTTTCCAAGCTACAGGTTCTTATTTGGCCATCTCACCCGCTTTTCCGTCCAGCCGGTTTCGCTGTGAGGTTGATAACGGGAAGCGCGCCGAGCATGCCTCGTCCGCTGCCCACCCGCTAGTTAAAGGCATTCGATCCTCGTGTTCCGGCGCACGGGAGGATAGCACATGGGCTTCCGATAAAGCCAGATAACAAGGTAATGCCCGGCACTTCTTAGAAACAGCGGCGTGCGACTTGGCCCAATCGACCCGGTGTAGTGCCGATACCTCCGCCAGAGGCGACTCATTAGAGCCCTGACATACCCCGAGCCGACGCTTTCGCGGCTTTTACCCCACTCGGCACCGGGCGATCTTGGCCTTCCTTCGGGCGAGAGGCGCCGGCGACTAGCGGAGGTTCTGCATAAGCTGGTCGCCGCGGTTCAACCTCAGCCAGAGTAGCCTGTTTCTCCTGCTTTTCCTCGTGATACTCGGCTTCGGTGTTGATGGCCCAGAGATCATAGGTGGCGCCCAAGATGTTTCGGGCAGCGCAGGTTGCCGTCATCATGGAGTGGTCCTGGTTGTTATATTTGTGCATTCCGTTACGGCCCACCAGCTGCAGATTAGGTAAAGCTGTTTCAAGATAGCGGCGGATGATCGCCACCTGCTGCACCCACCCGGTGTCATACATTGGATATGCTTTGGGCATGCGCACGACTGCGCCGTCCTCGATCTCTTCGGCCCTCGCCAGTCCGAGCTCAGCGATTTCCCCCTTGGCCAATTCAATCAGTTTCTCATCAGAACTGGACCACAGGTCATCGTTCTCGAAGACAAAGTATTCCATGCCGAGGCAGGTTTTGTTCGGGTCCGGCACCATCGCTGGTGACCAGTTCTTGAAATTCTGGATTCGTCCTACGCGCACCCCAGGCTCATGAATGTAGATCCAGTTGTCGGGCATCACTTCCTTGCGATTAACCACCAAGCTGACAATCAGAAAGTCCCGATACCGGAGCCGGTTGGCAGCCCGGCGAACCTCTTCGGGGGCGGCTGGGTCAAGCGCATTAACCAGCTCTCGTATTGGCATCGAACTGATAAAGTCCGTGCCATTGAACCGCTCAACACCATCGGGTCCATGAGTCTCCAGACAGATCACACGGTTTTCGCCGTGAACAATCCGCGTGACCGGCTTTTGCAGGAGTACCGGATATCCGTTCTTGCGAAGGCGATCGGTCATCATCTCCCACATTTGTCCCGGCCCGCGCTCTGGGTAATGGAAACTGTTGATGAGGGTTTTGACGGAAGTTTTCTGCTGTTTGAAAAGAGCATTGCGGATCGCGGTGGTCAGCGATAGACCTTGGATTCGTTGCGCGGCCCATTCAGCCCGAATCTCCGTACACGGCACACCCCAAACTTTTTCCGTGTAGGTCTTGAAGAAGATCTCGTATAGACGTTTGCCGAATCGGTTGCTTACCCATTGCTCCAAGTTCTGTTCATTGTGGTAGTAGACGAGTCGTGACCGAAGATAGCTAAGAACGATTCGGACAGCTTCGATTGGTCCGAGACCAAAAAGTGCATTCTTGGCCCGCAGCGGGTAATAAAAAAACTTTTTGCGGTAGAAAATGCGGGAAAGCCGTGGCCTCGCCAGAAACTTATCCTGCAGAACTTCTTGCCAGATTTGATTCACTTCGTCCCATTTTGTGAAGAAGCGGTGGCCGCCGATGTCAAATAGATATCCCTTGTAGTTCACGGTTCGCGATATGCCTCCAACGGTGTTGTCGGCTTCCAAAACCACAGCCGGGATGTTGTGCTTTGACAACTCATAGGCTGCGGTCAGGCCGGCTGGGCCGGCGCCGATGATCACAACATTACGTTGCTGTGGTGCAATGGGCGACATGGAATCGTCCTCTTAGTGGCAGTTCGTGGTCCAATGAACTGGAATTTCGAGTTAGTACTACCTCCCCGAAGTGGCGTCCTTCGAGATATGGCGTAACACTATTAGACCCTGGCGTAAAATCCCTCAGGTTGCCGGCGCACTCGTCTGATCAAGCGCCTGGTGGCCAAATAGGCCAGGAAAGGCGCCGTAAAGAGCATTCGGAACAACGCTGGGTTGCGAAGATAGTGGGCGTCAGCGCGCGGCAGAGCGAATGGGTCGGCATTGGGTTCAACGGCGCCCGCGGCTGTAGAACACGCCCCTCGATATTGACCTAGCACGAGGGCCCGAACCGCCGGATTCCAGCGCCCACATGGGTAAGCGAAGAACTCAACGGGGCGGGCAGTTCGTTCTTCCAGTTGAGCCTTGCTGCCAGCGATTTCGCGTTCCGACTCCTCGATCGGCAGGTCAGTGAGGGCAGCGTGATTTATGCTGTGCGCGCCGAAATCGAACCCTTCCTGCGCCAGGCCAGCCACTTGCTGCCAATCGAGCAAGCTCTGCGGCTTTACCCAGCTTGCCTGAGTAGGCCACTGATTTGTCCTACCGCAAAAACCCGTCGGGATAAAGATCGTGGCGGGAAACTTGAGCCGCCGTAGCACGGGGGCTGCGGACGAATAAAAATCAGAAAAACCATCGTCAAAGGTAAGTACTACCGTTCGCTCCGGCAGGGGCTTGCGATCCCTCAGTGCGGTGACCACCTCGCCTAGCCGCGCAACTCGCGCATTGGCTTGAAGCCATTCCATCTGCTCCGTAAACAGGCTCGGAGATATGCGCAGAGGAGAGTCTCCATCGGAAATCGAGTGATATGTCAGAATGACCGGAAACTGTGCAGCACCCATGGCTTGTTATGAAGACTCAACGTCCGGGAGGAGCTTACGACTGACTGGCCATGGACCGCCGGCAAGATTGATGGCCAATCTCCCACTATCGGCGAGAAACAGAGAGACAGGCAGGCTATGGGTCGTCTCAGGCTCTTGCGATTTTGTTATAAACTGCGCCGAGAACCACTCCTATCAGCCAGCCCACTACAAACGCATAACAGAATCCAATGATGCTCCCAAGAAACGTGACTCGATAACCGGGGAAGAAATTCGACAACATGCCCAAATGCGCCCCGACGTGCGGCCCGCCTTTCAACACGAGGAAGTTGGTCATCAAGAACAAACCAGCTCCGGCCAAGAAACCCAGCACTATGCCAAGGAGTTTCTCGTTCAGCAGGACGACTGCATGTTCAATCTGCTCCTCTTCCGGTTCCATGAGTTCTCCTATAGATGATCCAGAAAATCGGAGTACTGGTCCATTTCGGCGCGCGATCGGATCACTGTCAGCCAAATCCACACTGCGGCATTTCGAATGAGCGCGAAACCGTATCCCAGCATGAAACCTACGCCAAATCCCCAAAGCAGCCCAACGAAAACTCCCCGCCAGGAAACGGAATAGCCCCAGAAAAATTGGGCCAACAAGTCAAAGTTGGGAGTAGGATTGCCGCGGATTGCTAAGAGCAGGGTGGCGGTCGCAAGTAATCCCCCCACGACCACCCCCGAAGCTATACCGAGTGCCCCCCGATGCAAAGGAGCAAAGGCCCGCAGTAACGGACTCGGAACAGTAGTCTTTACCAATCCTGGCAAGCCGCCTCCCGCAGATGCGGCATTATTCTCCAAAGGTCCGCGCATTGTACTTCTCTTCCCGGACGCATTTTCAACAGTCACGGAAAACCTCTCTCAAGCTCAACCTTATCAGACCGCCGCTACAGTCGGGAATTCCAAGGACGGCCGCGCGGACCCATGCCACGGAATGAAGCCCAGCTTCCTACTTGCCGTTTCCTCCAGTACTCGGAAATACGCTTGGAGATGCGCACTCTCGGTCCACCGCTCTCCGTACGCTAGGTATCCCCGATCACCCACTTCCCGCCGGAGGGCCGGGTCGGTACGCAACCGCTCCATCGCCGCCTGCAATTCGTCCGTACCGCGATATAGAAAGCCACCCTGACTTTGTTCGACAACTTCCGTAAGCGCTCCCAGATCGTGCGCGATCACAGGCGTTCGCTGTAGATACGCCTCCAAGATGATAAGTCCCAAAACTTCATAGCCGGAAGAAGGCACTAGTAACGCAATCGCGTGGCGGTAGAAATCCCGTAGCCGTTCCTGTGGCAGCGCACCCAGGAAGTGCACATTGGCCATGCTTTTAGCCAGCTTCCGCAGCTCCGATTCTATCGTGCCAGTTCCCGCAATCAGCAAATCTGCATGTTCATAGTGACGGAAGACAGGGAGTAGCGCCTCTACGCCCTTGATCTTCTCGAGTCGTCCAACATAAAGGAAATATGGCCGCGGATGAGGCGAGCCTTCCATAAGCAATTTCTGATCGGCCTCGGGGACGAAGTGTGGCACCACTGTCATTGGAAACTTGAAGCCACGTTCCTGATGCATCCGGCGGGTGAACAGACTCGGCGAGACGAACGCATCCACAGCGGCCTCGCACTTTTCCAACAGGTTGGTGTGCCTCCACAATTGCGGAGGCCTTCTGAACTTTAGAGTACACCGCAAACATTCCGGCTTGTCACAGACCCGCTCGTTATTTTTCCAGAGCACGTGCATAGGGCAGACCAACCAGTGTTCATGAGCGGTATAGAGCTTGATGAAATCGGGATAGTCGGGCTTCAACTGCAAAACCTTGGGGCCGAACAGTGAAATGTTGTGATAATGAATTACGTCGAACTTCTTGCCATAGAACACTTCGAGGATGCCATCCGTCTTGGGCCACGTCCTTCCCGTCTGCTGGGCTACCAGGGGCGAAAGAAATCCCAAACGGCTCCGTAAGCTGTGCACCGTGACGTTGGGATGATTGGAAAACGGGTGCTCTGGCTCACTCTTTGCGAGTGCATTGTAGCTGTCGACGCAGTGAATCACATCCACTTCGTGCCCACGGCTTGCCAGGGCGTTTGCCAGCCGCGAAACAAAAATCGCATCCCCGCCGAAACTGTACGGAGGATAAAAAATCGAAAGGAAGCAGAACTTAAGCGGCCGCGCCATTCCGCTGCACCTCATCGAAAACGGAAAGTAGCTGCGCTGCGGAGTTCTTCCACGATAGCTGGCTCGCTGCGGCCAGAGCAGCTTCACTCATATGGTCGCGCAAACACGCGTCCGTAAGCACCCGTTCAATAGCGTGCAGCCAGCCCGGGCGGTCGCTCGGTGAAATAGCAATCACCCCGCCGCCCAGCAGCTCAGGAATTGGGCTTTCCGTCGTAGCCAAGACCGGTGTTCCGCAAGCGGCTGCCTCTACTGCGGGTAGCCCGAAGCCTTCGCAAACGGAAGGCAGCACGAGAGCGTCGGCGCGATTAAGCAGTACGATGAGATCCTTATCGTCGAGGCGGCCCGTGAATATCACACGTTGCTCCAAGCGATCCAAGCGCACTCGCTCCGCAAGTTGAGAATAACAAGAGTAGAAGGAATCGCCAACGTAATCACCAACCAACACTAACCGTAAGTCGTGAAAAGCATCCCGACCAACTAATTCACGAACTACGTCGAGCAGCATGAACAGGTTTTTGTGGGGACTGAACCCGCCCACAAAAATCAGGCACTTCGCGTCCGGCGGGATGCCCCACCTGGCCAGGACTTCACGAGATGAATCTGATTTCAAGGGCTGGAAGACCGGGTCGGGCGCTTCACTGACGACGCGGAGTCGAGCCGCCGGAATGTTTAGTTTTCCCACCAGTTGGCGACGTGAGTATTCCGAGACCGTGATCAGCAACCGAGCTTGATGGATCCCAGACTTGATCTTGGCCCGGTAAAACATTTTGGAGCGCAGAGTGGGAAACACGAGCTCTGGAAATGACTCCGCAATTACGTCGTGGATGGTCACCAGCCGGGGGACGCCCATGAAAAAAGGAACATAGCTGTAGTCTGTTGGGAAATAGACGACGTCCACTCGCGCGCGACGGATTGCATTGGCCACAGCCCACAAGTCGAGCACCGACCGCCTGCTATCAGCCCCCGCCGCTTTGATAGTCGGCGTTTTCGTGGCAACCCTGCAAACTTCCACCCCTGTCGGCAGTGGAAACTCCTCCGATTCGCAATCAACGAAAAACGTGTACTGGTTGTGCTGATCCAGTTCCAGCGCCGCAGTGAGCAGAGCTCGCGTGTAGCGGCCATAGCCGCGCCGGTTGACCCACGACGTTGCATCAACGCCGATCCTCATGTTCAGCGGCCCTGCGCGCTTGCCTTGCGGGTGGACGGAGCGGGTGAACGGATGAAATGCATCGCCAGCATCAGGAAAAACGTTACTCCGCTGTACAAGTAGTAGATCCAGTGAGCGAGCACGGCCCGCACCGCAAACCACCAACCTCGCTTGCGCAGAAAAAACCGGTACACATCCAGGTTCAGCAATACCAGCAGCACACCGATCAACGCCATCGCTGCGAGTAGAGGAACTGGACCCGGTCGGACAAGGCCGCCCAGGCTAAAAGGCAGAAGTAAACAACCAATAGCCAGCAAACCAACCAGCAGGGAACTCGCTCGCGAAGCATAGTTCAGGTTTAGGTCTCGCGGGAGATGGCGCGTGTTTAAGATCAGACGCGTCCACGGAACGGCACGATAAAGAATGTCGGCCCGCACCAGGTCGCGGATTGTCCAACGCTTCAGGTGTTTAACTTCAATGCGCTTGTCGAGGCGGATACGACGTCCACTCTGAGTGAGTTCCAGGCCGAGGGCGATGTCTTCGATTGACGGCGTGGTATACGTCTCACTATCGAATCCTCCGAACTCCTCGAAAATGCTTCTCCGCACCGCGCCGCAACCAGCCCAGAATGTGGTCGCGGACTCGCTGGCACTCTGGTGGACATAGTGATGCATCAGGTTCTTGTACTGCGAGATGAAAGTCGTCCAGGCCGGCGTGTCGTCGTATGAACCGAAGACGGCCGCGAGTTCAGGATCGCGTACAAAATCTTCGGCAATCAGGCCGACTGTGTCAGGCGGCACGACCACGTCGGCATCTACAAACAGCAGGATTTGGCCACCTGCGTACCGCGCTCCCAAATTCCGTGCTCCTGCCGGTCCCGTGGTTTGGGGCGTGCGAAGGCAGCGTGCTCCGCAGCGTGCGGCAATTTGGGACGAGTTGTCAGTTGAGCAATCGTCGACCACGATCACTTCAAATTGGGAGTACTCGGAGCGGCCCAAAGCGTCCAAACATCGGGGAAGATGCTTGCTACCATCGCGCACGGGGACGATCACAGAAATACGAGGGCTTGCGAGCAGCGAAGTCCGCTCCTCCGGGTCAATCTCGGCTTGGTGATCTCCAATCAAAGATCGGCTCGCCTGATTCATGGGTGGCCAGTCAGATATCCGACGAATTCGCCATACGACCAGGCAATATCAAGCATGGCTGTCAGAGGTGAGGCTCGCACGAAGGTACCTATGTTTCTTTTTGTGCGAAGCACATTCTTTAGCTGCCGAAGAAACAGCACGAACGGCAACACCGGACAGAGTACCGCGAAAATGGCACGCCGAGACGCTGTGACGCCTGCAACTCGTGTAGCGGCATAAGAGCGGCCCCAGACATAACGCTCCACCAGCACCGGGCCCGGGTGCAGATTTAGTCTGTGCTGATAGACGATAACGTCAGGAGAAAGAGCGAGAATTTCTCCCCGATTTGCCAAGGCATCGTGCACCCGAGCTTCGTTGTAAGAGTCTGGCCAGGCATCGGCCACACGCTCCAAGGCCGCGCGCTTGTAGCAGACATTAGCATCGCTCACATAGGGACTGGGGCCACGCGGGATAGGATTCTGGTATCGGCCAAAATCTCCGAAATACAGTGCCCAGTTCAACGGTCGATCGATGCCGTTTTCCATCGCGCCGCCGATGGCAGCATAAGCTTGAGCATGTTCTTTCACCAACTCAGCCGACCAGTGCGGATCTGGGCGTCCGACATCTTCGATCAGGGCAACCAGTGGAGCGCGTGCCTCTCGAATGCCGATGCCACGCAGCTCGTCGTGATGTTCGCGGCTCGGACCCGAACGTACGCTGCGAAGATTGTCCACCGGGATGATACAAACCTCCGGAAACCGCCGCTTGAGTTCATCGATGCCGGGCAGACGCGCATCGCAAGTCACCAGCACTTCCATGGACGGCGGATTTACTTGCTGTCGTAAGGCTTCCAAACAACCCTCGAGGTGGAGAGTATCGGACTCTTCGGATGTGTCGCTGACCACGGTGACGACCACAGAGAGAGTCGGTTCCGCCATGGTTGGCTACTCCACTTCCATAAGAGCGTTGCCGGGCCCGAACGCATAGCCCATCCACTCCCCAAACACGTAGCTCGTCATGGCTGGAATAAGTAATGGCAAACTGAGAAGGAACTTGCCGGGGTGACATCTCTTGGCGAACACGCGAGAACCCATGCGAGCCAATAGGACGAACGGTATCGCCGGAGCGGCAAGCAAATACACGGCCCGCTTCGCGGCTGAAATTGTTCCCCGGCGCGCACCGGCGAAGGCCCGGCTGAAAAGGTAACGCTGCCGCACATAGTAGAAATAATCGAATGGCCCCCGGTGGTAGACGATCATGCCGGGCACACCGCGGAACCTGGCTCCTTCGGCGAACAGCTTGGGATGCAGTGTGGCTTCCCAATACCCCTCGCTTAGCACAGCGAGATTGGCATCCAGCGTTCCCTTCCGGTACGCCGCGTTCGCGCTACCCACGTTGAAGGAGTCGCCGTCCGGCCAAGGGGGCAGATATGAATTGTACTCTATGAAATACGTGATCCAGTCACGCAGGCGGCCATCCACTCGGAAGTCAACCGGTCCCCCTACAGCAACATAGTCGGGCGAAAATGCGGCGTTCAGCGTGGCCAGCCAATTGTCGGCGGCCAGGCAATGCTCTTCGATGATCGCAACGATTCCGCCCCTGGCTTGTTCTGCTCCAATGCGCCGAAGTTGGGGAACGGTCTCGCGCTGCCGCAACTGTATGAAGCGCGCGTCGGGAAAACGCTGGGCCATGCGAGCTACGTTCTCCGGCCCGCGACAATCCACCACAATGACCTCGAACGCAGGCGCATCCTTCTGCGCGAACACCGAGGCCAGGCAGTCGTCGATGAACGGCGGTCCGACGATGGAAGCGATGACAACCGAAACTGTGGGCGGCGCGCTCAGAGACAAGTTATCGCTGCCAAGTATTCGTTCATGCACCGGCGGTCTCCCCCAACTCCGGCAGCCAAGTTTCGATGGAAAAGATAGGCACCCCTCAATGGGGCAGGCTGGAAATGGTGGGCTGCTTATCCTCGGAGGCGCTCTGCAGGCGCTTGGTTGGCGGCTCTTCCGCAAGGGCCTTAATAACCGCGTCAGCAACCAGAGCGTTGCCGGCGGCGTTGAAATGGACATCTCCGAAGACGAAGAGGCTCGGGTACCAGCAGCCGGGCCGACTCCACGAGCATTGCTTCTTCAAGGCGAGGAACGCCGGAAACAGCGAGATGAAGCGCTTGCACTTGCCTTCACACCACTCGCGCCAAATACGCACCTGCCTGGATTCTGCGGTGTCGTGAAGTATCTGTGCGGGCCAGGGGTAGACGACAACACTGATCGGGATATTGCGCTTTTCCAACTCCTGCCACAGCAGGGTCATCTTCGCCTTCTCTTTAGCTATGCCACCCTCCACCCCAAGCGGCGCGTAGCTTGTTTCATCTACCCTCCGATAGGTCCATGCCCCTCTATCCATATCAAAGGGGTCGCCGGTCACACGACCCACTATCAGGTGAGGATAGCCGTGAACGACGAGAAACCGCTCGCAGAACCCGTAGAGGTAGTTGGTGAGCATGAAGTACTTGCTGACACGGGAGCG
>JGI26339J46600_10000624_pt1 | contig 12015 bp, 5 predicted proteins | sample BogFormECP12_OM1_FD_46600 | JGI IMG/M metagenome (IMG submission 46600) | reverse complement strand
AGGAAGCAAAAGATATTTCGTAAGAAACTTGGTGGGCACTATCATGCTGGATTTCCAGGACAGTATCCGGCGATATCTGATTTTTCTTTCCGGCCGGAAATCTTGAAACCTAGTGGTAAGAAGGTATCAAGTTATCGCGAGCTGGTTGAAAACATCATCCTCGATAATTACAGCCCCTCTGCAGCCATAGTTAACTCGAATCACGAGATACTTTACATCCAAGGCCGGACCGGAAAATATCTAGAGCCAGCCGAGGGCGCCGCGTCGATGAATATTCTCGACATGGCACGAGAAGGACTGAAAATACCAATCGCAACTGCTATTCGAAACTCAATCGCCACCAACGAGACCATCCGGTCCGAAAATATCCGCGTAAAGACGAATGGTGATTGGACACGCCTCAACTTGATCGTGCAGCCCTTCACCGAACCGGAAGCACTGAGAGGCTTGTTTTTGATCGTCTTCGAGGAACGAAAAAGCGAGCAAGATGAATCAGGTACGGAGACCGGGCTTGAAGTACCCCATGATCTTGATCAAGATCGTTTCAACCAGCTTGAAACCGAATTAAAATCGACAAAACAGTACCTCCAAACCACGATCGAGGAGTTGCAAACCAGTAACGAGGAACTCAAGTCGACAAACGAGGAGTTGCAATCCTCGAACGAGGAATTGAAAAGCACGAACGAGGAATTGCAAACTTCCAAGGAGGAATTGCAGTCCTTGAACGAGGAACTCGTCACGGTTAACAATGAACTGGAATCGAAGATGGATCAGCTTTCCGAGATCAATGATGACCTGAACAATCTCATCAGCAGCACCGATATTGCGACAATATTTATCGATACTTGCTTAAACATCAAGCGGTTTACACCTAAATCGCAATTTTTATTCAATTTAATAAAAACTGACATTGGGCGCCCGCTCCATCATATCGCTTCGAATTTCGAGGATGCAGATTTCATTCACGATATCCATGCTGTTATTGAAACTTTGGCACCTGTGGAAAAAGACATCAAGTTGAAGGATGAATCCGCTTGGTACACCATGCGAATCGTCCCATATAGAACCGAGGAGAACGTGATAGATGGTGTTGTCATAACCTTCTTTGATATCACGATGAAAAAAGAAGCAGAAACCGAGATAGAACTATCCAACGAAAAGTATCAAGCTGCTTATAAAACAGCTGAATTCTTGAAATCGCTCTTGATGCATGATATCAACAACCTCCTCACGATCATTTCATTAGGCGCTTCGCAAATCAAGGAGAACGATGATTCTGATATCAGTGAAAAATCGAGAGGTTATCTCCAAAATATATTAAAACAAGTTGAACGAGGGAGTACGCTCGTAAATAATTTACGAAAAATCACGGAAATTGATGGAGAAAGTGTCAAGATTTATCCTATTGATATAAATGGCTTAATACAAGGCGCAATCTCCCACGTCAAGCAATCGCACTTGGAATCGGAGGATATTACAATAGAGGTCTATCCTGGCGACGGGAAGCCATTGATGACTTTAGGAAATGATTACCTCATGGATGCGATTGAAAACATCATCATCAACGGTATCAAATATAACAATTCTAGCGAGAAAAACATCAACATCGACGTCGATGACGAAGTAGAAGGCGAACCTGGGCTAATAAAAGTCTCAATCACAGATAACGGAATTGGAATGCGGGATGATATGAAACAATCGATAATGACCGGCGAGTTTTCGAAAAAATCTGATAAATTCCGGGGTCTAGGCATAGGTCTTACGATCGTTCGTCAGATTCTCGAGAAATTAAACGGGAAATTCTTGATAGAAAGCAGTGCACTTAATGATTATACTAAAGGCACGAGATTTGTACTCTTGTTGCCAAAATTAAGCAATGGCTATTGATTAAGGTAACATTAAAATGGTATCATGAAACTTTTAGGCGATTTGCTCGGGCTTCAATTGGATGGTTGAATGTTGTAAAAAAAGATTATTCGGTATCGCCTTTACTGCTGTTGTCCGAACATGTATTTCATTTGCTGCAAGACTCGGCGCCACATGATCACCAAGCAAATGCCTATGAACACGTCTATCCCTATCGTGAAGACATTGCCAAAAAAGGCTGCCACGATTATTTCCGTTACCAAGTAGATGATCATGTATACGATGAGGAGCTGGATGAATGTAACCATGATACTAGGTGGAAAATCGCCCCTCCGCTGCTTGTATGCGATGTAAAACAGGTATGGCAAGAACACGCCGTGAACGATGAGTGGTAATGCTGTCCAGAAAGTTGGAATGAGAATCGCGTTGATAACATCCATCACGGCAAAAATTACGAAGATCAGCAAGTACATGCTTAAATTGAGTGCCGGGCCTCCCGCGACAAAACGCCCGCCTTTATCCTCCTCCTCATCATCATATTCCCTTGGCAAGTTGTTACCCTTGGAATACTTGCGTTCGTTGAATGAGGGTTCATTAGAAGGTCGCTCGAATCTTGGCATGGCTCTATTATCGAGCTGCATTCGGACTTGGAGTTCCTCACTTTTCATGTTTCGAAATGCGCAGTTATGATTCTCTGGAAGGTGATCTTTCGTGCAAAAATATCCCCCGCACCGCCTGCAAGTGAAACCCATGTACGCGTCTAACCCGCATTGTTGACATTTCAAGATATTCACCCCGTGATCTTCAACCGTTCCGTTTACCGTAACAAAGCCCTTGATATATTGAAGAGCTGGTTACAAAATCTCTCACTAGTATATTTCCCCTTCTCGAATAATAACTTCTTGGTGTTATTTTATCTGCTAATGCACGTGATCAATTATTTTTCACAATAAATCATCTTTTTTAACCAGAATTCGTGGTTCGTAATCCATTTTTGTGAACTGCATCACTTTAATCACTCTTTTCTTTGATATCTTGTAAAATGAGGACAGAACAACGTTTAGCGAAATACAGTAGCAACATTTTTAATTTTGAAATCCATTAATGCATGATCATGGTAGATTGGGAAGAAGAAACGATAGCTGGAGAATCAAAGCAGATCCATTACTATTTCTCCCGGTCGGGCATCAGACCCGCGTTCATCTTTTTACACGGCGCGATGGATAACGGGTTATGCTACGAGCGGCTCGCTGAGCAATTCCAGGACGATTATGACCTGTATTTACCAGATGCTCGCGGGCACGGGCAATCCTCCGACTTTCCCAAAACTGCCGACTTTCACCTCATGGTGGATGATATCAAGGACTTGTGCGAAAAAAATGATTTACGCGGCGTCACTCTCATGGGGCATTCGATGGGCGGGGTACAAGCAGCGCAATTCGCTGTCACCTATCCCGAACTCGTGAAGGCACTTATCCTGGAAGATCCTGGGTTTTTAAGCCGGCGCATGCGAATGCAGTTTACATTTTTCAAGATTCTCATGAGCCTTGCCGTCCGCCACCAGGATAATCCCAAGCCATTGAGCGAGTTTGAAAAGAAGTCTAAAAAGTGGAATCCAAAGTGGGATCCCCGGGATCAATTAACATGGGCGAAGGCCCAGCAGGAATTTGCGGCGCATTACCCCAAGCAATTATTCGCCGTGTTGATGAAAGGCATGCCCGAGGGGTCAGAGATCATCCCGCAGATCCAGGCTCCCATTTTGCTTATTACTTCCAAAAGTGGACTGATCACCGAAAAAAGGGCAAAACAATTTCAGGCAATCCAGCCTGGTTTGCAATGGAAATATATCGCCCAGGCTGGTCATAACATCCGCCGGGAACAATTTCAAGAACTAGTGAATGCGATAAAAGAGTTTCTTGCATTACTAAAATAATCCGGGGAAATTTGTTTCACCTCCATATAATGTCGTGCATCATTTTTGAATATGTAATTGCCTAGGAGAAACATAAAAAAACTTGGACGAAGTCTAGTTTCTCATTTGGTAACCCTCATTTAGCAGAATGTTAGGTAGAAAAGCCATGAAAAAAAGCCCAATTTGCCTTCTTCTAATTTTTCCCGTATCAATGTTGATCGGAGTCGTCTTCCAAGTAGGTATCTCGAATCACGACACGAGCATGCCTCCATCGATTATTTGCAAAAGCGATGCACCAATGACTATCAACGGAAACGCGCAGCTGGCGAGTGCATCAAGTAGTGGAAGTGGCACGGCCGGTAATCCGTACATAATCAAGAATAAGAACATAAACGGCGGCACGTCGAACTGCATCTCGATCTCCAATACCAACAAGTATTTCGCCCTTACCAATTGCCGGTTGGTAACTGGTCACGTAGGCATTTCTTTTTTCAACGTGACCTATGGCACGATTGCGAATTCTACTATTACCAACATGGCTGGTGGTCCAGCTCCTTATGGAATCAATTTCACCAGCTCGAATCACAACCAGATCATCAACACGACTGCCCTCTCAAACGGCAATGATGGATTCTACGGTACATTTAGCAATTACAACACGATTACAAGCTGCAACTTTTCTCTCGATTTGAATGGACTGTACTTGTCTGATTGCAGTAATAATGTAATTGCGAATTCCACGTTCATGAAAAGTACGGGATCAAATCCTTCTGGTTGCGGGATCTATCTAACGAATTATTGTTATTCCAATCTCATTACAAATAATCATCTTGATTCGAATAATTATGACGGAATAGATCTCTACTTTGAAGTTTTTAATACCATGATTCGGGGAAATGATATCTCTTCCAACACGCATACTGGAGGGTTTAATTTTAACAATGTCAGGAATACGACCTTTGATGGGAACACTTTCAAATCCAATAAAGCTGTTGGATTTTATTTTGGGGATATTAATTGCACACTGAAAAACAACGTGTTCGATGGAAATACCCCCTATGGCGTAGAAATCAATGGATTGGGAGTTGGCCAGATAAGCGTGCTCAATAACACTTTCACCAACCAAATCACGTTTGGTTATGCTGGATTTTCTGGGTGGACGACCACGGGCGGGGTGTTCGCGAACAATACTTTTTATAAAAATTATGACGGCTTGCTACTCAGCTCCGTCGGTCAAGCGCGGGTCACAGGTAATAGGTTCCTGAATAATTCCCATTATGCCATCTACGTGAACAATGCTGGTGGTGCTTGCAATAATACAATCTTCTCCCAAAACTTGATTGCGAATAATTCAATTGCTGGATTGTATTTCTATAACCCGGGCGGCATCGCTTATTCAAAAAACAACACGATCGTGAATAATGTGTTCGATCACGATTCTTCAGCCTTGGTCTTGCAAAAAGCGAAGAATAACAGCATTATACAAAATGATTTCATCCACAACACGAATGGCATTCTTTACATGACGTCTATAGGGAATAATACGTTTTATCACAATAATTTCATGCTAAACACGAAACACATTAACAGTTCCCGTCCCGATGATAAATGGGATAATGGCTACCCATCGGGAGGAAATTATTGGGATAATTATACCCATATAGATACACTAAACGGGCCCGGGCAAAACCTCACCGGTTCGGATGGTATTTGCGATTCTCCAGTCACGTTGAAGAATGGTGGCCAAGATCGATACCCCTTGACAACGCGATACCAGTTCGATTTCACCCCGCCGGCAATCTCGCTCGTTAATCCAGCAAATAATTCCTTGATAGGTGGAAACTATATCATTAAATTTGATATATGGGACCTGCATCTCTCCAAGGTGATGTACAACTGGAATTCAGGAGTTAATGCCAGCTTGTATACGCCGTTCACGATCCTTTCACCTTTTAGTAATGGCGTGAACGCATTGCATGTTTATGCAAACGATTCATTCGGTAACAAAGTTAGCAAGAGCTATTCCTTCACGATCGATACCATGCCCCCCGTCACGACCATCCACGTGCAAGCCGCCTACGATAACGGTACCAAGTATCTTAATTCGAGTTCTCTCATCAGCTTCACGGTAACCGACCTTTCACCAATCAAGGTGACGAAATTCTGGTTCGATAGCCAGCCTTCCCGCCACGCGTATTCCAGCACATTCTCCCTTGGCTCGTATGGACTCGCGAACGGGTTTCACTCGATCCACTATTATAGCACGGATATCTTGGGTAACAATGAAACAGTAAATACCGCCAACGTGTACCTGGACATCATCGTCCCGACAACAAGCATCGGTTACACGCCAGCGTGGGGGCCGAATTTCGTGAATGCAACAACACCTTTTACCTTGACAACATCCGACAACGTTGGTGGCAGTGGCATTGCATCCACGCAATACCAATACACGGGCAGCGGTGGATACCACGCGTACACGGCGCCGTTCATGTTATCATCCGCGACGAACGGGACCATCACGATCAATTACCGCAGCACGGACAACGTCGGGAACGTGGATACCGCGGGGGCGCTCGTCGTCAGGATTGACACGCTCGCGCCGAACACGACGATATCTTACACGCCAGCGTGGGCGCCGAATTTCGTGACGACTTCGACCACGTTCACCTTGGCCGGGTCGGACAACGCTGGTGGAAGTGGCTTGGTCACGCGATTTTACAACATCAACGGCTCCGGATGGGTGGCTGGTAATAGTTTTAACCTAGGTGGCTGGACGAACGGGACGATCTCGATCATGTACCGTAGCACGGATCATGTTGGAAACACGGAAATTTTCGGAACGAAGGTTGTACGACTCGAACGTGCTTGCACCGAACACGACGATATCGTACACGCCAGCGTGGGCACCGAATTTCGTTACCATCTCGACCACGTTCACGTTGGCTGGATCTGACAATGCCGGCGGAAGCGGCGTGGTCACGCGATTTTACAACATCAACGGCTCTGGCTGGGTGGCTGGTAATACTTTCAACCTCGGCGGCTGGACGAACGGGACGATCTCGATCATGTACCGGAGCACGGATCATGTTGGAAACACGGAAGCATTCGGGTCGAAGTATGTCCGTCTCGACACGATCGTTCCGATCACGGGTATCTCCTACACGGTAGCATCGATGCCTGATTTCGTGAACGCGACAACGTCCTTCAAGTTGACATTTGCAGATAACATGGGTGGCAGCGGCATCGCGTCCACGCAATACCAGTACACGGGCAGCGGCGGATACCACTACTACACTGCGCCGTTCATGTTATCTTCCGCGACGAACGGGACCATCACGATCAATTTCCGTAGCACAGATAACGCCGGGAACGTTGAGACTGTGGGGACGCTTTTCGTCCGGCTCGACGCGCTCGCGCCGAACACGACCATGTCGTATGTACCTGCTTGGGCACCGAACTTCGTGACCGCCTCGACCACGTTCACATTGGCCGGGTCGGACAATGCCGGCGGAAGTGGCTTGGCAACGCGATTTTACAACATCAATGGTTCCGGCTGGGTCGCTGGTAGCAGCTTCAATCTCGGTGGTTGGACGAACGGGACCATCACGATCATGTATCGGAGTGTCGATCTGGTCGGGAACACCGAGGTTTTCGGGACAAAGACTGTCCGGATCGACACCATCGCGCCGGTCACGGGTATATCCTACACGGCGATGGTTGCACCAAACTTCGTGAGCACGGCAACGCCCTTCACGTTGACACCTGTGGATAACACGGGTGGCAGCGGCGTTGCGTCCACGCAATACCAGTATACGGGCAGCAGCGGATACCACGTCTACACTGCGCCGTTCGTATTATCCTCCGCGACGAACGGGACCATCACGATCAACTATTACAGCATCGATCACTTTGGAAACGTGGAAACAGCAAATATTCTCGTTGTCCGCCTCGATACACTTGCGCCGACAACGGGTATCTCCTACACGCCCGTGTTCGCACCAAACTTCGTAAGCACGGCAACGCCTTTCACGTTGACACCTGCGGACAACATGGGTGGCAGCGGCATCGCGACCACGCAATACCAATACACGGGCAGCGGTGGATACCACGTCTACACGGCACCATTCGTGCTATCATCCGCGACGAATGGGACCATCACGATCAATTACCGTAGCACGGACAACGTCGGGAACGTGGAGACCGCGGGGGCGCTCGTCGTCAGGATTGACACGCTCGCGCCGAACACGACGATATCGTACACGCCAGCGTGGGCACCGAATTTCGTTACCATCTCGACCACGTTCACGTTGGCTGGATCTGACAATGCCGGCGGAAGCGGCGTGGCCACGCGATTTTACAACATCAACGGGACCGGCTGGGTGGTTGGCAATAGTTTCAACCTCGGTAGCTGGACGAACGGGACTATCACGATCATGTATCGAAGCACGGATCATGTCGGGAACCTGGAAGCATTCGGAACGAAGGTTGTACGACTTGACACGATTGCGCCGGTCACGAGCATCTCCTACACCGCCGCTTTCATGCCAGATTTCGTGAGCACGGCAACGCCCTTTACGTTGACCCCAACGGATAACACGGGTGGAAGTGGCATTGCGTCAACTCAATATCAATACACTGGTAGTGGGGGATACCACGCGTACACAGCCCCCTTCACGTTATCATCGGCGACGAACGGGACCATCACGATTAACTATTTTAGCACGGATCGTGTGGAAAATGTAAAAAGCGCCAGTTCACTCGTCGTGCGACTGGATGCCTTGCCGCCCAGGTCCACGATCCATTTTGTTCCGGCATACGAAAGTTTTTTTGTCAACGCAACGACGTCATTTTCGCTCACTGCGGTCGATAACGAGACTGCGGTTGCGAATATCGATTACAACATCAACAACACGAGTTGGGTGACGTACGTAACACCATTCGACCTGTTCTCCTTCGCTAACGGAATGATAACCATATACTTCCGCTCGGTGGACGCTGTTGGTAACGTGGAATCCACGAGATCGCAATCGGTCTATAAGGGCACGAGTGCTCCTATCATAACAACAATAGTTTACACGCCAGCGCATCTGCCGAATTTGGTGAACAATCGAACGCAATTTACGCTAGTGGCCACCGGCATCATTAACCAGGCTATGAAAAACACGACATATCGCATCAACGGGGGTGCCTGGCATTTGTTTACAGGTCCCTTCACTTTGGCGGGAAATACCAGCGGCCAGTACTTGATCGAATTCGATTCCACTGATATCTATGGAAACGTGGAGGGTATCAAGAACACGACAGTCACGCTCGATTCCGTTGCCCCGCAGGTACTTGGTGGGATAGTTCTATCACCTTCAAGTGCAAATGTCGGACAAATTGTAATGATCCGGGTTACTTGCGACAGTCCGGCGTACAATGCCTCGATTTCTATAATGGTACAATCTTCTGGCTCGAGCACGATTGAGGCGAGCCAGGGCAAATCCTTGGTGAATCTCGAGAACGGGACTTACGAGTACACGTGGGACACTACTGGTCTAGCACCTGGGAACTACGCAATAACCATTCATGTCGTCGATATCGTTGGTAACGATATGGATGTCGAAGCGAGCATGACCCTAACCAATGGTGGCGTCACCAACTTTACCAGCATCGTAATCATCATCGGATTGATCATCGCCATTTTCGCCATCGCAGTCGTCGTTGAACGACGTGCAGCGAAGGCGAAAAAGATGATAAAGCCGAAAAAGAAGCAGTCCAAGGTATCAAAGTCAATTGGCACGGATAAGATGAGCATAACACCGAGTTACACTGACTTACCTACCAATAACCAGGGCGGCAACGCTGGTAATGATCTAAAGAAGATAGAACCGGATTCCCTTCGCGATTCGCCTGGAGTACAGAACGAGAAGGATAAACGTGATTCATCAAGGGAAAACGTAGAAATCAAGAAATGATAAATGATGAAATATTATCTGCTATTTTTTATTACCAAGGATTCTTTTGCTGTATTTTAAAATTCCCCGCAGAAATTCTCGATGCAGTTCTCGAATTTCTCCTTTCTAGATTCAATCGGAACGAACTCCTTGTCAAGCTCCCCCGTGTATTTCAAGATGGGCCGGATAAGCTTGTTATTGCGCAATTGCTCGACCATGTGAGCGACCCAGCCCGCGCTTCGTGCCGCAGCAAATAGGGGCGTGTACAATTGCGGGGGAACGCCCAATGCATAGAGAAGGCTTCCCGAATAGCAATCGACATTCGGATACAAGTTTTTTGTCGTAACCATGTAATCCGCGAGGATGGCAGTCATTTCATAGAGATTATCGACAGCCACGTTATTATGATTCAACACATACTCCCCAGCATCAATCTTATCCCAGAACGACTTGGATATTTCTTTCAAGATGATCGCCCGTGGATCATAGGTCTTGTACACGCGATGGCCGAATCCCATTATTTTTTCTTTGTTTGCAAGCTTTGCTTCGACCCAAGGAATCACATTATCCCTTGTTTTAATCTCGTCAAGCATTGCCATTGTAAGTCGTTCATTTGCTCCTCCATGAAGCGGCCCTCGTAACGTACCGATCGCACTCGTCACACCGCTGTAAATGTCGGACAGCGTTGACACCGTCACTCGCGCGGCAAATGTCGAGGCGTTCGAGGAATGTTCTGCATGCGTGAGAAGCAGCTTGTCGAATGCCCATGAAATGTCCTTCGTCGGCATCTCTCCGGTCATCATGTAATAATAATTCTCGCCGTGTCCCAGTTCATCAGAGGGTTCGATCAATGGTAGATTCTCCCGTATACGGTGAGCATACGCGATCAGTGTCGGTATCTTGGCAATGATCCGGATGCCCTTTCGCATGTTTGCCTTTTCAGAGTAATCATAATCATCCGGATCATACAGTGAGAGGGCGGAAATCGCGGTCCTTAGTAACTCGATGCGCGTCGTGTTCTGAGGAAAACTCTTGAGAATGGTCAAGATGTTATCCGGAATCGTCCTATTTTTATAGAGCTTCATCTTGAAATCGTACAATTCTGCACGGGAGGGGAGCTCCCCGAAAAGCAGGAGGAAAATCACTTCTTCAAAGGTCGATTTCTCCACGAGCTCCTCGATCGCATATCCACGGTAATATAACCGCCCCTTCTCGCCATCGATGAAACAGAGCTCGGACTCGTCAGCAATGACGCCTGCCAACCCCTTATACACGGTTGGCTCTTTTGGCGTATCTTCACTTTCCCACATCAAGCATGCACCATCAACGGTACTTAATTTTGAGACAAGAGCATCACGCGAGAATATTCCTGCTAATGTCTTGCAGCGTTGCACATCCCGTCATTTTCATGGCCGAGGCAAGGACCTTCTGCAAGAAATCCAGCTGTAGCTTCACCCCAAGGGCGCCGCCACCAACTGCTGCCCGCGCGACATCCCGACCGAGCAGCACGCCTTCTGCACCGAGAGCGAGCATTTTCAAGACATCATAGCCCGTCCTGATGCCGCCATCGGCAAAGATCTTGATTTTACCATTGACTGCATCAACGATCTGGGGAAGCACGTCGGCCGTGCCCGGCGTGTGATCCAGCACCCGGCCACCGTGATTCGACACGACGAGTCCCGCTGCGCCAGCTTCGACGATTGCCAGCGCGTCCTCGACGCACATCACGCCCTTGATGATAACCGGAAGCGACGTTGACGAGACGAGTTCCTTGATATCATCGATGGTCTTACGCTGGAGTGGCACGGGATATCGTGACTTGTTGATGCTGCCGCAGCCATCGATGTCCGTCCCGAGCGCGACACAGCCCGCGTCCTCGGCTTTCTTGAGGTATTGGAGAAGCAAGTCTTGGGGTAATGGCTTGATGATCTGCACGCCCCAGCCACCAGCTTGGGCAATTGCATCAATGCCTGCATGGTCATCGATCGAATACGTGTACGTATGCCCGCGCCAGCCAATCGTGCCCGCGTCCTTGCAACCATTCACGACGGCTTCACAGAAATCCTTTTCCGTGATAACGGATTCTCCACCAAGACTGTTTACCCCGGTCAGGCTTGCGCCCATCGCCGGCATCGATAATTTTTTATCAAAAAACGTGTAAGTCGTGTCCGGCTCGATATCTGGGCCAACCAGGTGCATCTTTAAATTGATCTTGGCAAGCGCCTTGAAATTGTTCTCGAAGCTCGCTCCAACGCCGGTTCCACCGAATTGCACCTGCTTGCCATAACTCCGCTGATT
>JGI26339J46600_10000620_pt1 | contig 12030 bp, 6 predicted proteins | sample BogFormECP12_OM1_FD_46600 | JGI IMG/M metagenome (IMG submission 46600) | reverse complement strand
CGCTACAAAGCAGACAATGCGATGGGCATTCGCGATATGGAAGAACATATCGGAGTGGTCGCGCAGGAAGTGCAACGAGTTATCCCCGAAGCAGTCACGGAAAACAGCAAAGGCTACCTGCTGGTGAACAACGATCCCATCATCTGGTCGATGGTGAACGCGATCCAGGAACAGCAGCGGGAGTTTCAGCATCAGCAGGCTGTCCTCCGCACACAGGCAGCCGCCATTCGTAATCTCAAGTCTGAGCTTCGAGCCACACGCCAGACTCTGCAAAAAGTGAAAGCGCAGGTAGCTATCGCTCAGCCTGCGTTGGTAGCGACGAGGTAAACGCCGTGAGTCCTGTAAGGCAGGTCCCACCCCGGTTTGTTCTTTACTCCGAACAGAACCGCGCGCGGCGCAAGCAGTTGTGAAGTTCATCGGGAGCAGCGTCGGGTGGATTCGTACGCCATCGACCCGCCGCTGGGCTCACGCTTTTGATTCCGTTCGTGGGAATCACACGAGGAAGATTAACGAAAACAAACTTGGAGAAAATTGTGAAAAACCCGACCACTCAATTGCGCTTGGCTTCGCTTCTGCCCCTGATCCTGTTGGCGTGTACGGCGGCCTACGGACAGATGGGTACGCCTTCTTCCACAGAATCTTCACCCAGCAGTTCGTTCGAGCGCAGGCTGGCGCAAATTCTGCCGCACGCCGGACAGGCTGCGGCGGCGGCCAAGCAGACGCAACCGCCGGCCACGCTCCTCGAACCCACACTGCTCGCCCACCCATCGCGCGATAAGTCATCTCCCGCGGCGTCGCCAAGCTCTCTCGCAATGCCGGCTGCCTCAGTCGCGGCCGAGAGATACGTTTTTGGCAGGATGGATCTGGCTACCGGCAACCGTCCTGAAGCGGTCGCGATCGGCGCACTCCAGACCGGCGGTCCGCCGAGCATGGCGGTCGCCAACTGGGGCTCGGCGACGGTTTCCGTTCTGCTCGCCACCCCGGACGGAACCTTCCAGGCAAAAACAGACTATGCCGTCGGCGTGGGGCCCGACGCAATTGCCGTAGGCGACTTTAATGGCGACGGAAATCTGGATCTGGCAGTTGCCAACTGGTATGGCTCTACCGTATCCATCTTGCTCGGCAACGGCGATGGCACCTTCAAGCCACAAGTAACGTACTCGTGCGCCGGAACCTGCGGGGATGTAATCGTGGGGGACTTCAACGGCGATGGCAAGCTGGACCTTGCGGTGACTGCCTTCGATGCAAACGAGGTGGGCGTTCTCCTGGGCAACGGGGACGGCACATTCCAAACGGCAATCACCAGCGCTGCGGGCGATGGTCCTTACTACCTTGTGGCCGGAGACTTCAACGGCGACGGTTTCCTTGATCTGGCCACCACCAACGACGCGTCCAACACCGTTTCGGTTCTGCTCGGCAAAGGTAATGGCACGTTTCAACCTCAGGTCGAATACACTGCGGGGTACTGTCCACAGGTGATCGTCGCAGGCGACTTCAGTAACAATAACAAACTCGACTTGGTCACGGAGAATTACTGTGCAAACACCGTGTCGGTCCTCATGGGAAATGGCGACGGCACGTTTCAAAAACACGTGGATTACGCCACCGGCAACTCCCCGGACTGGGTGGCGGTGGGAGATTTCAACGGCGATGGCAAGCTGGACCTGGCGACGACGAACACTAGCGACAACACGGTTTCGATACTGCTCGGAAAAGGCAATGGCACCTTCAAGCCTCACGTCGACTATGGCGTAGGGTTTGAACCCAATGGATTGGCCGTCGGCGACTTGAACGGAGATGGAAAACTCGACCTCGCAGCCACCAACTACGGCTCCGGCACCGTCTCAGTGCTGGTGGGCGAAGGCAATGGAACCTTCCAGACTCCCGAAAACTACGCGACCGGCGAGTTTCCGGGAACGGTGGCCATCGGCGACTTCAATGGCGACGGCAAGCCTGATCTGGCGACCGAGAATACGGACAATACGGTCTCGGTTTTGCTCAACAAAGGAGGCGGCAAGTTTGGCGCGGCGGTGAACTACGCGGTCGGCTACAACCCCTACGGAACCGCTGCGGGAGACTTCAATGGGGACGGCAAGTTGGACCTCGCCGTGGCGAATTTGGGAGAGAATTCGATCTCAGTGCTCATGGGCAACGGTGATGGAACTTTCCAGTCTCAAGTGCAATATGCGGCCGGTTTGGAGCCATATGGCATCGTTCTTGGAGACTTTAACGGCTCTGGCAATCTGGACCTCGCTACCGCCGATGGCGGCGCCACGTCCGTAGCCGTTTTGCTGGGCAACGGCAATGGGACCTTTCAACCCTTTAGGGTTGATCCGACTGGTGGCTCCCCTTATTGGTTGGCGACGGGCGATTTTAATGGCGATGGCATACTCGACCTNGCTACAACCAACTACCCCAATACCGTATCCATTTTGATCGGCAACGGTGACGGTACATTCCAGGCGCCGGTCAATTACACAGCTGGCAACGACGTGGGGGGAATCGTTGTTGGAGACTTCAATAACGACGGCAATGCCGATATTGCCGTGGCTAACGAGACTGACAATACCGTCTCCATTTTGCTCGGCAATGGCGACGGCACTTTCCAGCCGCAGCTCGTTTACTCAACCGGAAGCAAGCCGATTTTACTGACCGTGGCGGATTTCAATGCCGACGGCAATCCGGATCTTGCCGTTGGTAACATTTTTTGTTACGGCCTGCCCTGCTCGCGTGGAACCGTTTCTCTTCTCCTCGGCAATGGCGACGGTACTTTCCAGCCCCACGTGGATTACCTCTTCGGACAGTTTCCGTTCGGACCCGTGTCTGGAAACCTGAGCGGCGAGGGCGGCGCCGATCTGGCTGTAACCAACGCTTATTCCAGCACGATTTCCGTTCTGCTCAACCTTCCCGTCATCTCCGTGTTTCCGAATGTGCTGAACTTTGGCACGGAGACGGTCGGCGTCAAGAGCAGCCCCCAGACCATTACCATCGGCAACCCGAGCGGCACGCCGATCACCATCAGCGCGGCCATCATCGGAGCCGACCCCACAGACTTCGCCAAGACCAGTACCTGCCCGCACGCCCCGTCTAAGTTGGCCGCGGGTGCGCAGTGCTCCATCGGCGTGACTTTCAAGCCGAAAGCAACCGGCGTCCGAACCGCCACGCTCAGCCTTCACGACAACGCGCCGGGAAGTCCGCAATCGATCGCGTTAGCGGGTACCGGCAAATGAATACGTGCACTGTGGCCTTGTAAATCGTGTTCCCTGATCGATCGAGCCGTTGTCTGCGCATATAAGCAAGAAACGACCTCTGGAGCATGCCATGAACTTGAAACAAGGTTAGCGGTAGTGTTATTGTCCGCGCTGAGTTTGTTGACTGGCGCCTACGGGCAACTTACCCCCAGCGCCGATTCCTACACCAACACCGTCGATCCCACCACGAACTTCGGCTGCCAAGACGCTGCTCGACAGTCGTGCAGCACGCAGATATGTGGGTGCTGAAGCCGGGAGATGATCCTGGCTTCGCGCTCAGCGCGGGTGCGTAGTTCGGCGCTCGCCACCAGTTGCGAGTTCAATACTTTGATGGCGACAGTGCGGCCCAGGCGCGTATCGCGCGCCCGATACACTTCGCCCATACCGCCAGCGCCGAGCGGCGATTGAATTTCATAGGGGCCTAGTTTTGTACCCGAGGTAAGGGCCGTGCGTGCCCGTGATTATAGCCTCAACGCTTCAGGGCTGAGAGAATACGGCGATTCTGGACGGTTGGTCGGCAACCCTTCCCTTACCGGGTTAGGTAAGAGTAGCCCGTCAACCGACCGGACCAGCCCAATGAGCCAACTGATTGATCGCCAGGCGCAGCCCGGCTGAAAATCCATTCACACTTTCCGCTAGGGCGCTGGACTTCGAGGGGAATTGTTGCCCAAGGCACGTTAGGATAACTAGACTCAGAGGATTCCAATGAGGAGGCGCGCCATGAAGCTCTCGGTATTCTGCGGAGTGAGCGTCGATGGCTTTCTAGCTCGGCCGAACGACGCGCTCGATTTCTTGCGTACTGGCGAGCAGGAACCGCACGGCTTCGAAGAATTCTATGGCAGCGTCGATGTCGTTGTTATCGGGCGCAAGACCTTCGAAGTCGTGCTGACATTCGGCAAATGGTTTTACGGCAAGAAGCCGGTGGTCGTGCTGAGCAGCGGTCCGCTCGATTTCTCATCGGTCAAAGGCGGGGTGGTCGAGCAGATGTCGGGTGAACCGGACGAAATCGTAACGCAGCTCAAAGCCCGCGGCTTCAAACATGCTTATATAGACGGCGGCATAACAATTCAGCGATTCCTGGCGGCCGGACTCATTGACCGATTGGTGATCACACGCGTGCCAGTACTGATCGGAGCAGGCATCCCGTTGTTTGGCCCAGTGCCGCGCGACATCAGTCTTCGCCACGTTGCGACGCGCTGCTATAACGGCGGCCTGGTGCAGAGTGAATACGAAGTTGGCCCTGCGCTGCGCACTCGGGCTCGGAAGAAAGGCACGCTGGCCTCGCGAACGAAAACTCTTGCTGGGCTGAAGCAGCAGTCGAACTGAAGAACCGTAGTAGTGGCGACCCGGTGACAGGTATGGCTCTCATCGTTTTCCTCCGGGGTGTCAACGTTTGCGGACACAGAACGTTTCGCCCAAGCATCCTCGCAAGAGGACTAAGCGACTATGATGTCGTGAATGTAGGTGCTGCAGGAACGTTTATCGTTCGGAAACCTGGATCTCGAGCAAAGTTCCGTGCTCAACTGCTCCGGAAGCTGCCATTCGAGGCGGAAGTTGTGCTCTGCGACGATCACGATCTTATTCGCCTGGAGATGGAGAATCCGTTCAGAACCGAGCCGTCACGTCCCGATATCGTTCGATTCGTGAGCATCCTGTCGAGACCGGGCCGCGGCCCGGCTGATATTCCATTCACACTTCCGCCAGGCGGGGAGTGGTTCGTGCGAGTTATCGCCTCGAAAAACCGATTCGTCTTTGGAGTGTACCGTCGCCACATGAGGACGATCGGCTATCTCGGCCAGATCGACAAGTTGTTCGGTGTGCCGGCGACCACACGCAACTGGAACACAATCCTTGCGGTCGTGCGGATTTTGAAAGACCAGCAGAAAAAGGCCGCTGATTAGAGCCACTGAGATGCAGTCTCGCGTTGAAGGAGGGTAAATTTCCACCAAGACTGCATATTCGTTCTTGGGGCCAATTCAAAGGAGTATGTATATCGATGCGCACGCTCACTTGGACAAATACGATTCCCAGCTACGACAGGTAATTGAGGAGATCGAGCAACATGAAATCTTCACTATCAGCGTCTCGATGGACCCGCAGGAGTACGCCAAGAGCAAAGCTATTGACGAGCGAACCGAGTGGGTCCTAAGCACTTTCGGAGTACATCCGTGGAATGCTCCCACCTTTCACTCGCAACTCGAGGCTCTCCAACCTCTGATCGACACTTCCCCAATGGTGGGGGAGATTGGACTCGACTATCACTTCGTTGCAGAACCTGAGAATCAAGCTCTTCAGCGAGATGTGTTCCTGCACTTCGTCAAGCAAGGCATTTCTCAGAAAAAGATATTGACCATCCATTCGAAGGGAGCGGAGGCGGACGTTGATCGCATCCTGGGAGAGTTGGGGGCTCGCCGGGCAATTATCCACTGGTACTCGGGACCGATCCAGCAACTTCACTCCTTAGCCGAAAAGGGCTTGTATTTCACGATTGGTGTGGAGGTTCTCTTCAGCGCTGCAATCCAGGAGATCGCCAAATCAGTCCCGTCGTCTTTGCTGTTGACGGAAACCGATAATCCTGGTGGCTATCATTGGCTGACTGGAGACCCCGGAATGCCCTCGATCATCATTCCGGTGGTGCATAAACTTGCTGAATTACGGGGATGGTCTGCCGAAGAAACCCAGGCGATCGTGCTGCACAACTTCCTTCGGCTTGTGGGCGATGACGAGTGGGCCAAGCGCATCAAGACAAGAAGCCTTCAGTAGCTGCCATTCCTCCATAGCTCCCGGTTGGTCGGCAACTCTTACCTTGGGATTACTTCAGCGTTGCCCGTAATCGGGCAAATGATGCACCGAATCGGCGTCATTTCGCAGAGCCAGAGTTCGGGCCTATTTCGGGCCGAATTGACTTCGAGGGGATGTCGGTTTAAGGCAGAGTTAATTTCTTGCCGCAGTTCCAAGGCGCGGGAAGAGCAGCAAGAAATCTTACTTACCTTTGCACTGAAGCCCGACGGCAGCATCGACCATTTCACGCTTGCTTCCGCTCTTAGCGTTCACGCAAGCGCACCGTCCTCCGAGGTCGAGAGCGTTTAAGTTGTGTCAGAAGCTGGGGTGCTGAGCCAATCTCCAGGACCACATAAGGAACGATGTCGCTGTGAGGTCGATCGCCGGTTCGGTTGTGCTGAAAGACTGCACGTTGTCTTGATACACCGCTACTTGCGACGGATCAAACGCGCCATCGTTTCCATTGAATTTCTTGAACGTGTCGGCTCCATTGGCCGGACACAGAATCATGCCATCCAGCACGCCGGAAGTGACATAACCGCCCGGACCCTCGGAAGCCGCGCCCCACAGGATCGGCGTACCTCCGGACGTTCCATCCAGCGCCCCCGCCAGGTTCGCCACCTGGTGCTGGATACAATTGGGAAACGTGCTCCCGTCACCGACGATGAACGACGAGCCCCAGGCATTCGTGCCCAGGATGTTGGCCAGCCATCTCTGCGAGAAGGTGTCGTAGCGCTTGGAGTGCGTCATGGAATACGCTTCGCTGGCCATCACCGACAGGCCGGCGCCGTGCGAAGTGCTATCGCCGAAATTCCATCCGTACCCGAAGCCCCAGGGATCCGTGCCGGCCTGGGTGATCGCGTCACCAACTTGCCGCAAGAATTGTTTGCGAATGTTCGACTGCGAAACCGCTAGGCCGCTCGGATCTTCCGCCATTTCCAGCGCGCGGTACAGTTCGAAATGGGCCAGGCCACTTACGTCGTACAGGTTAAGCGTGTCGGTGTACCCTCCATCGTAGATGTTCGTGATGTAATTCCTCGCAAACTGCGCCGCCTGCCGCAGGTAGTCCATGGGATTCGTGTGCGGCAGTCCAGCCGGCTGGTTTTTGGCTCCCCCTGCGGATTGCAGCGCGAAGTAGAGTTCTGTGGCGCCCAGCTCCATGTCATCTTCCCACACGCTCTCGGGATAGCCGTCAAAGGGAGCAATAGTTAGCAGGCAAGTACGGCACGTGCCTGAATCGGCCGTGGGCGCAGGGTCGGGATACGAGGTATCCGCGAGCGCAAAAATATCCTCTGCATTCTTGAGGCACTGATTCGCCAGAGAAGGTTTTGTGGTGCGGTTGAGCTGGTAACACAGTGCAAAGTCCGCCGCCAAACGGCCCGCCAGATTCGGGCTGATGGGCGAACCTGCGGGGCCGGCCGCGTACACCGGACGATGGCAGATAAAAAACGTCGTGTACGGGTCGCAAGGTTGCGGATCTCCGGGCTGGTCGTAATTGTCGGCCGCTTGGGGGAGGGTCCAAATGTCGTACTCGGTGATCAAGCAGTAGGGCGTCGCATAGGTTCCGCCACAGATGCCCGTAGCCGAACTGGGATCGCCCTCCCCGTAGTAATCCCAATCTTGGGTGTTGTCCACCTGGTAGTACAGGGTTCGCGTTTTGTCATTCCACATCTTCATCAGCCACTTGACCCCAAACCTCGCCTCGTCTGTAAAGTCGGAGGACTCCGGCGCGCCCGGCCCACTGCTGCCCGCGTAAGAAACCGAGCCTGGCGGTGCGGGAGGGTTCACCCGAGCGTCCGCGCCCATCTGTTTCGGGAAGTCGCGAATCCCAATCTGCATCAACGCGGCCGTATAGCTGGTCGTTTCCACGTATTTCTCGTAGTCGCCGGCGTCCCACCACCCCCCGGACGCATCAATGTTCGGGAGTTTTGCGGACACTAGAGGCGGTTTGGGCGGCGCGTTCTCGATAAAGTCGTTGCTGTCGAGCGGAGGCGTCTCGTAAACGTGCGCGTTCTTATCCTTCAGGTGCCCGGGCGCGGTGCGCAGCGCGTTGGAGACAAAGTTCGCTCCGTCGCGTTGCGTTTGATAGAAAAACAAAGTGTTCAAGAGTAGTCCGGAATAGAGCGCATCTGGGCAATCCACCGCGAAACGCGGCGAAGCCGCCGCCACCGGCCCGGACACCGAAATCCTGTAGAGGTCTCCTCCGGGAACCGTGAAGTCGAGAGCGTAGACGTCGTAGGTTACTTTCTTGCTGTGGCTCCAGGTGCCCAGCAAAGCGCCGACCTGGCTCGAATACGCGGTGGCGCCCTTCGAGTTGACCACCTTGAAGCTCGCTCCGCTCACCGCCCCAGGGGACATCAGGTACGCACGAAAAGGCGTCTCGCCAGCTTCGTAGCCAACTTGACTGACGCGCACATAGGCAGACTGCGCCCACGCGGGGCACGCAAGCAGCGCGAGCAAGATGCCGGCGACTGAAACGACTCGAAGGCGGATCGAAAGGCGGGAACTAGAAGGCAACATGGTTTCCTCCCTGCCGCGGGGAACGGTCTGTATTAAATGCATTTAATACAAAGCCAAATACTGCTCCCTTGCTTGTGGAGTGTCAAGGGAGGATGCAGGGAATCACACCGAATCAATCGGCCTGGCGTGGAGGCCATCGGCCGCTTTACCCGGCCACGCTACAGCGCGCGAGCAGCCTTCAGAGAGGAATTCAACCTCGGGAGGCCCCGGCAGGAGACCTGCTTTCCGTGCCTGCTCGCCGCGCCACTGCCAGCCATCCAGCGAGAACTCAGAATTGGCACACGGGACTAAGGGTCCACAAACGGCATTGTAGAAAGCGAAGGATGAAGTTCCGGGCGAATCGTCGGCAAACCTTCCCTAATCGGTAAGGTAAGGTTAGCCCGTCATCCGCTCGCAATCGACGGTAGGTTCCCGATCCCATTTCAATTTTCTCCAAGCCGACTTCTGTAGCAGCATGATCGGCGACGAATTAACGATTGAAGCGAACCGGGTTAAATCACCCACCGAGTTGATGGATGGTTGGTGCGAGGATGATGAAGCGTCAGGGAAGTTGCAGGTCGAAGGCGTAGATCTCCTGGGTGCTGATGTCGCGGGAGAGCAGGGGAACGTCGCCGGGGCCGAGACCGGTCCAGGTGCCGGGACCGAACTGGATGGGAAATCCCTTAATCTTACTTAGGTCGGCTAGCTTTTCCAGTTTCGCGTCACTGATGCGAAAACGATAGTATCCGCTGTCGCTCCTCAGAATGGTGTCGAAATATATGTAGGCGCTGTCGTGGGACCAGGCAAGATAGCCAAACGAGTTCAGCTTCATGTCCAGCTGTCGCCATTGATGGTCTTTAACGTTGCACAGCATGAGCTTATTACCGTCCTGAGAAAGCGCAACCATGTAACGACCATCGGGCGACCAACGCGGACCGAAGAATCCATCGGAACCCGGCATCTGCGAAATCTGGCGAGTTTGCACGTCGAACAGCTCGACGCGTGTCTGATTGGAACCGAAACCGGAGTGCCCAAAAGCAAGCGTATTTCCGTCCGGCGACCAAGTGGGGTCGGCTTCCTGAAGCTCCTCGGTTGTCGAAGTCAAGGACTGTGGACTGCCACCGTCCTTTGAAATCAGATATACCTTCCATGGCTTGCCGGGCAGAGCTCCTGCGAATGCAATCTGCTGCCCGTCAGGAGACCAGTGACCCAAACCTGTCCGCATGGGAGGATAAGTAAGCTGGAGACGAGCGCTGCCGTCGAGCTTGCTGCGCCAGAGCGTGTCGTCGGGATAACTGACATAAGTCACCCATTGGCCGTCGCGCGAGAAATCCACGTCGCCGGCGGAGATGCCGCCGAGATAAGGCGCGAAATCACCAGATTTCGCGTCGTAGCGGACCAACTCGGCGCGCTGCTGGACGCCAGCCATGAACAATCTCTTGCCGTCTTTGCTGGGAAGCGGGCTGCCGAATTGCAGTGGTCCGGTGGTTAGCTGGACCGGTTCCCGCGGCACTTTCCTCCACCAATCGGACTGGTCAGGCACGATCCAGACGTTGGCGACGCCATCGCGCGTGCTTTGAAAAACATAAAATCTGCCGTCGGGCGTCCACCTGCCGCAGCACTCGTTGGGGGGATTGTTCCAGCCGGGTAACAGCGGGTGGATGCCGCTGCCGTCGGTACGCACTTCCCAAAGTGCGGAAGTATTGTTGATGATGTTCGAAACCGAGAACCGGATGCGGGCGCCGTCGGGTGAAATGCTGAGACTGCCTGGAGTGTCCTGCACGGTGGCAATCTTTCGGGGATTTGCGCCGTCGTGCTCCGCGATATAAATATCGTCCCCTGTTGCAAAAATCAACTTCCCATTGGGCGCCCAAAGGGCATCGTGCACCGAGACCTCCCCGATCCGGCGTGGCGAACCGGCGGGGACCGGCACCGACCACAAGCGAGCGTCCAAAGTCGCGAGTATTGACTGCGTAACCAACAGTTCAGATCCTTCCCGAGAAACGTCGGTGACGATGGGATTGTCGAACGGCACGCCGACGGGCGCGGTTTCGCCTCCATTCACGGACACTTGANCGATGGAATAACGGGCCGGGGGATTCTCGGTAAAGTAGAGACGATTGGCGTCGCCCGCGAGGGTGATCTTGGGGAGTCCGTCGCTGGTGATCTGCTTGGATCCCAGAATTCTGGGCGGAGGAGGAGGCGTGCGCAGCCAGACTAAGAGCAGGGCGACGGTGACAAGAACAAGCGCCGCGATGGCGGCCCATTTCAGCCAGGGGAGCCGGCGAGTTGCCGCGACCTGCGGTACTGCTGCCGCCGCGATTGTTAATGGCGCCCTTCCCGAGTCTGTATCGCGTTTCAGTCTCTTCAGGTCGGTTTCCAGGTCGGCGGCGGAGCGATAGCGGAGGTCACGGTCCTTTTCCAGAGCCTTGTTGACGATTCGTTCGAGATCGGCGGGAAGATCGGGGTTGAGTCGCACGGGCGCGACCGGAGCGCGATTGACGATCGCTTCGCAGATCATTGCCGAGGTCTCCCCGCGGAAGGGCATGGTGCCAGTGGCCATCTCGTACAAGACCGCGCCGAAGGAGAAGAGATCGGTGCGGGAGTCGAGTTCCTTGCCGCGCACTTGTTCCGGCGACATATAGGCCACGGTTCCGACCATGGTGCCGGGGCTGGTGAGATGCGCCTCGTCCAGAGATTGGGTCTGCGTGTTGATCGCTGCCATCTGGCTGGACGAACTGGCGGCGGGCGCCACCTTGGCCAAGCCGAAGTCGAGAATCTTGGCATGGCCGCGCTCGGTGACGAAGATGTTTGCGGGCTTGATGTCGCGGTGAACGATGCCTTTGCCGTGGGCGGCATCGAGAGCGTCGGCTATCTCGATGGCGAGGGGCAGGAGAATTTCGAGGTCGAGAGGGCGGCCGGCGATGCGGTGCTTCAGCGTTGCGCCTTCGAGATATTCCATGGCGATGAAGGCCAGGCCGTTCTCGTCGCCAATGTCGTGGATGGTGCAGATGTTGGGATGATTCAGTGCAGACGCAGCTTGCGCTTCGCGCTGGAAACGGGCGAGCGCCTGGGGATCGCGGGCCACTTCGTCGGGGAGAAACTTGAGGGCGACGAAACGATGCAGTCGCGTGTCTTCTGCTTTGTAGACGACACCCATCCCGCCACCGCCGAGTCTTTCGAGGATGCGGTAGTGCGAAATGGTCTGGCCGATCACAGGCCCGAATCTTACGTGGATGAAACGCTAGAGGTCAATCAAGGCCAACAAGTCTGTCGTGCTCCTTCCCAGTAGCGATCCTGAGTAGAGCATCCACTGCTATGTATTCAACCCTTTACTTGGCGGTTGGTCGGCAACCCTTCCCTTACAAGATTAGGGAAGAGTTGCTCGTCCATCGCCTAGAACCTCCGGTTGACCACTGCGCCAACGACCAAGTCAACGCGCCGTCAGTGCAGGAAGTTGATTGCGAATGGCAAGCCGAGTGCCAGCAGCACGGCCAGG
>JGI26339J46600_10000618_pt1 | contig 12066 bp, 6 predicted proteins | sample BogFormECP12_OM1_FD_46600 | JGI IMG/M metagenome (IMG submission 46600) | reverse complement strand
ATCCGTGACCGGCTTCATCCCGGAATCGTGCCCGGCTTCATTTCGGAATGGCGCCCGGAATGATTTCGGAATCGTGCCCGGCCTGCCCCGGAATCCGCAAATTAGACAACAACGATGCTTTTACCTGCCTGAAGCAGTTTGGTCACTTAAGAAAAGGGCAGCGTGTGGTGATCGGCGACCGACCTGACGCCAGAATCGCCACCGTTTTGGACGCGACTTTCGTAGAACACAATTTCCCCTCTCAAGGCCGCCCGAGATATCGGAAGGGTTACATTCGATTTGCAAACCGCAAAGTCTTTGACCTCGCCAACCAGACTCTACATTCTAAGCCGTCTCAAATTAGGTCGAGTGATGATTGGCACAAGGCGTATATTTTTTTGGACTGTCCGGAAATCGACAACCTATGGCGCCGCCGGACCTTGGAAAATAAGATCCGGAGACGTTTGCCGGCGCTGAGCCTGAAGGAGCTGGAGGAAGTGGACCGGGGGCTGTCGAACACGGTGGACGCTGGGGCGGGACGGCTGCGAGGAGAACGCAAACCAAGTGAAGACTCCGCTTGGAACGCTTAGGGCTTGCCGGACACTTGTGCAGGAGATCGAAGCGATGGACGCGATTCTAAGACGGCGCTTACTGATCGCTGCGTCGGTAGGCGCAGGCGCAGTGGCAATGGGTGGGCTGATTCTCGGAATCGTAGTCTGGCGGGCGTCCAGGCCAGAGCGGCCAATCCCCTGGAACACGTCAGCTTTGATCGCTCAAGAGCCTCCCGGCTTTGGCTTCGTTTCCAGCAACGACAGACACCTTATTCGGTTTAGCTACGTGGTCGAGAACCGACGGCTGACGATTATGAGTTTGATCCCTCCCGCGTTAAATTGATGATACGGTACACAGATGGCAGCCTCGGGGGGCCGCTCGTGGTAGCGGGACAGCTTTTGCAACCATCATTTATACCGGCCAAACAGCGGGGACACATCTACATAAGCAGCAGTCAGCGTGAGGCACCAGAGAAATCAGCGACGGAAGATGCGCGTCGGTATCACGAACGCCTGCGAGCCTATCTCAACGAGCACTGGGCGAAGGTGAGCGGCTTTGTGATTTACGATGACGAGCACCACTACCAGTTGAATCTTCCCAGGTGGCGGTCGGAGCCAGCCGAGGAAGCCCCTGCCCCTGAAAAAATGAGACCTAGAGGACGCGCAAGGCTATCGCTCCGTGAAACATTCTTCTTGACAGCTATCCTCTTGTTACTGTACAATTTATTATGCTTGCCTTGGGCTGGTCGGCGTGCTTGAAGGGAAAATGGTCTGGCCAGCGGGCACCCAAGGCGTGCGGAAATTGAGGATTCGAGATTCAAAGATTCAAAGATAGGGGACAGACGAAGATTGAGGATTCGAGATTGAAGATCGCCGGAGTTGCTAGGCAACTGGGATTTCCGATTTTCGGGTTTCCTCGTTCGGGAGTCAGGATGAAGAGAAGAAGTGTATCATTTCGAGACAACTGTAGGATAATTTATTGAAGGCGTTAGACTTAAATGAAATGCAATCGCTATCTGACGTGTTTTCTACAAGATGAGTGATTTTTGAGCGAACGAAATATTCAGCGTCGGGCCCTTTATTATGTTGGAGATAGATAGCGGTTGGCCGGAAAAACTCACTCGTTTTTTTCCGATTGCTGAATTGGGAACTCGAAACTGGAAACTGGAAACTGCAAATCGAAACTGGAAACTCGAAAAGAAGGAACTCGGGACTCGGGGCTCGGGACTCGCAGAAGAACCCGAACCGGGAACGAAGCCATTCGAAGCCACTGGACTTAACTCAATTATTATCAAAGAGATAAGGCAGAAATGGGAGAAACGAAGCCACTCAAGCTATCCGTCATGCTATCAATCTCTTACAGCGATTTCATGGCCGATTTTCGAGAACTTAGGGCCAGTGAAGGGTTCTTCTCTATTGCCGATTTGGGGTGGAGGCCAACAGACCCAAACAGACCCAACGCAGCTAAAGCTTTCGTTATCAATGGTATGACTGAGAAATCGGCTAAACAAACCCAGCGATCTTATCACGCTTGTTATCAGATGCTTACAGCGATTTTAGCCGCAATTCTCGGGAAATTTGGATGGATGCGAGGTGTCTCTCTATCGCGAATTCGGCCAGTTCGGGCGCGACGACTTTCCTGCTCGCCACTCGCCACTTCGCTCCATTTGGTTTGCGGCCGAACGCCGCACTGGGATTAACACCGACTTAACAATGATTTCACTGGTAAAGCCCTTTTACGGCGGGGTGCGGGGGCACAGAATGGCGCCGTTCTCCGGGTTGTAGCGCATTTAACGGAACATGGTAGCTGCAAGTGAGCGGGATCGATAGTTGAATAAACGGAGGGTCTAGGTATGAGCAAACTTGCTTGTCTGACGCTATTCCTCGTCTTCGCGTTCGCGCCCTGCCTCTTGAGCCAGACCACGAACGGATCGATTGAAGGCACGGTGACGGATCAGTCTGGCGCCATCGTGCCCAGCGCAACTGTGACGGTCCGCAACCTGGACACCGGCTTGACGGTCAACGTAAAGGCCACCGATGCCGGTCTTTATTCGGCGCCGAACTTGCCGCCGGGCAACTATTCGGTTACGGCCGACGGCGGCACCGGTTTCAAGAAGTTTGAGCAAACGGGTGTCACGGTGCAGACCGCGAGCACCACCAACCTCAACATCGCGCTGCAGTTGGGTGCGGTGTCGGAAACGGTGACGGTGAGCGCCAACGCCTTGCAAATCCAGACCTCGACCTCCGACGTCGGCACCACGGTTCAGACCAGCTTGATCGACAGCCTGCCGTTGGACGTTTCCGGCAACATCCGGAATCCCGTGCAATTCATTACTCTGGTGCCGGGATTTGTCGGAGGTGTGGGCAACGATCCCGCCTCCAACACCACCGACGACTACAAGCTGAATGGAGGCCAGGAGGGTGGGACGGACATTCTGGTGGACGGTGTCTCCATCTCGCTGGTCAGCCCCAATACGCAGGAGAACAAGGGCCTCTCCCCGGAAGCCGTTCAGGAGTTTAAGACCCTGCAAAGCAACTTCTCAGCCGAGTATGGCCAATCGGGCGACGGCATCGTCAGCCTGACGGTGAAGTCGGGCACAAACCAACTCCATGGCGACTTCTACGACTATCTGCACAACAGCGCGCTGGACGCCAACAGTTGGAACAACAACACGGCGAGACAGCCAAAAAACCTGGACATCCAGAACGATTTTGGCGCCCTGATCTCCGGGCCGGTTGTGCTGCCGAAGATCTACAACGGTAGGGACAAAACCTTCTTCATGTTTGACTACGAGGGCTTCCGGTTCCACACCGGCAGCAGCGGGGCCCAAAGCTTCCCTAACGAGGCCTTCCGCATGGGGAACCTTTCGGCTTTGTGCGCGGCCGGGTTCAACGCCGCCGGCGCCTGCAAGGATCCTACCCAGCAAGTTTACGACCCCACAACTCATGCGCCGATCAACCAAAACACGCTTTCCAACGATCCGAACTTCACGGCCAGTCCGGTGATGACGAAGGTCTTCGGCTTCCTGCCGGCAACCAACGGCGGCCTAACCAACAACGTCTTCCAAAGGCAAACCTCTCAGGTCAAAGCGAACCTCTTTGACGTGAAAATCGACGAGAACATCTCCAGCCGGCAGCGCATCTCGGGGGGCTTTGACTTCGACAACACCAACAACCAATCGGTCGTATCCCTGGGCCCCATTTTCGGCGGCCAAACTCCACAAAATACTCGTTACGGACGTTTTAGCGACGACTATACTTTCACGCCGTCGTTGCTCAACCACTTTCTGGCCGGAGTCAGTCGGCGCTACCGCGGGGAGGTGTCGAACGGCATCGGACAGGGCTGGCCTACCAAGCTCGGAATAAGCGGCATTCAGAACACTACCTTCCCGTGCTTCAAGTTCCACGGCACTCCCTACGACTCGGTGCTGAACAACTGCGGAGACTCTGAATTTGCCGACAACGTCTTCCAGTTTGCTGACGCTGTGAGTTGGGTGAAAGGAAAGCACGAGTTGAAGTTCGGGGGCGAGCTGCGCGCATTACAGTTCAACGTGCGTCGCCTGACTCAGTCCTCGGGCGAATTCGACTTTAACAGCCCCGAAACGAGCTCCACCGGCGACTCCACCGGCGTGGGCGGCAACGCCATCGCCAGCGCCCTGTTCGGACTTGTGGACACGACGACCCTGAACTACGGAGCGTTCAGTGGCGTCCGCTACAAGGACCTTGCCTTTTACGCGCAGGATTCGTATAAAGTTACCCCCAGGCTTACCGTCAACTACGGATTGCGGTACGACTACGACATTCCGGCCAGCGAGGCGTTCGACCGGTTCTCAGTGGTGGATCCCACGCTGGCCAACCCCGGTGCCGGCGGCCTGCCCGGAGCCTACACGTACTTCGGAACTGGAACCGGACGAAACGGGAAAACGCGGCCCCAGGACGTATTCACTCACGCTTTCGGTCCGCGGCTGGGTTTTGCCTACACCCTTAACGATAAGACCGTGCTGCGCGGCGGCTACGGCATCTTCTACGAGCCGTTGAAGGAGCCATCCTTCGCTGACCAGGATGGCCTTGGCTTCTTCAACAAGGAGAACTTCTCGACCCCACTTCAGATTAACGCGGGCGTGCCGCACAACCTGCCGACCTCCGGTCCCTTCACACCTGACGGTCAAAACGGCAACGGAGGCGTGATTGTCGCGCCCGCCAATTCGGGCCGCCCGGGCGACATCCAATCCTGGAACCTCGACGTGCAGCGCCAGATCACAACTAATCTACTGGCAGATGTCGCCTACGTGGGATCGAAAGGCACTCACCTGCCAGCCTACAATATCCTTACGAATCAAATAGATCCCAAGTGGCTGTCGCTGGGGAATGATCTCGGCATGAATGTCAGTTGCCTCGGCAACGGTGGCTGCCCGAACGCCATCGCCGCCGGAGTGAAGGTTCCTTTTCCCAGTTTTTCCACTTTGTGGGGCGGCGGGGCAACCATCGCCCAAGCGTTACGACCGTTCTCAATGTATGGCAACTTTAACGGCGAAGATCAATCCTTCGGGCCCGATCGCACCGGTAACTCCACCTATCATTCCATGCAAGCGCGGGTCACCAAGCGCTTCGGAGACGGACTGAGCATGCTGGTCGCCTACACCATCTCCAAGAACATCACCGACGCCGATTCGCTGGGACCGGGAGTTTCTGGTTTTACCGGGACTGGCGGATTCGTCGGCCAGAACTCCTATGATCGGCGGGCCGAAAAGGCTGTCAGCCAGCTTGACACTCCACAGAGCCTGGCGGCAAGCTTCTTCTATGAGCTGCCGACGGGCCACGGCAAGCGATTCCTAAATCAAACCGGGGCCCTCGACCGGGTGGTGAGCGGTTGGTCTGTGTCTTCGATCCTTACTTATAGTTCGGGCATTCCGACGGCGGTCTACGGCCCCTGCAGCGGGACGGCAGGCGGCGTACTGTTTGGCGGATGCCAGGTTGCAGGGGCGGGAGCGCGCGTGAACGTGATCCCCGGGGTTCCTCAGACGTTCAAAAGCGGCAGCTTCCAGCCGGGTAGTACGCCCTTCTGGAATTCCGCGGCCTTTGCCCTGCCCGCTCCGTTTACCTACGGCGACGAGGCTCGGGCTCTGGACCATGCCCGGACTTGGGGTGGGAAAAACGAGGACTTTGTGCTCGAGAAAGATACCGGTCTGCTGGGCGAGAAGGCCAAGGTGAACTTGCGAGCCGAATTCTTCAACCTCTTCAATCGGCACATTTATCAGGCGCCGAACGGAGCCTTTTCCGTTCCGCTCGGGACGCCGTACGAGGCGGTGGGCTCGCCAGGTTGTCCGGGACCGTTCTCATGTGGCTTTGGCGCCGTCACCAGCGCCAGCGGTCCGCGCTCCATCCAGTTCGGGTTGAAAATCACGTATTGATCCAGCATCACTGGTCAGCGCGGGGCACGGGTCTAGTGCCCTGTCCCGCGTGATTGTTGACAACCCTCACCCGGTCCCGCCTTGCGGGACCGGGTGAGAGGTACGTCGTTCAAGAACTCGCAGCCCTGCCAGGCGGCTGTGGCAAAGAATTAGCCGGGACAGGAGACTAGCCCCGCGCTGCTTTCTCCTTCAGCCTCTTTCGGGGGCACTCCTCCAGCGAGAGAACCATGCGCATGCGCGAGATGGACCGCCGTAGCTTCGTGCAGGCGCTGCTGGCGGGGACTGCCAACGCCGCAGCGCTGCCTATGCTCGCTTGGCAAGGCGCCGAGGCCAGACCTCAGGCCGGGGAGACTCCTGATCTCGCCGCCGTGGCGCTGGAAAGCGGGGAGCAGCGGCTGGAGTTCGCGGGCGCAGGCGGTCAACTGACTTTTCGAAGTTTCGTGCGGCAGGATGGGAAATGGGCGCCGGCGACCCTCGCCCAAGTTCCGTTGGTGGCAGGTCCGTCATTCGCCCTTGAGCCGGCGCAGCTCACACGCTCGGGCCCCATGGTTGTTTCCCACGGCACATGCAGGGCCGAAGGCCTCGGTGGCAAGCCGGTCGATTACACCTGGGACGCCCGAATCAGCATGGCAGGCCCCGGGGCATGGTTCCGCTTTCGCCTGAGCTTGGAACTGCCCGAGCCGATCCGGCTGAAACAGGAGCAGGTGGTTGAGCCGCAGATCATCGTCTGGCTCGCGGCGGCCTCGACCATGATGGAAGGCCAATCGGCAAGCTGGCGGCGCGTCCTGCTGGAGCAACCGACCCAGAATTCGCTGGGCGCATACGGAAACGATCTGCCCTCGGTCTACCTGCTTGATGCCGTCCGGGGCGTGGAAACGATGCTGTATTTTGACGTTGGCGACATGGATTGGATGTCGCTCGAGAACATTCCCCGTTTCCTGGCCTATCGCTGCTCCACCGTGTCGCGCCTGGAGAAGGATGGTAACCAGACACTCGGAGTTGGCCTGATTGCCAGCCAGGCGACCGGTAATACGTTGCCTGCCGGAGAGGTCCGGTTCACTTACTGGATGCTGCAGCGGCCGCTCCAGGCGTTGTTGAACGAGCAGCAGGCGGTGGCCCGCTGGATGGAGGCTTTGCTTCCGCTGTTTGAAGAGAGACTCGACTGGCCCCCATGCGCAACCAGTTGGAAAGCGTTCGCGGCTGGTGCTGCGAGTGACGTGCAGCCGAAGGACGCGGCCTTGATCACCGTTAACGGGCACCGGGGCCTGCGCGCTTATGTGAAGGCGACGTCGGAGTTGTGGCACGAAACGGGAGAGAGCTTCGAGTTGATGACGATGGCGGATGTTCTGTGGCCGTCGCTGCTGTATCTGAAGGTTCAGCCGGACCCGGGCTACCAGCAGGTGGTCCACGATCTGCTCGAGAGCATGCCGTTCTTCTATCACCAAGACACGCGCAGCATCAGCAACGATTTCATCCGGAAGCAGGACGAAGTCGCCGATTCCTGGTACCCGTTCGAGAACAGCCTGATCAAATATCCGGTCATCGGTGCCCTCTCCGGTTCAAAGGTGATGATCAGCAATTTCCTCAGCGCCTACGAAACCGCCATCAAGATGGCGCGCCGCTACGGTTATCTTTTTCCCATTTATTACCAAACGGACAGCCTGACGCAGCGGGGCGCGGGTACCAACTACGCGGTGGGCGGGTTCTACGCCTGGGCCGGCCTGATCGCGCATCGCTTGACTGGCGAGCCGAAGTATCGGGACGAAGCGCGCCGCGCGGTGGAGATTCTCACCACGGTGCGCGCCGCCCGCCTCTTCCACGAGCCGCAGGAGCTGGCTTTTGGCGCCTTGGCGGCAGCGGAACTGGGCATCGAGGACGCTGCCCGCTACTTGCTCTATGAGCAACTGCGGATGTTCTACTGGTACAGCGATCCCAGCCAGAAGCGGCACGATGTCCGAGGTATGGTTCAGGCCGCGGCGTCAATTCTGTATCCGGCTTTCAAGGAAAACGTTGAAGCAATCCTTCCCTGGACCGGCATCATGAAGCGCGGCGTGATGGTGGACGCACTCCTGCGCTTCATGGATCAGCAACGGCGCAATGACTTCTATTACTTTGAATCCTGCCACGGTATCCCGGGCAAGCAATCGGTGTGCCCATTCATCCCTTATGAAAACCTGGGCATGCTGGAGTTGGGCGGCCAAACGGGCGTGGTGGGCAAAGAGATCTACGGCAGCGGAGAAGTTCTGTGGTTGTACCTTATGTTTGAAGCTTTGGGAACGACGGACGATCGCGAGCTGATGCTTGTGAATCTCGATCTGCTGGACGCTTTTGATTCCGCGGAGTTCCCGCCCCGCGAGCTTGACTTCGTTCTCTATAACCCGACAGGTTCCCGTCGTTCCACGCGGGTCACAATTCCGGGCGCCGGGGGAAAACCGGCGAAAATCACCGCGGGCGGCCTGCCGGCTGCCGAGCCTATCTCGGTGGGGCCTGGGATGTACGTTCGCATTAAGGCTGAATATTAGTCGCGCCGGGTGAGGGTCGTCAACCATCAAGCGGCAAGGACACTAGCCTCCCTCTGGCTGCTGGCGATCCCACAGGAAGTTAGAACGAAAAGGAGGACCAAACCGATGCGAATAAGGAAACCGCCTCTGAGTGTCCTGGTGAGGATAAGCCCAATCGTCCTGTTCGCGGCCGCGGTATCTGCGGCGGTTCTATACAGCCCGCCATTCAGTCCTTGGAAACGGCTCTCCTCTCAGCCCGTCATCGCCCCCCAAGGCACCGGCTTCGAATCCGCCGGCACTTTCAATCCCGCCGCGGTGGAGAAGGACGGGCAGATTGTGGTGCTTTACCGGGCTCAGGATAAGAAGGGAACCTCTACGCTAGGCTACGCCGTTAGCAAGGACGGCATTCATTTTAGGCGTTCGCCGAGGCCGGTTCTGGGCCCGGAAGCTCCCTACGAAAAAGGCGGAGGCACCGAAGATCCCCGGCTGGTGGAGATCGAGGGAACTTACTACCTGACTTACACGGGATACAACAACGTCGATGGCATTGGCAAAGACAAGAGGGATGCACAGTTGTGTCTCGCCACCTCCGGCGATTTGATCCACTGGACGCGGCACGGAGTCATCTTGCCCGCCTATAAGGGAAAGTGGAACGTGGGCTGGACGAAATCGGGCGCCATCGTCCCGAAGATGATCAACGGCAAGTACTGGATGTACTATTTGGGAGACGCGAGCGATTCAGGGGGTAAGATGGGCCTCGCCGTTTCGGATGACCTTCTACACTGGACTGATGCTGGGGATCAACCGGTGGCTTCTACCCGGCTGGGGTACTTCGATTCCCAGGTGGTGGAGCCCGGCCCCCCGCCGGTCTTGACCGCGGAAGGAATCCTGCTGATCTACAACGGGGCGGACGATCATCTGGCATATTCCACCGGTTGGATTCTCTTTGACAGGAGCGATCCCAGCAAGGTCCTTGCCCGTGCCGACAAGCCGATCTTCCATCCGGTCGAGACCTGGGAAAAGGTGGGGCAGGTTCCCAACGTGATCTTCGTCGAAGGCCTCGTCCGACGGGGTAAGGAGTGGCTCTTCTACCATGGCGGTGCTGACAAGTACATCGGCGTGGCCGCCGCCGAATCGCGGTAGCTCAAGGGCCTCGAAGGGCTGCGTTTCACCAATACGGCAAGCGGGATTCGCGGTTCGCAGAGGAGCCGTGATTCGCGGCTGAGATCTCGGGCTCGAAGAATAAACCCGTAACCGTAGTTATTCGTCTGCGAATCCCGAGCCCCGAAGCCCGAACCCCGCTGGCATCGTCACCGTATTTGTGAAATGCAGCACTAAGGTTGCTTGAGCGCAGCTTCGGCCGCGGCCAGGCGCTGGACCCTTTCTGAGCTGCGCGAATGGAATTGCTGGTTGAGCGTGTTGGACGCGGCAAATTCCGCGGCCGCCTCTTCTCTCCGTCCCAAACCTTGGTAAGCCTTGGCGAGTTGGTAGTGAATCTTGCCGTCTTCATCCCCTTGGACAGCAAGCTTGAGCTGCGTCACCGCCTCCGCATACTTGTGCATCTGGACCTCGGCGATTCCAAGGAATTCGTGGACATCCGGATTCCTGGGCTCCAGCGCGGCCGCCTTTTGTAGCCACATCATTGCTCGTTCCGGCTGATGCTCGCGGAGGTCGATCGTGCCCATCGAGATCAGCGCTCCGCTGTGGCGGGGATTCAGTTTCAGTTCGGTTTGAAATTCCTGGCGTGCCTCATCGGCCTTGTAGCTCTTCCAAAGCAAACGTCCGATTTCGTAATGGAGGTTCGGCAGTCGCGGACGCTGGGCAAGAGCGAGCCGGTACTCCTCAATGGCCCTGAGATCCTCGTCTCGAGCCGCGTACGTGTCTGCGAGCAACTGGTGGGCCCGGTAAGAATCCGGCGAGACCGAATACAGCTTCAGATAAGTCGCCAACGCCAGCTTTTTGTAACAGCGCGATTTCCAATAGAGAAGTTCGGGAGCACGCGCTTGGGCAGCCGGAACGGCATTCAAGAGGGCGAGCGCAGCCTCCGGACGGCCGGTTTCATACAACGCCCGGGCTACGGCCAGCCGCTGCGGCAGCGGAGACTTCGCAGTCAGGACCAGGACGCCACATTGGGCGGCTGGCTCGAGCTGATCATCGCGGAGCCAGCCGTTGACAGCCTCGGTGCTACAATCCTTCCCTGGACGAGGATCAGCGGGAACGGATGCAAGCTCCGAACCAAGTTCCGAACCGGCAGGCGAAGAACTGCCGTTCTGGGACGCGATAAACGCGATCGCCAGCCGGGCGGCACCCCCGGACTGCTCCTCCACTCGCGGGCGGATCTCGTCCAACTTCTGGCGCAAGCCGGGAGAAAGCAGCTCCGTAGCCGCCTCGCCAAAACCGGTTTCACGAATTCCCAAGGTCTCCTCGGTTCGGGCCTGGTCTTGTTCCAAAGCCTGTGTCCAGTCGGCAAGCGATCCTTCCAGGTCGCCCCGCAGGAGCTCGATCTCGCCGCGCCGCACTCGGGCGCGAAGGCTGTGAGGGTAGAGCTTGAGCTCGGCATCGATCTCGGCCAGAGCGTTTTCCAGGCCTCCGGTGCGCATAAAGACCTCACCGATTTCCAGGTGGAGTCCTTCCCGGCCCGGGGACTGAGCCAGGGCATTCTGCAAATGAATGAGCGCTTCAGACCAGTAGCCACTGCTCTCGTAACTCTCCGCCAGGAATTGTTCCCGGTCGGTCGAGGTGGAATCAACTGCACGCACCGTGTCCACTGTCTGTTTCCCTAGGCTTTCGTAGGCGTGGCCGAGCAGATACAGCAAGTCGATGTTCTCGGGGTGGATTTGGAGGGCCCGGTGAAGAGTGGTAATCTCACCCGCGATGTCATTCTGCATTTCCTGGGCAGTTGCCAGCCACGACCACGCCTCCGGCACTTCCGGCTTATCCTTGGTGACTTTCGTCAGGTAGGGGATCGCACGTCGCCCTTCTCCCCCCTGACAGTAATCGATGCCTAAGAACAGGTTGGCGCCGGTCAGATTGGGCCGCAGCGCCAGCGCCTTCAGGAATGCTTGCATGGCATCAGGCCAGCGCTCCCCAAGCTGATAGGCGAGTCCCAGGTTTTGATAGGCCTCGGCGAAACGTGGACTGCGCACGATCACCGCACGATACTCCCGGGCCGCAGTCTCGTAGTCTCTGCGGCTCTGCGCGTCCTGGGCCGCTTGCCAGTGGGCCTCGATTTCCGGCGTCAACGCCGGTTCACTCGCGGTTTGTTGGCCCCGGGCCAAAGAAAGAGAGAGATAGAGGAGAAAAAGGAAGAGGAGAAACACCATCAACCGGGGAAAGCGTTTGTCGCAATTGACGCACTTATTCACGGTTAAGAAGCCTGAAGCAAAGACTCTAAATTCTAGCACGGGACCTCTGTCAAAAAGGGGGAGGCAAGCCAACCACCTGATTGAAGACCTTAGAAGTAGCGGAAGCATTCGTGAAATCTGAGTCTTGTAGGCGTCCCCGCCGAAGTCCACCCCATGAGGTAGGGGGGCCTTCCAGTTTCCCGGTCTTATTCTCACGCGGGCTACCAACAGAGCGCAGAGCGGGGGACGGGGATCGAACCCGCGACGTCCAGCTTGGGAA
>JGI26339J46600_10000616_pt1 | contig 12071 bp, 9 predicted proteins | sample BogFormECP12_OM1_FD_46600 | JGI IMG/M metagenome (IMG submission 46600) | reverse complement strand
CGCCCCGGTGTGGCCTGAAAAACGTGCTCGCCCTCACTGGTGACCATCCTTGGTGCTCGCCGCACTGGCGACAGTCGAAACCGGTTTACGATCTCGATTCGACTACATTGATCCGTCTCGTGAACGAGATGGTCGAAAAGAAGACCGCATTTGGCAAGCCATTCGATGGCCCCGCGTTGGAAATCAACGTTGGTGGTGCAGCAAATCCAAACGCTGCCCCGATCGAGGCCGAACTCCTTGCACTCCACCGCAAAGCTAAAGTTGGATGCGATTGGTTCCAGACGCAAGTCGTGTTCGATGTTCAAAAAACTCTCGAATTTCTCGACGAAGCAAACAAGACAGGCGTCCCCATTCTGATAGGATTATTCCCGATCAAGTCCTACGAAGTCGCCAACGGCTTCAACATGATGGTACCCGGTGTCAAGGTTCCCGAGGATTTGATGGCGCGGTTCAAGGAAATCAAGACAGAATGGAAGAATGTCGACAAGCAGCGAATGGAAGAGGAGTACTTGAAGCTGAACGCCGAATTTCTCGGCCCCGTCATTCAAGAATTGCGCGAGAAGAGGGCGTGTGCAGGCATTCACATCATGGCCGTGCACTATCCTGAAGCATTCCCCGCCTTGTTCGAGTACGTAAAGTAAAATATATCGTATCTCGTACTTCATGAATTGAAATTCTATCATTTCTTTTTTTGATCCTTGAATTACCAGATTCATTTGATTTCATGAGTAATATAGAAAAAACGAAGTTGTATAGACTGGACTTTTAGCTATAATTCCTTGAGATAATTCAGGATCATCTCGAGATTATCCGCAAGATCCTTTTTTTTGGATTCCGACAATTCCGGGGCGCGCGCATTCAAGAGCTCTTCGATCATGGAGTTCAGAGCGGCAAGACTGTCATAAAGTTCATCGATTTGCATGCTTGATCACTAACGCGCTACAAACAATTCGGTGATGGAAAAATGTTACGCATCGGGGTGGCCGCGCGACCTGGCATCTGCGAGATCATGGTGAATTCACGGTAGCATGGCTGGAATTAAATGATATAACGATCCTGGTATAGGAGGATCTCCCCGGTATAGGAGGATTATCTCCTGGCAAAAGAGATAATTGCTGCGATCCTGAAATTACGATCTTGGAATGCCAAATTCTTTCACATTCAAGATGATGAGGCATCCACATCATGGCCGTGCACTATCCCGAGGTTTTCCCCGCGCTCTTCGAATACGTGAAGTAAATCAGCTTTTTTGTTTTATTTATGTTTTTTAAGTTTGGGTTTTAAAAAAAAGTTTTTTTTAACACGGAAACCACGATGTTATTCAATAATTCCCTTCTAATCCGTGTCAATGTTCATATTTTCTTCGGAGGACATCTCTTCTTGGTCGATTTTAACCAGTGGTTCGTGGATGACCTCAATTTTTCGCGCATCACGCTTGATTTTACGGACCAGCTTGCCAAAGTCTTCTGATGGTTCAGCATAATCCAGTTCGGCCAAGGCGAGCCGCTGGTATGCATGGAAAAGCTCGGTCGAGAGCTGCTCCCAGTCGCGGCACACGTTCTTTGTTGCCTCGTCGCCTTTCAAGAGGCTGTCGTGCTGGATGATGCGGGCGAATCTGTCGGCCAGCGAGTCCACCAAGCCGGGATCGGACCCCGATAGCATGTCTTGCACGAACTCCTCCGCGCCATACCATTGCTTGACACGCGAAAGATCGCGGTGGATCTGGGTCAAGAGAACGCTGCGAGGGCCCTCCCATAGCTCCATGATCATGGAGTCCCGCATGAAACGGGGCAAAGAATGGAAGTCTTCCATGATGCCGTGCCCCCCGTAGAATGAAATAGCGAGCCGGACCATTGCGGGGCTTTCCCACGCGACCGTGATTTTCTGGAGCAAGACCAGCTCCCGCAGGCGGAATCGTCGTTTTCGCTCGGTCATGTCCTGGATCTGCTGCAAGGCCTTGATACCCGCTACCAGGTCCTCGCCAAGATCGATGTACTCGGCATAAATCTTGAAGACACCCGCCATCGTGCGCTGGGCGTACTCCTGCAAGTCATCCAGCTGGTTTTTCATGAGCGGAAAGTATGTTACCGGCACGCCAAATGCGGTGCGGAACCCCGCATACCACGCGGCCTCCCGCGCGCATCGGAGCGCGCACGCCGCCGTGCCAATGGCCACGTGGAGGCGTGAAATGGAAAGCACGATGCCTACCACGTTTTCCAGACCTTTTTCAAGTGGCCCGATCGGATAAGCAACAGCGCCATTATAGGTGATCTCGGCGGTGGGAAGTTCTGCCGTGCCCATCTTCGGCTTGAGGCGATCTATCGTGTAAGAGTTTCGAATTTCCTTGCCCTTGTTTCCCGGCAACCATGATGGCACCGCGAAGACAGCCACGCGCGTGGCGGACCCGGTATTCTTGGGCTTCGCCGTGACCACGGAATAATCTGCCTGGACAGCCGAGCAGAAAAACTTCTGCCCGTAGATGCGCCAACAGTTAGAAACACCGTCAGTACCCTCCGGCTCCTCGAAGACTGCCTCGCACAGGTTGGCCGCCACGTCGCTGCCCCCCTGGATCTCGCTGACGAACTGGGCTCCCACCCCGTACTCGCCGCAGCATCCATCCCGCACGTGCGCGAGGACATTCTTTGCCTCCGGATCGAGGCGGTCCTCGTATCGCTGCATGAGCTCCACCATGCCGTGCGTGCACGCGATCGGGCACATGACGCCAAACTCGCCGTTCTCGTATAACAGCATTAACTTGCAGAGACGGCTCCACGGGGTATTTCGCTTGGGGTCGAATAAGCCAAGGTTGAAAATTTCGCGCTCGAGGGTTTCCGTTTCCATGCATCGCTTGATGCGATCTATTCGATGCTTGAAGGCATCGAAATTTTGGATTTGCGTGACTTTCACGCGGTTCTCGAGACGGTTTGCCTCGTCAGCGAGGTCCCGGTACCGATAGGATATGATATTAGAAAGTTCGCGGAGTTCATTGTCGATCTTGCCAAACTCGCTACCGGTATACTTCTTGACCAGCGCTTGTAAAAAAACGTCATCTTGATAGTAGTTGTACCGGTTCCGGACGAGCAAGAAATCGTCAAATGAATAGGAATTATTCCTGTTTCCTTCTTGATCACTCATAAATTTCTTATAACTTTTCACACCAAGGGAAATAAAATTTTCGGATGTTACTTAGCAAAGCAGCATTAGAATTTCTCAATTCTATCAAACTCTACACGAACTCCAAGCGAAAAACAACCGCACGGCGTAGCCTTGGGAGGAGCTTTGTCGTGATCCGGAGAGTCGTGGCCGATTGCACGAACTTTGCCTCGCCCCCCGTTTTGATTTTTGAATTCTTCACGCATGCGACTACTGCTGCTCGATGTTATTTTCAATCAGCACGGCTAATTTTTGAACAAGAGAGTCATATACAAGTTCTCTTTTCGCACTTGTTAGAGAAAATAAGACTTTCTCGATCATCACAGCGGAAATCGTAAAAAGGTAATTTAATTTAATGATACTCTCTTTTATCGCTCCTTCCTTCATCGTCAAGGTAATGCCATCCATCTGAAGGTTACTTGTCACGCCTGCAATAACCACATTATCGTGTTCTTCGAACAATATGACGCCAGGCCGGCGTTTTACCTGATCCGAATCTGTAAATTGGATTGGGACGAGAACGACATCTCCGCTCTTAAATTTCATTCCAAGCTTCGTCCTCCTTGTTGTCCCAGAGTTCTTTCATCTTCATTTGCTGTATTTTGTGAAGGTATTGATCATATTGATTCTTTTTCTTGCTAGATTCATAACAGTCAAGCATTTTCGTGATCAATTCGTTATATGTTTGACGGGGGTATTCTTTGTTTTTTTTTATGCGTTCCAAGGTATTGGAATCAATTTGGATGCTCGTGTTTTTAATCAATATTATCACTTTTCCATATTATTATGTGTTATAGATATGCCATGATCTATCTATAAGATTACAATCTTCGTTTAATTATTTTACTATGCCACTCTTAATCATTTTTTGAAGAAAAACAAGCATTCGAGGACAACCCATCGGATCGAAATGGAATGTGCTTTACGAATGCTCCTATGCGAACTCAAGGCGAAAGGTGACCGCGTGGCGTGGCTTCGGGTGAGGCTTGGTCGTGAGCCGGAGGGCCGCGGCCGATTGCACGAACTTGATCTCGTCCATCGTGTCGAGTCTCGTGATGCGATTGATCTCCCGCGGATGAGCAGAGGTCCCGAGACATTCGAGCTCGATCGTTCGGATGCGCGGTTTCAAGCACAGGATGTATACCTTTCCGCCTTTCTGGGTGAACCGCACCGCGCCTTCGCCGAACCGGTCCCAAGGGCGCGACCCATAGATCGCCTCGCCGTTGGCGTGCATCCAGCTGCCAATTCCTTTCAAGATGCGAATCGTGTCCTTGTCCAGTGTCCCGTCAGGCCTCGGGGGAATGTTGAGCATGAAGTTCCCGTTCTTGCTGACGACGTCAATCAGCTCGTGGATGATCGTGGTCACAGACTTGTAACGATCGTGGCGGCGATAGAACCAATCCCCGATCGAGTCCTCGGTCTGCCATGGCACCGTGTCTATCTCGTCCAGTTTGGTTCGCTCGTGCACAATCGACGAGATGTTGTCAATGAACACGCCGTGGTCATCGATATGTTTTATGAAATGGACGCCATTGGATTGCCCGTCGCTTCGCGCCAGGTTATCGTTGTAAAAATGTGCCATGACTTCCATGCCCGAGTTGCCGGCGTCTTCGCCTTGGAAAGGAACCGATGCATCGAAATACATCAACTGGGGATGGTAATGATCGATCAGGTCCTCGATCCGGGCGATCCAGAGGTGGCGCCACGATACCGGGGGATCGAAAGGTGCACGGAAATTGTCGTCATCATGTCTATCAAAATACAAGTCTTGATTCGCTGGGTTTTCCCCGTCGTATGGGACGCCCGAGCGGGGCCCGGTGCTGTCGGCGTGGTGGCTGGTCTGGAACCAGCTGTACGAGCGGCTCAAGTGAGTGGTGACCCCGAAGACCAGTCCCGCTTTCAACGCGGCATCCCGCCAGAGTCCGACGATGTCCTTACAGGGTCCCATCTTGGTTGCATTCCAGCGGGTGTGCTGCGAGTTCCAGAGATCGAAGTTATCATGGTGGACGGCGACTGGAGTGAAATACTTCGCCCCGGCTTCCTTGAACAGTGCCACGAGCGCGTCGGCATCGAACCGTTCGGCTTTCCAGAGCTGGATGATGTCCTTGTAGCCAAACTCGGAGGGGTGACCGTAATGTTTCACGTGATACTTGTATGCGCCCGAACCTTGGATATACATGTTACGGGCATACCAGCCGTCCCGTTGCGGAACGCATTGGGGTCCCCAATGGCAATAAATACCGAACTTCAGGTCACGGAACCACGCGGGGCAAGTATACCCGGACAAAGATTCCCGGGTTGCTTGAAACCTTTTGGATTCGACGTCGGCCATCGTTCCTATCCCCAATACTAGAAGTTACATCAGGGATGTTCCTTGCAAAACGTCCGAATTGTCTCGATGATCTCGGCCGGCGCGTCCTCTTGCAGGAAATGGGACGCGTCATCGATGGGGTGGATTTCAAGATCAGGATAGAAGCGTTTCCAGCGGTCGATATGTTGTGAAGAGAATACGATATCTTGCATGCCCCAGATCGCGATCATGGGCTTCCCCGCCAGCGTGTTTAGGTTATCTCGGACGTGTTGCATGGCCTCAGCACTGGGATGATTGAATCCTATCGGGATATCTTTCGGGAAAGCAAGCGGGCCGAGGCAATACGGCTCGTCAGGGAAGGGCGCCGCGTAGGCTTGGACCAAGGACGACGTTATGTTTTCCTGATGATAGATGGCGAGCTTGAACAATCTCTCGATGTTGTCCCCCATGTGGCCGAAAAATTCGTCGTAATTTTTGATGCTGTCGTACCATGGCTTCGTTCCCTCACGCGTGATCCCAACCGACGTGTTCAAGATCACGATGCGTTTTACGAGATCCGGGTGGTCGACAGCGAACCCGAAGCCTATCGGCCCGCCCCAGTCGTGCACGACCAGCGTGATGTCTTGCAAGCCAAGTGATAGGAGCAGTTTTTCCAGGTTATCCACGTGCTGGGCCATCGTGTATGGCAAATCCTCGGGAACGTCGCTCTTGCCAAAACCCATATGATCGGGCACCACGATCCTGAACTCGTTCGATAAATCCTTGATGAACTCGCGATACAAGTATCCCCAGGTTGGCATGCCATGCAAGCAGACGATGATTTCCCCGTCGCCCTCGTCAACATAATGCATTTCAAAGCCATTGATGGTCGCAAATCGGGGCGTGAACGGAAACGTCCCATCAAAAGTTTCATCCTTCATAAAAGACCGGTTCATGACCGACATCAAGGTGAACCTTGTATTTAATGTCGATAGTAGGTATGGAATATGAACCGATCGATACTCTTTCAAAGAAGCATTTCTTCCAGGAGAAAGGCATTTTCAATCAAATCATTCAGTCGCTCGGCAAATCTCGTTATTACCACGCCATCAGCGACTTCCCTGTTCACGACAGTCATTACATAGACCATCTCCTTGTTTTCGAGGCAACCATCAACGACACAAGGTTGCTGTTCGATCGACCCGATGGTGACCTGGAAATTCATCACCGATGATGGCGTGCCCCAGCTTGGCATCTTTGCCCTCAATGCCGGCGATGCGACGAGCACGACGCCCATCCGCGTTTTCTGCAAGAAGGGATCCTTGACGAAATGGTTCCAAAACAGCCGTCTTATGGATCGCGGCAGCCGCGCGAACCACAATGCCCCTTTCATTTCTTTATCCGAGTACCAGCTTCCGTCCCTCTTTAGTTTCGTCGCTTCCATTTCCGCGAGAATTTCCGCCAAGGATTTCTTATCGGCCTTTCTAAAGGTGTAGATCATCGGATGATCCTCGACATCGATCATCATGGCGACGTCCACGTCATCGAAAATAATGATCTTTTTTCCCTTCCGGAACGCGGCAATTTCCTTTTCTTCGCTGATGGCTTGAGCTATGCACTTGATCAACCAACCCGTGATCGACACTTGCATGCCTCGCTCATTCTTGATTTGCTCACGAAGCTTCAGAGCTTTCGTGATGTTAAACTTGTAATACGAGATTACCTTTGGAATTTGCGAGCCGAGTCCCTGGGTGTCTATCACCAGATTTCTCGTGGTGGGAAACGGGCGCACCTCGTACTTGCCTATCAGGTCAGAAGCCTTTTTCGTCATATGCATCCGGAGGTCTATAAAGAGTCTTCGTCCAAATTATTCACACCTCTCAAATACATGAAGCTTTCCCTTGCAGTAAATGGTGCATGATACCTTCAATTTCCAGCAACGTGAAATCTCGAGAATCAAGTTGCATCATTCGATCTTCCCTTTCCTCGCAAGAAACGAAACAAGATGCCGAGTTTTCTTGGATTGACGAAGAATGCCGGTGTTCTCTTGCAATACTCCCGAAAATTGCTTCCAAATCTCTTGATGAGCTCTTTCTCTTCGATAAAATGCACAAAGATATAAAACCCGCCAAAATAGAAGCAAAAAAACATCATGGAGAGAATGGTTAACGTGAAACACGTTCCACCTAGCGCGATAAGGATCATTCCTCCGTACATGGGATTTCTAATTGCTATATAAATGTCATGGTCTTGAATCTCGCTCTCTTCCGGGAAATAAAGATACACGTTAGTTAGATAATCGATACCGAACGTCATGACCGAGCGCATCATCAATAAGATTCCCAGAACCAAGAATACTGCAGAGAAAATTGTTTTCAAACAGAAAATCACGGGCGCCATCATGGCCGTGTATGTTTCGAGCGGGAATGCCAAAAATCCAAGAGGTGATGTAGACCAAAACGAAGGCGATAACATCCAAAAAGGAAGGTAGAGATTGATCGATAACGCGATGAGGCACGTCACGCCAGTAAATCCCGCAATGAATATGTGCTGGTAAGACAATGCCCCATATTTTTTTTTCAACCGGTCACGTTGAAACCATAGCTGGCTATCCAGCAAAAAGCCTATCATACCGATTAACAACACCCCGAATAGAGGAAAAAAGGCGAGCACGATTGAATTGGAGCCTTCACCATTCATAATTCCTGGAATGGCGTCGAACAGGGGCAGAGTGAGAAAACAACCAGCCGTGATGGCAACGAAATATATTAGCAGCAAGATTATTTTATTTCCAGCAAATTTTGGTATCTTTTCCCTGAATTTTTCCAATCCCTTGATATTGCTGGACATCTTTCCACGACCATCGAATCTCGAAACCAAATCACGCGATCGCACGCGACGTGTAAGTTGGATAACGCTCGATTTGCTGATAACGATTGGGAATTGATCAAAAGTCTTTCTTGGAGACGGTTTGACCGGTCGTGATTTTTCAATCTTGACTTGATGAATGAAAATTAATTGCTGTTCTTGTTTCGATCACCGTTTTTGGTGATTTTCATGAGTTCATCACGTGAATCACGAAGTCAAGAACACGTGCCGGGTCAAATTTTGATTTATTCCTATCAAGAACTAAAAATTTTTTTTCATCGCCTTTCGACACTCATTTTCCGAGAAAGGTTTTTATTTGAGACATTATGGTCATTCTTGGCATTCCAACGCATGGATACGGTTAAGCGCCGTGCTCGTGCGCGCGGTGTTGGGAATGCCAGTAAAACAGCAGTTTGTGAGTAATATGGTCAATGGAATTGTCAAGTGGTTCAATAGCCGGAAAGGCTATGGTTTTATTACGCCTGAAGGGACACCCGAGGGCGCCGAGAATGCAGATATCTTTGTTCACCACACGAACATCAAGATGGAAGGGTTCCGCGTCCTCTATCAAGGTGACAAGGTCACCTTCGACGTCGAAGACGGTCAGAAGGGCAAAGAAGCCAGGAACATCGAGGTAACCGAACGGGCACCCCGTCCAAAACGTCGACGCGGTCCTCGAACGGATCGAGAATCCTCCGATGAGGGCGATCTCCCCATGAAGTCCGCTGCCAAGAAAGATGAAGACGAGGACGACGAGGACAAGCCCAGTCATGATGATGACGAGGATAAGCCCAGTCATGATGATGACGAGGATAAGCCCAGTCATGATGATGACAAGGATGATGACGACAAGGACAAGGATGATGACGATAATTAAATAAGCCATCATCGATAGAAACAACAATGTCCTCCACGGCATTCCTCGCGCCAATAGGCGTGTTGGAATGATTCAAGTATTAATTTTCTTGAATTTTTCTCTTTCCTTAATTCGACTTTTTGGTTCATGGTCCTATATTTTAATTACAATTAGACATGTTGAACTTTCCCGAGAGAATGCCTAAAAAAATGCAACCTGCAAGAATAATGATGCAGCCGAGAACGGCTAATTTAGGAGATTTATCCATCCCGATTCCAATTGCTCCCGTGATAAAACCGATAACAATTGGCCATCCAAAAATGCTGATTCCAAGTACAAAGCACCCGGTACCTGCGTAGGGGCTAGATGTTAAAAAGGGTAACCACATCCACAAAGCGATCAAGTTCACGATAATCCCGCAAATGATCGAACAGGCTCCAAGACCATTATTATCGTGTCTTATATCACTGCGCCCCTTGCTTCGGCAATTTAATTCAAGTCAACTCGAGATATCATTGCATCGTATTCATTTGCCCGTGAACGTTGGTTTGCGTTTTTCGAAAAACGCGGCGCATCCTTCCACGAAGTCCTCGGACGCGGCGGTATCACTCACGGCTTGCGCTTCCTTTTCGAGATGCTGGGGTAACGGGTCGGAAAATGCATCGTTGTACAGCCGTTTCACCGCTCCGAGGGCCTTTGTTGGCATCGTCGCGAGTTTCTTGGCGAGCTCGATACCATCAGCCACGACATCGCCTTCCGTCGCGATGCTGATGAGATTGATCTCCAAGGCGCGTTTCGTGTCAATGACGGGATTCAGCAAGGCGAGTTCCGTGGCGATGCTCAATCCGACGATGCGAGGCAAGAAATATGGAAGGCCGCTATCGGGACTGAGTCCCACGCCCGTGAAGGCGACCGAGAATTTCGCCGTGTCCACGGCTATGCGGAAGTCGCACGCACATGCGAGGGACAAGCCGACGCCATAGCAAGGGCCATTGATCGCTGCAATGAAAGGCGCATCCAGGTATCGAAGTTTCAGGATGGCCTCGTGAAATTTCGTCGCGAGCTCGTGCAAAAAATTTCCCTTGTTGCGTGCGCTCTTGAACGCGGCGAGATCACCACCGGCGCAGAATGCCTTGCCATTGCCCGTGACCACCACCGCGCGCAAGCCATCAACGCCGGTGAGCTGGTCAAGCGCCGCGTTGAAATCGGTTGCCAGCTGCATATTCATGGCGTTCATTGCATTAGGCCGGTTCAGCCGTATCACTGCAATGCTGTTTTCTTCCACTAATTCAAGCTCGACCGTGTCTTCTTTCATCATCATCGTCATGAATCTTCACCATAAATTGAATCATATCAACATTATCACGATGCTCGGGGATCAAACCCGCACTGGCAAGAACCAGAATCTGGTTTTTCGCCCGATCACCTTTACGCCAACCATGCAGATAAATGACGGGTATTATCCACATTTAAAAACCGAGTCTGCTTCATACACAAGCAATTATGCTCATCGCCGTTTTAATCGACATCAGCGGCGTCGTGCAAGGTGTCGGTTTTCGTCCTTTCCTCTACGGAATCGCGCTCGAGCACGGTTTAACAGGCTTTATCTTGAACCGCGGTAACGCGGGAGTGCAATTGCGCCTGGAAGGAGAAAAGGAAGCAATCGACTCGTTTATCGAGGAAATTGGCCAGAAAAAACCATTCATCGCCCGCATAGATTCAATTACCACGCAACAACTTGACTCGATCGAGGGATTTGAAGGCCTCACCATCAAGGAAAGCGAGGACGCCAAGGGACCGTCGATCGTCTTGCCAACCGACATCGCAACCTGCGACGATTGCATCAAGGACATGATCGGGAAAGGTCCCGGCGGCGTTCAAAACAAGTATTACATGTATCCTTTCGTGGCTTGCTCGCGGTGCGGCCCGCGCTTCACGACCGTCATTGATCTCCCGTACGATCGCGAGCGAACGACCATGATTGATTTCCCGCTGTGCGACCGTGGCAAGAGCCCGTGCAAGGCCGAGTACGACGATCCGGTGAACCGTCGCTTTCACGCTCAAACTTTTTCTTGCCCGAATTGCGGCCCGAATTATTTTCTTGCCGATCGTGAGGACCATGTGCTTTCACGCGAGCTGGATTCCTTGAAACAAGCCGTGAGAAAGCTCAAGGAAGGAAATATCCTTGCCGTGAAAGGCATCGGTGGCGTGCATCTGGTTTGCGATGCGCGGAATGATCGTGCAGTCTTGCACTTGCGAACCCGCAAGGGCGACAGGAAATACAAGCCATTCGCGATCATGGTGCAGGATCTCGCGGCAGCCAGGTGCATCGCGCACATCAGCGAGCAAGAACTGCAATGGCTCACGTCGTTCAGGCGACCGATCTTGCTCCTCAAGCGGAAGGCCGCGTGCAACGTGTCCATGCACGTGGCTCCCGGCCTTTCAAGCATTGGCATCATGCTGCCATACATGGGTACGCATCACTTGCTCTTCCAATTCTGCAAGAGCGCGGGCATCGACGCGCTGGTGTTCACGAGCGGCAACCAATCAGGCCTTCCCATGGCGATCACGAACGAGGATATCAAGGCCCAGCTTATATCCCTTGCTGATTTCTTTCTGTTGCACGATCGTCGCATCCAGCAACGCTGCGATGATTCAGTTGGCAAGGTCATCGGCGATGCACTGTTACTCAACCGGCGGTCTCGGGGTTTCGTGCCCGAATACATTCCATGCCCCGTGGATACCAAGGACGACGTGTTCATTGCCACTGGCCCCGAGCTGCACTCGACCGCGGCCATCCTCAAGGGCAACAAGGTATTCGCCACGCAATACATCGGCGACGTCGAGAACCTCGAAACGCTGGAGTACATGGAACAAACGATTGCCCAGTTCAAGCGTCTCCTG
>JGI26339J46600_10000614_pt1 | contig 12073 bp, 9 predicted proteins | sample BogFormECP12_OM1_FD_46600 | JGI IMG/M metagenome (IMG submission 46600) | reverse complement strand
CGCTACAACCCTCTCGGGTCCTCCCCAGAGGACGGGAAATTTCACTTTTGTGTCGCACACCCTAGGCAAAGGACCGGCCTGAAGCTCGCGTAGCGGCCGATAGACCCTAGCCCAGGGGGCCAGCCCTGGGTCCAGAAGCCCTGGTACGCGGGATCCCCAGCGGGGCGAAAGAAAAGACTTCGGCGCGGGAATCTGCATGATTCGGCCGCCCCTACCGGGGCTTGGGCTGTTGGGGGGCCGGGGCTCCCAGGGCTTGCGCCCTGGGCTACTCTCTATCGGCCCTCCGGGGCCTGAATATACCGGCCCACCGTGTTATCAGAATTCACAGTTTGCCATTTGCCATCCCAACGCCGACCCTACTTGCAGATTTTGGTTGACTTTTCGCAATGATATGATAGCCTAGGAATAGCCAGTCTTCGGGGCTAGGACAAGAATGGTGAATGATGAATCGTGAATTGTGACAAGGAGTCGATTCCACTGAGTAAGTCCCAAAGAGGCAAGGACGAAGCCATGCGAAGCCATGGGGATCAACCGCTTTATGTTCAATGGGATACGCTTAGAAGGGCAAAAACCAAGCCATGGCGACCATCTTCCGTTGCTTCAATCGTTTACGGCCATTTTAGCCCGGTTTTCTCGCAAGTCGCTACAGATGACGCGATGCTCTATATTGCCGAATTGGGACTGTTGGGATGGGGAGGCAAGCCGAACTGAGCCTCGAAGGGTGGTGGATCCGCACGGTTACCGATATGGTAAAACTGAGAAAATTAACCATGGGACTTCATCGCCATTTCCCCCCACCCTAGTGCCGCTCTAGCGAGGAGCTATTGCTGCAGACAAAGTGGTTATTGGAGAGAGTGTCCGTTTTCGGGCGTTTTTGGGGCTACCAAATCGTGCCAAATTTTACCAATTTTTACCAAAAGCGTGCAGCGAACGGGCACGAAGGTGGCAGATAAGGGNAGATAATGGGGGTTCTTTGCGACCGATTTATTTAAACCGTGTCAAGTCCGGCGGATCGTGTCAAGCCATAACGAGCTGTGCCTGGTTCCAAAACCGTCGGGAACAGTACCGCGGTGTCCGGGCTGCCCGCATTGAGCGGGGTCGAGGGCACGGCTCGTGCCTTGAACTTTTTCGGGCGCAGCCCGTTTTGCAGTGCGGCAGCCTTTGGCTCGGTTACCGATTGGCCGTGAAGGGCGCCGAGCCGCCGTTTCGGGGTTCGTCAGGCGCGACGAAAGTCTACGAGGCCAATGTGTTGATTCGACGATGGTTGTTCGCCAACTTGCTCGGTCGAAGGAGCCACGGCATACTGAATCTAAAGGACTTGCTAGCCACGCTTTTCTTCCCCCGGGGCGAGCATAGGACTTGCCTTTTCGGGCTTTGTCGGGCGACCGAAATGTGGCGAGGAGAACCTGTTGATTCCGCGATGGTTGGCGGCGAATCCGCTGAGGAGAAGAGGCGAAGGCTTGCTCAATCTAAAGGGCTTGCTAACCGTGTTTTCGTCGAGCGGCGGGGCGATCCTTTCGGGTTTTGTCGGCCGACTGAAACGTAACGTGGCCGATCTGTTGATTCCGCGAGGGTTGCTGGCCAGCTTGCTGAGCAGAACGGCCGAAAGCCTGCTCAATCTAAAGGACTTGCTAACCGTGTTTCCACCGAGCCCTAAGCGCTTATTTGAAAACCGGCCCGTTTTGAGCCCCCTTTTTTGTGCAGAATCGCACCAAATTCCGCGGTTTTCCAGCAAAAACGTGCAAGTAATGCCAGAAAATGATGGCTTTTCGCGACCGATTTTTATCAGAGCCTGTGTTCCAATCGCCTGGGATGCGTCGGAGGCCTGATCTTGGAGGTTCAAGGTACAAGGGGACAGGTTACAGCGTGAAGGGTGTAACGGGTCAAGAGTGAAGGGTAAAGGATGAAGAAGCCATCTTCAGAGTTTCAATTTTCGATCTTCGAGTTTCGAATGAGCGGCGTGCTAGAATGCTTCTGCAAACGGTAGACAGGCTCAACCTTACTTAATATGACCATCGACGAACAACTCGCTTATCTCACTAAAGGCGCGGAGGAAACGATTCGCGTGGAGGAGCTGCGCGCCAAGCTGGAGCGCGCTGCGAAGATGGGCCGACCCTTGCGGGTGAAGGCAGGCTTTGATCCCACGGCACCCGACATTCACCTCGGGCACACCGTCCTGATTCGCAAGCTGAAACACTTTCAGGACCTCGGCCACACGGTGATCTTCCTCATCGGCGATTTCACCGGCCTCATCGGCGATCCGTCGGGACGCAACGTGACCCGCCCTCTCATGACGCGGGAAGAGATCGCGGCCAACGCCGAGACTTACAAGACCCAGGTCTTCAAGATCCTCGATACGCAGAAGACGGTGGTGGACTTCAACAGCCGCTGGCTGGGCAAGCTCACTAGCTTCGACTGGATCAAGCTGTGCTCACACTACACGCTTGCGCGCGTCCTCGAGCGCGATGACTTTGCAAAACGCATGAAGGAACAGCACCCAATCTCGATCCACGAGCTGCTCTATTGCCTGGCGATGGGTTACGACTCGGTGGCGCTGGAGGCCGACGTTGAGCTTGGCGGCACGGACCAGAAATTCAACCTGCTCGTGGGCCGGACGCTCCAGCAGGAGTATGGGCAGGAGCCGCAAGTGATCATGACGATGCCCCTCCTCGAAGGCCTGGACGGCGTGCAGAAGATGTCGAAATCACTCGGCAATTACGTGGGCATCAACGAGCCGCCGTCGGAGATGTTCGGCAAAATCATGTCGATCTCCGACGACTTGATGTGGCGCTACTACCTGTTGGTCACCGATCTCGCGCCGCCGCAAATCGAGGAGATGAAGCAGGCCGTCGCCGCCGGCGAACGGCATCCGCTGGAAGTGAAAAAGTCGCTGGCCAGCCGCATCGTGGCCGATTTCCACGGCGAGCAGGCGGCGATCGAGGCTCGGAAGCATTTCGAGATCAAGTATGAAGGCAAGGGGATTGACCCCACTGCGAGAAGGGTATCGTTTACGCCCGGCGGGAAGCTGGGTTTACAGTTTGGAAGGAGGCTTGACGACTGGCTCGTGGGTCTGGACCTATGCAAATCCAAGAGCGAGGCCCAACGCCTGATCAAGGCGGGCGCGGTATACCTGGCGAGCGGAGATTTGGACCAACCCAATTGGGTCCGCGTCAATGACCCTGCGCACCCATTCGACCCTGAGAGCTATCGCGATCACACCGAGATTGCATTCAAGGTTGGGCGAAAACAGTGCATAGTTCGACTGAATTTCGCCGGCAATTAGGGGCTTCTCGCCGCGGTGCATCGCCCAATTGGAGAGTCAAAACCGGATATCCGTCATCTAAACTCCTGAGTCATGATGTGCGTGCCTTAGGAGGACGACCATGGCTGACATGACGACAACCTTCCTTCACGACCAGCTTCTGAGTCGCCGACAGCGGCTGCAATCCGTGATCGCCACTACAAGGGCGGGCGACGGTCTGGTGGAATTGCTCGACGAAGTGGATTCCGCCCTCGAACGCATGGAGAACGGTACCTACGGGATCTGCGAGGTCTGCCACGACCCGGTTGAAACCGAGCGCCTGATCGCTGATCCCTTGATGCGCTACTGCCTGGACCATCTCACCCGAGAGCAGCAGCGCGAGCTGGAGCAGGATCTGCAGCTTGCGGCCGAGATGCAGCGGGACTTGCTGCCCCGGCAGGGCCTGAAGCACCACGGCTGGGAGATAGCCTACCATTACCAGCCGCTGGGCCCGGTGAGCGGAGACTATTGCGACGTCATCACCCGCAACTCGGACGGTGATGGCCTGTTCTTCGTCCTCGGCGACGCGTCGGGCAAGGGCGTTGCCGCCTCCATGCTGATGGCGCACCTCCACGCCATTTTCCGCACCCTGGTGGCTACCGGCCTGCCGGTCCACGAACTGGTGCAGCAGGCCGGACGGGTTTTCTGTGAGACCACCATGTCCCCTTACTTTGCGACCCTGGTATGCGGCCGGGCCGCGGCCTCCGGTGAGGTCGAGATTTGCAATGCCGGGCATTGTCCGCCGTTGCTCGTTCGCGGCAACGAGGTGACAAGCCTCGAGGCTACCGGACTGCCGCTGGGGATGTTCTGCGACGGCGGTTACGTCGCCCGTCGGCTGACGCTGGCGCCGGGCGACACGCTATTCCTTTACACCGATGGCGTCTCGGAATCCCGGTCGGCAAGTCACGAGGAATATGGCGAGGAGCGACTGGCACGCGTAGTGGCAGAGGGGCAGCCGCTCCCGCTGGAAGCGCTGGTCCGTACCACGATGAAGGATCTGGCGGACTTCCGCGCCGGCGCCCCGGCGCTGGACGACCTGACGGTGATGGCGGTCCGTCGGAGCGTCTGACGTTGCTGCTGCCGCGTCGATCGCGGGGCCAAGATGTGAAAGATGAAATTATAGGCGACGTCAGAGTCAGTTCGCATGTCATTCTGAGCGCGGCGAAGAATGACATGCTTGGTGGTTTTCATCATTCATCATTCGGCATATTCGGCATTCATCATTTTTTTGTTCATGAGGGTCATCGTTCTTCTCAACCCGGCGGCGGGGCGCGGCAAGGCGAGGGGACGCCTCGCCAAGGCTCTGGACGTGTTGCGCCGCGGCGGGGTCGCCCCGGAGATCCGCGAGAGCTCGAGCGCCGATCACTTGGTCGAACTCGCCCAGCGCGCGCGCGACGAGAAGCCGGACATGGTGGTTTCGGCGGGAGGCGACGGCACCCATCACTACGTCCTGAACGGCCTTTGGGGGAGCGACGTGCCGCTGGGCGTGCTGTCGCTCGGGACCGGGAACGACTTCGCGAACGGCCTGGGCATTCCGGTGGATGCCCCCGGCGCCGGCGCTACCCTTCTGGGTGGACATTCCGTTTGGATCGATCTGGCGCGGGTGGGGTCGAAGGTTTACGGGTGCATCGCGGGTGCGGGGTTCGATTCCATCGTGAACCGCTTCGCCAACGATCGCGTGCGCCACGTGCACGGTTCGCTCGCCTACGCGTGGTCGATCCTTCGCTGCATCGGGCCCTTTCGCCCCCAGCCGCTTGAACTGCGCTCGGACGGCGAGAGCTTTTCCGGGGAAGTGATGTTCGCGGTGGTCGGCAACAGCATCTCCTACGGGGGCGGGCTGAAGCTGACGCCGCACGCGCGCGTGGACGATGGCCTGCTCGACGTGTGCATCGTGCCCCGTATGACCAAGCCCGAGTTGCTCTGGTGGGTGCCGCGCGCCTATCACGGCCGGCATTTGGCGCACCCCCGCATCCGCTACTTTCAGGCGCGCACCATCACCTTGCAATCCTCATCACCCATGGAACTTTTCGGCGACGGGGAGTTCATCCAGGAACTGCCGGCAACGATCGAGGTGGCGCCACGCGCGTTGCGTGTGATTGTGCCCCGCGGCGCCTCCGGCGGCGGAGCGTAGAGGGACGGCGCTAGTGGCGCATCCGAGTGAGCATAACACTCGCGGGGCTAGTTGCCTGCTTTGCTGATGGATCGGGAATTTCAAGCTATTCGGACTTGGGCGGTGGAATGTGAAGGTTGATCACCACCTTCATCTCTCGGATGAGGCTGGTCACTTTGCGGACCTCGGAGGGCTGGTCCTTGTAGCTCGCTTGGATCTGGTAGTCATCCTCGGGCTTCAGGTCGGCGAAGGCGTAACGACCCCCTTGCTCGCTGTAGATCGCGACCTTCTTACCCGTCCGCAGGTCGGTCAACTCTACGCTGGCGCCGGCAATTCCGTTCTCCGCTTGATCGAGTACGGAGCCCGTGATCGTCCGGGTCACCGGTTTTTTCTCTTTCGCGCCGGCCGGTCGGGCGACCAGCAAGACCACGGAAACCAGGGCCGCCAGCATCAGCCGGCACAGCCTGATCCGCGCTCCGGCACTCGATCGCCTGGAAGGACGCGAAGCCGAACGTTGCATCCGTATCGCCATGCGGGCCTGCTCGCTACCACTCCTCGTCTTCCTCTTCTTCAGAAGAGATCTTATCCAACTCGAGAGGATTCGTGCTGACCACCTCCAGCGCTGCGCCGCATTCCGGGCAATCGACCGTCTGGCCTTCCTTAACCTCATCCTCATCGATGTCGATCTCGGTCTCGCAGTCTGGGCAATGCGCCATAAACACCCCCCGCCGAATTTGGAGATCCCAACAAGAAGAGTCTAGTCATTTCGACTGCCGATGTCCAGCACCAGGACCAGGCGATGGGCTCGGCGAGCCTGATCCATTATCTTCACCGAGTTACATAGCGGACCACGAGCAGCGTGATGTCATCGGCCTGTTCCGCTCCAGCGGTGAACGCTTCCACAGACTTAACCACTGCAGTTTGCAGTTCTTTGATGCCGTCAGAGGCATGGCGCGCGACCGCTTCACGCAGCCGCTCGGGGCCGAAGAACTCATCGTCGGAGCTTCGGGCCTCCGTGACCCCGTCCGTATACAGCACCAAAGTATCGCCCGACCGCAGTGTCGCATGAGAAGTCTGGAACTGCGCTTGGGGAAGCAGGCCCACGGGAAAGCACTCGCCCGCTTCGGTCTCTTCAACGCCGCCGGCGTGGATAAGGAGTGGCGGCGGGTGGCCGGCATTGACGAATTCGAGGCGGCCCGCAGTGTCGAGCAGTCCGAAATAAAGTGTGGCGTAGCGATCGATCTCCGGGTGCGTGCAGATGAAGCGATTCACGTGGGCAAACACGCTGGCTCGCGGCTGCTCCAGGCTGATCGTCGAGAAGGTACCCTGGAGCAAGGTCGTAACCAACGCCGCACCCAGGCCCTTGCCGGAAACGTCCGCAATGAGAAACGCCAAGTGGTCCGGATCGAGCTGCATCAGGTCAAAATAGTCGCCGCCGACGGCAAGGCACGGCAGGTTGATGCCCGTCACCTGGAAATGGCCGAACCCCTCAAAGTCGCGCGGCAGGAGTCCCTGCTGAATGGTGCGGGCTACATCCAGTTCCTGCCGCATTTTCTCACGCTCGCGCAGGCCGGCGGTCATCGCATTCACAGCCACCGCGATCTGGCCGAACTCGCTGATGGAGCGGAGCGGCGCCTCGGCAGTGAGGTCGCCCGAGGCGATGCGTTCGAGGGCACCGGTAATGGCGCGGGTCTGCTCTCCCACCTCCCGCGAGACGAGCGCCACCAGCAACAGCCAGAGCAGCGCCAGCGCGCCTCCCACGACGACGAGTTGGAAGAAGAAATCCCACGGCAGGCGAAGGCCCGCGGCTTGCGTTCGCTGGTAGGCGATGAAACCGCCGATTACCGGCGGGGCCAGGCCGAGCAGGGTGGAAAAGAGAAAGATGCGCGACGCCAGCGGCAGGCGGACCAACCCCGCCGATTCGAGCGGCACGCCTCCGCGCGCCAGCAGGTCCTCCAGCGGCCCTTGCACCAGCCGTTCCGTGGCATGGTACTCGAGCACAACGTGTCCAACGGGAACCACCGTGAGGTTCAGCAGCCAGTACAGCGGGAACTGGCTCTCGGGGATTCCCAGCCCATAGGCGCGATTGCTCCAGCGGACCAACAAGGTCATGATGAGCGATGCCATGATGGCATGTGGACCGAACACGCGGGGCAGGGTAAGGACGGGCAGCGACAACAAGCGCTCGACGCCGCGCTTCACCGCGCCAGGTGCAGCCCCCGGGTCGAGCGCACGCCTGACCGGGAGAAGAGTCCCTGCGAGCACCGCGAGATCGCTAGCCAGGAGCAGCGAGACTGCGGGAACCGCCAGCCTCAGCAAGATGCCGAGTTGGCGCGGCGTGTAGTCGAAGGCCAGCGAATAGAAGGCGAAGGCGGGCACGATCGCGATCAGGGTGCCGAGCAGAAAGTTCCACACGGAACGCCACCAGAAATCACGAAACCTCAAGCTACCCTCCGACCTCCGGGCGTCACCGCTGCCCTGCCTTTCTGGCAACTCGGCGAGCCCTGCTGCGTCGACTCAGGCACCACACTTTATCACGCCTAGAGAAGAGAGCAATTGAGCAATTGCGGTCTCCGGTTTGAAGGACTGCTAAAATGGTGTGATGCAGCTTCGCGAAGCGCTTCATCGCGGTTTGGAGATGCTGTCGGCGAGCCAGGTGCCGTCTCACGAACTTGCGGCCGAGTTGCTGTTGATGCACGTGCTCGGGTGCGATCGCGCCTACCTCTACACGTATCCCGAAGCTCGACTCTCGGAAGCGGCTACGCGTCGCTATCTGGAGTTGATCGACGAGCGCTCCGCCGGCAAGCCGACTCAGTACATCACCGGGCATCAGGAGTTTTGGGGCTTGGACTTCGAGGTGACGCCGGACGTCCTGATTCCGCGGCCGGAGACTGAGCACGTGGTAGAGAGCGTCTTGGAACTCGCTGGCAGCACGGGCGTCCCATTCGCTTCGTTCAGGACAGGCCGGCCCAGCCTTGGACGTTCGCCGCAAAGCGCGTCGCTGCGCATCGTCGACGTGGGCACTGGCTCGGGATGCATCGCCCTGGCCCTCGCCTCCGAGGTTCCTGGCGCCGAACTCTTCGCCATCGACGTCTCGCCGGCCGCGCTCGGGGTCGCGTGTGGCAATGCGGCGCGCCTGGGTTACGCCGACCGCGTCACCTTTATCGAGGGCGACCTCTTGACTCCGGTGCTTGGCCATGAACTCGCCCGCACGTTCGACTTCGTAGTCTCGAATCCGCCCTACGTTGGTCTCGACGAGCTTGATTCGGTGCAGCGGGAAGTCCGCGAGTTTGAGCCGCGACTCGCCTGGGGCGGGATCGAGGACAGTGGCGCGATCTATCACCGGCTGTTTTCGCAGGCACTCGAAGTGTTGAAGCCGAACGGGCACGTCGTGGTGGAAATTGGGTACACGATGCGCGACAAGGTTCTCGCGCTGCTGGGAGACGGCTGGACTGACTGCGAGGTGCGCCCGGACCTCTCCGGCATTCCGCGGGTAGTGACAGCGAAAAAATCTCCGTTGTCGGTCGTTCTTCCTCAGTCGGAAGAGGGGCACGCCGCGAACCCTCAGTAATCGGCGCTCCCGAAGAACGCAGCATTCGCACGCGTCGCGAGACGGATCGAAAGAGGCAGTGACATGCCAGACGCACTTGCAGAGCGAGCAGAGGCGGAGCCCATGCGCTTGTGACCCGGAACAAGAAGCGCGATGCAAGCTGCAGTAACGACGAGACTCCGGGTAGCTGCCCTTGCCGTAAATGAGTCGAGTTTCCAATGCCTTTGGCTCCCCGCAAGGGGGGCACCGCTCCGCGGTGGGGACATGCTCTGTCGGTCTGGGGTGAAGCCTCGTTAGCCTTTGCGAACCTCAAGGATCAAGCTACGTTCCGGATTCACCAGCAGCCAAGCCAGGCCTCCGAGCGAGCAAAGGGCGGCGGCGACGAGAAAGGACGCCGTCCAGCCGTATGCCGCCGCGATAGCCGGCGTCAGTGAGGCGGTGACGGCGCCGCCGATCTGCCCGCCCATGTTCATCAGACCGGAAACGGAGCCGGAGGAATTCCCGGAGATGTCCGCGGTGATCGACCAGTAAGCGCTCTGGCTGAGGTAAAGGGCTCCGGCGCCGCCCGCCAACACCACGCTGGCCAGCGCCGCGCTCTTGGCCTGGGATCCGGTGGCTAGAAACGCGGCCGCCAGCAGCATGGCGGCGAAGGCAAAGACGCAGCGGCCAAGTCGCTTGTTGAACCGGCGCGTGAGGCGGTCACTGATGAAGCCGCCCAGCGTGGAGCCGCCGGACATGGCCAGAAACGGCAGCATGGCGAACTCAGCGCTCGATTTCAAGTTCAAGCCCCGGACCTTCGCGAGGTAAGTGAAGAACCAGGCAAAGAAGATCCAGGCCACATAGCCGTAAGTAAAGTAGCTTAGAGTGGTAGCCAGCACCTCCTTGCTCCGCAGAATCCTTCCCCAAGGCAGTTGCTCGCTTTCGCTCCTGTCTTCCTGCTTGAACGTGATCCCGGCCTTGATCCGGACGAGTTCGGAGGCCGCCACCCGCGGATGCTCTTCGGGAGTGTCTCGCGCCACCATGAACCAGACGGCCCCCGCCGCCAGTCCTATCGCCGCGCTCATCCAGAAGGATGCTCGCCAGCCGTGGTGAATCATGATGTAGGTAACCAACGGCGGCGCCAGGCCCGCTCCCGCCCCCACGCCGGCAAAGATCAGCCCGTTGGCGAGCCCACGCTCGGTGGTGGGAATCCAGTTGGCCACGAAGTGGTTGGAGGCCGGGTAGATGATGGCCTCCCCCGCTCCCAGAAGAAAGCGGATGGGGATGAACAGCAGCAGCGGCCGGCCGATCTCGATCGGTACGCAGGCGGTGAGCACGGTGAAGATTCCCCACCAGACGACGGCCAGGGCGATGACGCGTCTGGGTCCGAAGCGGTCGGCCAGCCGGCCGCAGGGAGTCTGGAAGATCGCGTATCCGATCAGGAAGGAGCTGAACACGTAGCCTAGTTGAATGTTGCTCAGACCATATTCGGCAGCGATGGAGCTGCCCGCCACCGAGATATTCACCCGGTCGAGATACGCAACCGCGCCCAGGATGAAGACCCACGAAATCAGAACCCAGCGCATCAACTCACCAGTTGGTGATGGAGCCGTCCGGCCGTTCCAGCATCGGGACCGGCCGTTTCCGTTCCGCGATTTCAGAGACGAGTTCCAGGGGCTTGAGGTCCAGAGTTACGCCGAGTCCCGGACGGCGGTTCGGCCACATCTTTCCGTTCTTGAAGTCGTAGCATTCCGGCAGATGCGGGAAAGTAGCTTGACCCTCACCCAGCATCTCCATCAGCACTGGACCAGGAAAAACCGAGCAGACATGCACCAGAGCTGCTTCCGAGACCGGTCCCGTGAAGTGAGGGATCAGGCCTACATAATGGGTCTCACACAGGGCGAGCATCTTCAGATACTCGGTGATCCCTCCCACATTGGGCAGCGTCACGCGGGCATAATCGATCAGTTGCTGCTCGATCAGCCCGCTCACGTCCCATTTCGATCCGAACTGCTCCCCGACTGCGATAGGTACTTTGACGTGGGCTCGCAGTTCGCGATACGCGTCGGGATTCTCCGAGCGGATGAGGTCCTCCGCGAAATACGGCTCGAGCGGCTCGATCAGCGTGCTCAGCCGCACCGCATCGGGGAAGTCAAACCGGGTGTGGTAGTCCAGGGACCAATCGCCCTCGGGGCCCACGCCGTCGCGGATTTCCACGCAGTCTCGATAGGTCTGACGCACTGCCTGGTGCGAATCAAAGGGCTGACCCTTGGGCGGATCGGCGGTGGCGTAGCGGAAGGCGCGGAATCCCTGTTCGATGCAGGCTCGCGCGGTTTCCTTCAAGGTTCCGCGCCTCGGAAACCCGGTGGAATAGCACTCCACGTGGTCGCGCGAAAGGCCGCCCAGCAATTCGTACACGGGCACGCCCAGCGCCTTTCCCTTGATATCCCACAAGGCCAGGTCGATCGCGCCCAGCGCGTCCAACTTCTCGCGCCCGGCGGGATAGAAGTAGCCGCGAAACATCATCTGCCAGAGCCGGTCAGTCTGGAACGGGTTCTCCCCAATGATCATGGCCGCGCACTGCTCCACGGCTTCCTTCGAACCGCCCTCGCCCACGCCCGTAATGCCCTGATCGGTTTCAATCGTGACGATATGAAAACTCTGATTGAAGTGAGCAGGCGAGTTGGGATTGTGATAGAAGCGGACCCGCCTGATGGTCAAGGGAGGCGCTGGGGACGGCGCCGGGGCCGGCGTGGCAGCTTCGGAAGACGCCAGAGCAGCGCTCCCCAGCGCCAGCGATTTCAAAAGGTATCGGCGGTGCATGTTCCTCTCCTCTTCCCTGTCCCCTGTTCCCTATTCCCTATTCTCTGTTCCCTGCCCCATGGATGCTACCCCAATTCTCCCGCAGTGCCAATTGCAACATCGCCCGCGCGCCCGAGCCGACTTAGGAGACGTCGCGTTTCTTCGTTGCACCCTGACCCCCCGCCACTATGAAGGTGTGAAATAATTGCGAAGGAGCTTCCAACACAGAGACGTCGAGTGGAGAGGAAGCGCACCACATGCTGACCACGCCGGTCCAACCAAATTTGGGGACGCGCACGCAGGGCAAGTATGTTTCTTCCTCCCCCTCTAA
>JGI26339J46600_10000612_pt1 | contig 12079 bp, 11 predicted proteins | sample BogFormECP12_OM1_FD_46600 | JGI IMG/M metagenome (IMG submission 46600) | reverse complement strand
CTCGGGGAGAGGGTGGCGCGAAGCGACGGGTGAGGGGTCACGTCACATGTTAGTGTACTAATGAAATCGAGCACTAAGCAGAAATGGCCCATCGGCTCTTCGGGTAAGTACCCGCTGACCCTCTTCATGGCGCGGTGATGATAATCATCAAGCCTGATACTCGAAATAGACCTCTGCTCCTTTAAACCAACTTCCCTGGGATATCGCGCAAGACCAGTTCGGGGTCCAAGGCGCTGATTTCATGGGGGCTATGCGAGCACTTCTGCTACAGGCCACGCAAGACCAGTTCCGGGCTTATCGCATTGATGCCAAGGCAGTTGCGGACACACTTCCCCCGGCGGCCGGGCAAGACCAGATCCTGGTTTCAAAAGGAGCTGTCACAGCGCTAAGAGTAGGGCCGAGACGATCCTTCCCAGGATCGTTCAGGAAACTCTGGCCCAGACGGCCGGCACCACCCCTTCGGGCTTGAGTCGTTTCATGAATAAGGGTAATCCGGTTTTCTTAGCTTGACAGGCACGCCTTCTCCGGAACTAATCTCCCCCCGGTCCACACAATAATTCCCCGTCACAACTTGGATGAGCACTTTTGACCAGATAGGTGAGCAATACTGGGCTGCTGCGGCAACAGCCGCCGGGGTATAACCATATTGCCTGCCCCCCGGAGACCGCGGCCTTGCCAACTGGCCGGGTTGAAACTTGGACCAGCCGGCGAGCAGGGACGGAGCAACGGACGTCGATGCGGTCGACGAGAAGGCGGCCAGCGAATAGCCAGTAAACACTTAAAAGAGAGGTAACGATCATGAGTTTTAATCTAGCGACGCAACAAATCCAGAATTCACCGCATGAGGAGATCGCTCTCCGGGCACACCGTCTATGGGAAGAGCGTGGCTGCCCAATCGGATCACCGGCAGCGGATTGGTACCGCGCCGCGGAGCAGATCCACGGTGAACAGGCGGCGCGCGACGAGTTGATCCGGGCTCGCAACAAGTCGGTCCGGGAGCACCGCGCCGCGCCCGAGATTGAGGGCGCCCCTGCTTTTTCCGATCATTCGGGAGAGCTTTGATTTGCCATTCGTCAGACTTTCTGGTGGCGTGCGCGCCACGACGCCTGTCTAGAAGGCATAAGAACATGGATTCGGCTACACCGGTTCCGCCTATGAAGGCGGACGTTGGCAGAATGGTGCCTTCTTCTACAACCGCTCGGTGAATAACGTCAGCAACGTGACGAGCATCACCAATGTTTGCAACAAAACCGTCGTAAACAACGTCACCATCAACAACGTAAGCTATAACGGGGGCGAGGCGGAATAACCGCCCAACCGACCTCTGAACAACGGACATGGGCAAGTGAGCGGCATATACCGCCAACCGGCGAGCAGGCACAGCACCAGCACGCCGCCAGCACCAACCCCGCGCTACGGGCATCGGCAAACCATTGTAAGCCGCCGATTGCCGCGACTTCCAAGGCGGGAGTGTTTAGCGGTGGTGGAGTGGTAGCACACGGCTGCCGTTCAAACCCTGCGCTTTTCGGGACCTGTTTTCAGGCGCCATACCAGATCGCTGACCAACACCGTGGGCGTTTCGTCGTGTTATGGAAAGCGAGAGAGAACTGAAGACGCGGCAAAGTCGCAAGGTGAGAAGCGTGCTTGGGTGATCCAGATCAAGCACGAGGAATCACAGAGACGAGCAGGACAATCTTTCCGGGAGAAGAAGGAGAAAAAGGCATGTCCGAGACGAACGCAGTCGTAGCCATTTACGATACGCACTCCCAAGCCGAGGAGGCCGTGAAGGAACTCCAAAGGTCTGGGTTTGACATGAAGAAGATGTCCATCGTCGGCAAGGACTACCACACCGACGAGCACGTGGTTGGGTACTACAATACCGGCGACCGTATGAAGTATTGGGGAAAGCTCGGTGCCTTTTGGGGTGGGCTCTGGGGGATGTTGTTCGGAGCCGCTTTCTTCGCCATTCCAGGCATCGGCCCGATCTTGGTAGCCGGCCCGCTGGTCGCGTGGATTGTCGGAGCTCTCGAAGGCGCCGTAGTGGTGGGCGGATTGAGCGCGCTCGGCGCGGGGCTCTATAGTATTGGCATTCCTAAGGACAGCGTCGTGAAATACGAGTTGGCGCTCAAGTCCGACAAATTCCTCGTCCTGGCTCACGGCACCACGGACGAGGTGGCCAAGGCGAAGGACATCATCCAGTCGACCCGTCCGGCGGAAGTTGCACTGCACGTCGTCGAACGCTCGCAACGCGCCGCGGTGGGTACGAAGTAATTCTGCGTCAACTGGACACCAGGAAGTGGGGTTCGGGATTCGCGGAGGAAGATTAGGGGGCACGGACTTGTTCGGCGAATCCCGAAACGCCGCTTGCATCGTCACCGTGAACGCAGCACTAAACTGTCGAATAGCAAGTGGAGGGTCAAGCGATGCTAAAAAGTGTGACTCATTTGCAAGGCCTTACGATCCAAGCCAAGGACGGGGAGATTGGGAAGGTGGACCAGTTCTATTTCGACGATGAGACCTGGGCCATCCGCTACCTCGTGGTCAACACCAGCCGTTGGCTCGACGGCCGATTGGTGCTGATTTCACCCATCGCTCTTGTCCAAAGGGACTGGGAATCAAAGCGAGTCGATGTGGCGCTGACGAAAAAGCAGATCGAGGACAGCCCGTCTATCGATACGCACAAGCCCGTCTCACGGCAGCACGAGGCCGTGTACCTGGGGTATTACGGCTATCCCTATTATTGGGGTGGGCCCAATCTATGGGGTTTTGCGAACTACCCGGCTGGCTTGGTGGATCAAAGGGAAGCGGCGACGCAGGCGGAAGCGTCAAAAGCCAGGGCGGGAAGAGAGTCGGCCGATTCGCATCTGCGCAGCACCAACGAGGTGACAGGCTATAGCATCGAGGCGACAGATGGAGAGGTCGGTCACGTGAAGGACTTCATTGTCGATGATGAAACCTGGGCTATTCGATACCTCGAGGTGCATACGCGGAACTGGTGGCCGGGCAAAAAGGTGTTGGTGTCACCTCAGTGGATCGACAATGTGAGCTGGCCGGACGCCAAAGTCTATGTCGACCTCTCGCGGGAGACCATTAAGAACGCCCCGGAGTATGTTGAGTCGATGCCCGTCACTCGCGAGTACGAGAATTGGCTCTACGCTTATTACGGCCGGCCGTCTTATTGGTTGCCACAATCTGAGCAACCCGTAGCCGAGCGGCGAGCCTAGGTCGATCGACGTAGGAAGCCAGGGCGCAGGTGGATCTCCGACCCTGCGGCCAAGCGCGGTAAGCCAAGGACCTCGTTACTCCGCATCGGCTGTATTCCCAAGGCCGGTCCCAACCCCGGCGCCGCAGACAGAGAAGCGAGCGTTTGGGTGCAGAACCTGAGCAAATCAAACGCCCCTACGGTGAGTAGCGGTTGATTGAGAAAGAATCAGAGTATCCCTCTGATGGTGAGGACGCTCGGAAAGGTGAGGAAGGGGCAGACCATANGGTGGCCCACATCCTCAGGTCGTTTTGAGCCGCAGCTTGTGTTGCCGGCTCTGTTTATCGGCGGCCTTGAGCGATGAAGGTACAGAGGAGGTTCAAGAACATGAACATTTTCAGACGTGCCACAGGGTCTTCAAGGCCTCGAATAGGCAAGCAGATTGTAATCTCCCTGTTGTCGTTGGTTTTGTTGTTAGCCACAAGGCCTCGGAGCGTGTTGGCCCAGCAAGACGCGCAAGCCCCGCCGCAGCCCGCCGCGCCGGCCTCGCAGGCGCCGCCCTACACGCAAGGGACTCCCGAACAGTTGCAGCAGTTGGTCGCGCCGATTGCGTTGTACCCGGATTCGCTGGTGGCGCAGATCCTGGCAGCGTCCACGTTTCCCGAGCAGGTAGTCGAGGCCGACCGATGGGTGCAAGCACATCCTGATCTGAAGGGCGACGCTTTGGGTCAAGCGGTGGACCAACAACCCTGGGACCCGAGCGTCAAGGCGCTCACGGCATTTCCTTCCGTCCTGGGCAATATGGATAAGAACCTCTCCTGGACTTCATCTTTAGGTGACGCCTACTACAACCAGCAGCAGGATGTGATGGATGCTGTCCAGGTGATGCGCCAGCGGGCGCAAGGAGCCGGCAATCTTAAGACCACGCCGCAGCAAGTCGTATCGACGCAAGGCTCGACGATCGTCGTGCAGCCTGCTAACCCCGAGGTCGTTTACGTTCCCGCGTATGATCCTTGGTTGGCTTACGGAAATCCCATCATGGGGTGGCCGGGATGGTACCCGTATCCCGGAATCTGGTTTGGCGGCCCGTACCTATCGTTCGGAATGGGTTACGGAATCGGCTTTTTCGGCGGTTTTGGATGGGGCTGGAATCACTGGGGATTCAATTGGGGTGGCCGTTTCGCAACTTATGGCGGCGGCAGGTACTACTCGCGGAGCAACACGTTTTACAACCGGAACGCCTTCAACCGAGGTGGGGGAGCGCGCGGCGGAGTTTCCAATCGCGGCAATATCAACCGTGGGGGCGCAGGCGGCGGATTTTCGAACCGTCCCGGTGCACCGGCCAGAGCGTTTAACGGAAACAGGCAGGCGGCGCGAGGATACGCCGCACCCCGCGGTCAGAGCGGCGTCCGCACGGGTGCCTTCAGCCACATCGAGAAGGGCGGACAGGCGAAGAGCTACTCGTCACGCGGACAGGCCAGCGTCAGTGGCGGAGGATCGCGTGGCGGCGGCGGCGGAGGATCGCATGGCGGCGGTGGCGGAGGATCGCATGGCGGCGGCGGGCATCATTAATCTAAGCGCCGGGATGTTCTTAGGAGACCGTAAACTTTGGAAATGGAGAGAAGCCCTATGCGGCGAACCAAGCTGAACTTCGACCAAGTCTATCGGGGCAAGCTTGCTAAATTAGCCCTGGTCGCCATCGTCTTGGGGGCGTGCTTGCCCGCCCGTTCCGTGGCGCAGCAATCGGGTCAGAAAACGTTTTCATCGCCCGAAGACGCGAGCAACGCGCTCGTCGCGGCTGCGCAGACCAACGACGAAAAGACCATGCTCGATATCCTCGGACCAGACGGCAAGCAAATCGTTTCGTCGGGAGACGACGCCGAGGACGCCGAAAGCCGCGCTAATTTCGTCGAGAGATATCAGCAAATGCACCGCTTGGTGAAAGAACCGGATGGAACCACCGTCTTATACATCGGTGCGGAGAATTGGCCCACGCCCATACCTCTCGTGAACAATGGTAGTTCGTGGTATTTCGACACCGAGGCGGGCAAGAAGGAAATCCTGTACAGACGAATTGGCCGGAATGAAGTGTCCGCCATCAGCGTTTGCCAGGAGCTCGTGGCGGCGCAAAAGGAATACTACTCCGCGCAGCGCAATGAGTACGCCCAGGAAATCTTCAGTGATCAAGGGCAGCACAATGGCCTTTATTGGAAAGCTGCTGAGGGCGAACCCCAGAGCCCGATTGGGCCGTTGGTGGCATCCGCCTTTGCTGAGGCCTATGCCAAAAACCAAAGCGGCGCCGCGACTCCTTACCGCGGTTACTTTTACCGCCTCCTGCCGCGTCAGGGAAAAAATGGCCCAGGCGGCGCGAAAAGTTACGTCGTAAATGGCAAAATGACCGGAGGCTTTGCTTTCGTGGCCTACCCGGCGGAATATGGGTCGTCCGGCGTGATGACCTTCATCGTTACCGAGGATGGGGTGGTGTATCAGAGGGACCTCGGCAGGAAGACCGAGGCTCTCGCCAAAGCCATGAAAGAATACAATCCCAATTCCAGTTGGCAAAAGGCTGAGGAGCAGGAGGAGGAGACTACTGACGTGCAGAAAACCAAGTAAAAGGCATTGTGTCGCCTCCCTCGCCTGGCCGTGCAGGGCGCCCTCCTAGCAAGGTAGTGCTTTAGGCGGCCCGGAGTGGTAGGTCCGCGGTTCCTTCGAGAATTCTCACCAAAGAAAGAGCCGCAGACGTGAAAGAGCACGTCTGCGCGATGTTTGCTGACAAGCAGTTGAAGAGGCTCAGAAGGCGAATTCCTTAAATCGACCCGCGCCAAGGTATACAGATGGCGTTTGGGATCTCCAAGAAACGATGGCAACAACCGATGCAAGCGGCAAGGCAGGGGCTTTGGCCGGCGACCCCGGAACGGCAGGCTCCAAGGTTGCGACGCCACCGGCTCGCCCGGACAAGCCGCCGATTCCAACCAAGGCGAAGAACCAGAATATTCGTGTTTCACCTGCCGTCGTCGAAGCGGCCCGCAAAGACGGCGAAGCGCTGCTTCGGGACTTGCGAACGTCTGCGGCTGGGCTGACGCAAGCAGAGGCTGAAGAACGGGCGCGCACGACAGGTCCGAATGTCGTCGCACAAGAGAAGAAGCAAGGCTGGCCCATCCGCCTTCTAAGAATCATCCTCAACCCGCTGGTGATCCTGCTCTCAACTTTGTCAGCAGTTTCCTTCCTCACCGGCGACGCGCGCGCCGGCGTGGTGATGGCAGGCATGGTGGCGCTGAGTGTGGGACTCCGCTTCTGGCAGGAAGCCCGGGCGAATGCCGCCGCCGAGAAGCTGAAGGCCATGATCCACGTCACCGCCACGGTGGTTCGGGACGGCGCGGCGAGGGAAATACCACTCCGGGACCTGGTGCCTGGCGACATCATTAACCTCGCCGCCGGCGATATGATTCCAGGCGACGTGCGGCTGTTGACTTCGAAAGACCTCTTCGTGAGCCAGGGTAGCCTGACCGGTGAATCGCTTCCGGTCGAGAAGATTCACGATCCCCAAATCAAAGAGGAAAGCTCACCCACGGAACTCATGAACACATGCTTCATGGGGACGAGCGTGGAGAGCGGCACGGCGACGGCGGTGGTGGTCACGACGGGGTTACAAACCTACCTGGGCAGCATGGCCCATTCGATCACCGAGGAACGGCCGCAGACAAGCTTCGACCAGGGTCTCAACCGCTTTACGTGGCTCATGATGCAGTTCATGGCCGTGATGGTGCCTCTGGTTTTCCTCATCAACGGTTTCACCAAGCACGATTGGAAGGGGGCCTTCTTCTTCGCCTTAGCGGTGGCCGTGGGCCTTACTCCCGAGATGCTGCCGATGATCGTCTCCGTCTGCCTCTCCAAAGGCGCGCTCGCCATGAGCCGCAAGAAGGTGATTGTCAAGCGGCTGAACTCCATCCAGAACTTCGGCGCCATGGACGTATTGTGCACCGATAAGACGGGGACACTCACCGAGGACCGCGTCGTCCTGATGCGGCATTGCAACGTCGCGGGGCGTGAAACCGATGATGTGCTCTTGAGCGGATACTTGATCAGCTACTTCCAGACAGGCCTCAGGAACCTGCTCGACCGCGCGATTCTGGATAGCTCCGACTTCCACGGGAAGGCGGCGGTGGAGAAGTATAAGAAGCTGGATGAGATCCCTTTCGACTTCACTCGACGCATTATGTCGGTCCTGGTGGAGCAGACCGCAGGTAAGGCGATCCTGCTCGCCAAGGGAGCTCCGGAAGAGATCTTCCTCCGCTGCTCGCAATTTGAACTCGACGGCAAGCTCTCGCCCATGACCCCGACTCTGATGGTTGGGCTGAAGCAGGAGTACGATGACCTCAGCAACGACGGCTTCCGCGTGCTGGCAGTGGCAACAAGAGACTTGCCGGGAAAGCAAATCTGCACGAAGGATGACGAGCGCGAACTCATCCTCAGGGGGTACGTCGCGTTCCTGGACCCGCCCAAGAACACCGCGGCCCGCGCCCTTGCGGCCCTGCACAACCATGGCGTGGCCGTAAAAATCCTCACCGGAGACAACCACCTCATCAGCCGCAAGGTGTGCAAAGACGTTGGCCTCTTAGCCGACCCCATGCTGGAGGGCGGCGAAATTGAGAAGATGTCGGACGCCGAACTCAGCGAGGCGGCGGAGAAGACGGCGTTGTTCGCCCGCCTCTCTCCCGCGCACAAAGAGCGGGTGATTCGCGTCCTCCGCGCCCGGGGGCACGTCGTCGGTTGCATGGGTGATGGAATCAATGACGCTCCCGCGCTGCGAGCCGCAGACGTCGGCATCTCGGTGGACACCGCCACGGACATCGCCAAGGAGTCCGCGGATCTGATCCTGCTGGAGAAGGACCTGATGGTGCTGGAAGGAGGTGTTATCGAAGGCCGAAAGGTCTTCGCCAACATCGTGAAGTACATCCGCATGGGAGCCAGTTCCAACTTCGGCAACATGTTCAGCGTGCTGGGGGCAAGTGCTTTCCTCCCCTTCCTGCCCATGGCCCCGATTCAAGTGCTGACCAACAATCTCCTTTACGACTTCTCGCAGGTGCCGATCCCAGCGGACGCCGTGGACGATGAACAAGTAGCCCGGCCACGGCCCTGGGACATCGGGGAAATCAAGCGGTTCATTCTCTTTATCGGCCCCATCAGCTCGGTCTTCGACTATACGACTTTCTTTGTCATGCTCTACATATTCAACTGCTGGAATCCTTCCCGAGCGTCGCTATTTCAGACCGGCTGGTTCGTCGAGTCGTTGATGACGCAGACACTCATCATCCACGTCATTCGTACCAATAAGATTCCCTTCTTCCAGAGCCGGGCGAGTTGGGCGCTTACAGCCACAACCTTATCGATCATGGCTTTTGGGATGTGGTTGCCGTATTCCCCTGTGGCCTCTGCGCTGGGCTTCACGCACCTTCCGCGGATGTACTGGCCAATCCTGATGCTTACGCTGCTCGCCTACATGGGCCTTACGCAAATGATGAAAGTGTGGCTGCTGCGGAAGAAATGGATCTAAACCGCCATTTCCGGCGACGGGACAAAAAGGTTTTTTCCTGACTCCCAGCGGTTCCCAGATCAAGGAGACCGTATGATGTCGATAGTCGGCAAGGAACTTCACCACACGGGACGCATCGGATGGCTACGCGCGGCGGTACTGGGCGCGAACGACGGCATCCTTTCAACGTCGAGTCTGGTGCTCGGAGTCGCTGCTGCCCATGCGACTCACAGCAACGTATTGGTGGCAGGGATTGCCGGTTTGGTGGCGGGATCCGTGTCTATGGCTGCGGGGGAGTATGTGTCGGTCCACTCGCAGCAAGACGCCGAGGAGGCTGAACTGAATCTTGAGCGCACGGAACTGAAAGAAGACAACAAGGGCGAGCACAAGGAACTGGCGAAAATCTATATTGCTCGCGGGCTCGAACCTGCTCTCGCGAAACAGGTCGCTGAGCAACTGATGGGCCACGATGCGTTAGGCGCGCACGCCCGCGACGAACTCGGCATCTCGGAGACTTTCCGTGCGCGTCCGATTCAGGCGGCGTCGTCATCGGCTGCCAGCTTCGCGGTTGGAGCCGCCCTGCCTCTTGTGGCCACCATCCTGGCCCCGGCGGCGGGTTTGATCCCGATTGTCTCCGGAACTTCACTGGTGTTCCTGGCACTTCTAGGCGGCTTAGCCGCACGCGCGGGTGGCGCAGGAGTGACGAAGGGCGCAATACGCGTTACGTTCTGGGGTGCGCTGGCAATGGCGCTAACCGCCGGCGTCGGGGCGCTGGTGGGAACAGTTGCGTGAGCGGCCCCAGAAAACCCCGATCCGTGCCAACCGTGAACGTCTTCCTTTTGACAACAACCTGTACTTCGCCGTACACTTCGACCGTTGTTGGGGTGTTCCTCATATAGGCATACATATTCTAGATCTGGAAGGGCGTCTGCCCAGAATCATGTGATTTTGGGCAGCGCGATCTGCTGTAAAGCGGCATGGAGGATCAAGCACTTGCGGCCGGCCGAGGAGCAGGTTTTTGGGCAAGTGGCTCGCGGCACGAGCCGAGAGGAATTGGCCGGCGCCGGTTGAAGAATGGACCCAGGGATGCCACTCGGCGAAACAAAAGCACAATGGCGAGCTATGCCCTTGTCGCCAACCTCGAGGGTGCCAAGCTCGGCCGCCACTTCGGGCATTATGTTGCCGACTGTTTCTGAGCAGGGCCTGTTTCCTTCTTTCCCTGCTTCATGCAACGGACAAGAGCGATAAATGGACGCAATTTCAACTCTACGACTGGGTTAGGAACAAGGGTGGCGTCGCCTACGTGTTGGACAGTGTCTGGCAACAAGGCATTCCTGTATCCAAGGGAAAGTGCCGCTGGCACGAAGTTTCTCCAAACGTCTGCGGACAGAGTCCGGGCTGACAATTTGCTTCCGCGCCCAGAATGCCGCTATACGGATAGCCGAAGGTGGCCCGCAGGGCAGATTGAGATCCTCTCGATGGCCGGCGCCTAAGCGAGGAGTTTCAGTCGCCGGAGGTCGTCTTCCGTCCAGCGCGCCTGTGTTTCAATGATTGACTTCAGGGTTTTGATGGTGAAGGTGTCCCCTCCGCCGTGCGGTGCCACGGTTGCCCGCCGGCCGTCCGCGTGGCCGTAGCGCTGATGAGATCCTTTTTGGCGGATGAAATAAAAACCGTCCCGGGTGAGGGCGGCGATAACTTCTCGGGCCGTGAGCGACCGGATACGATTGTAGTCGATGCCCATGACCTACACGGTGACTGCGATGCGGGGTTCCTGCTGGGAAACCTCCTCGACCTCTACCGAATCGGGCGGGCCTTCCGGCAGCGGTTGGGCGTCCTCGATGAATTCCTGGACGATCATGCGGACAACTTCATTGAGGCGGCGCAGCGCTTCTTCTTTCGTGCGCCCCGAGGTTGCGCCACCGACGCTTTCCAGCGCCGGGATGTACGCAAACCACGCCGGGTTGCCTTGGGCATCCTCGTCCGGCTCCACCACAACTTTGAAGGTGTATGTCTTCATGGGATTTGCACTATCCACTCCCAAAGAGTAACACGGTAGCGCGTAGTGTCAAGCCGACTTCCATCGTCATCGTCATCCAGTACTTCACGGGTAAATCGGACCGTCTGAGCCTTGCGCCTTTCGAGTTCGTGGCGAGTCATGGGTTTCATGGCGACAGAATAGAGAGGAGCACTTCCGGGCGCCTAGCCCCGAAACTGGGAACATATTTCTGAGGGAATAAATTGCACGCAATTTGCGTTAGACTCGGGCTGAACCGATTTTGGGAGGGACTGGCAATGTCACTGAATAAACCGCTTGATCAAATCGAAGAGGGCGATCTTCAAGAACTTGTGGCTGGCCAAAGTGTCGGAGCACAAGACGCTTGAATACAAACTGGCCCTCTCCGGTGGCTCAGACTCCGAGCGAAAGGAATTCTTGGCGAACGTATCCTCATTCGCCAACGCTGCAGGCGGCTGCTTAATTTACGGCATGAAAGCTGACTCCGGGGTACCAGTCGACTTGCCCGAGATGGAGGTTGATGGCGATGCTGTAATCAGCGGGCTTGAAAGCAAGGATGAGGCGAAGCGCAAACAGCAGATTAGTCTTGCCGACTTTGTTCTCGCCCAGAATGACCGCAAGTTCACCTAGCTTCACATCCAGAGACTTAAAGTTGCGAAAGTTCTTGATAATGACCCCTCTGAGCCGCACTGGCTTACCCAAGTTCCCTTCGCACCGCGTTTAACTGTTTATTTCCTCTTCAAGCGTCGCCAGTGGTTCCATGATCTCGTCGAACGGCGGCGGCTGGCCAAAGATCATCACCGTCATATCTCGGTAGTCCCTCTCCAAGGCCGCAGCGCGATTTTCTGGCGGCAGCAGGCGCAGGCTTCCGGGACGCGCACGATCATAATGAGCCCAGCCCGAAGGATAGAACGTCTCTTTGTGCCGCACAACCTGCGCGAGGAGTGCCATGTCGGCAAGGGCCTCGGACCGGATCGTCCCCTGCGCTAGCATCGCGACGTCATAGTAGTGACGCGAATACCGGTCGGGGAGCGGTCTCTCCAGTGGGCGGTGGTATTCCGCGTGAAGAATTGTCGCCTTCTCCCAGAAGGTCCGCTTGGCGAGGAGCGCGACCACCTCAATGTCGCGATCAGCAACCAGATCCGGAAATTCCTCGCCGGCGAACGCGCGGATCGTAAAATGGTCGCGCGGCACAAACTCCGCGTGGGTCCCCAGCTCAAGCACCACCTGAGGCACAACGTAAGCCAGGCCCTTGGCGGCGGCGGCCGGATACTGAAATCGAACCACGTTCGGGTCCTGCTCGCTGACACCCAGGCTCCACGCCCCAGCC
>JGI26339J46600_10000611_pt1 | contig 12089 bp, 17 predicted proteins | sample BogFormECP12_OM1_FD_46600 | JGI IMG/M metagenome (IMG submission 46600) | reverse complement strand
CATTGGCCGCCATCTGCCGCGACTCGGTTCAGGATCGTGATGATGGCGTCGACGTTATCGTGGACTACGGGAATCTCGTGCGCGAGGGGTACCGGCCGTTCCCTCGAGAGCAGGAGCATGGACTCGTGCCCCGAGCTCCGCAACCAGTCGTTGACCTGGACCGGGTTGGCAATCGTGGCGGACAAGGCGATGACTTGCACGTGGCCGAGCGCCCCGGCGGCGCGCATGACCAGCGACTCGAGCCTTGGCCCGCGCTCGGCCTCGCCCATGACGTGAAACTCGTCGATGACCAGGCAACCGCACGTCTTTGCGAGCACGCCGCGGGCCACCCTGAGCATGGAATCCAGCTTCTCGTAGGTCATGACCACGAGGTCGGCGCTCGCCATGATGTCCGGCGGCTGGTCGAGGTCGCCGATGGACAGCGCGACCGTGATGCCGAGCGGCGCGAGGGTTGTCTCGAACTGCTGGTGCTTCTCGCTGGCCAGCGCCTTGAGCGGCACGAGGTACACGGCCTTGCCATTGCCTTGCAAGATCGCGTTCACGGCGGCCAGCTCGCCGATCAAGGTCTTGCCCGAGCCCGACGGCGACACGACGAGCATGCTCTGCCCGGCCAGCAACCCGTGTTGCAAGGCGACAGCTTGTACCTTCCGCAACGATCGCATGCCCCGCTGCTTGAGCATGGCGTTCAAGCGCGGGTCAGCCACGTTGGCGTCGATGCCGAGGTCCACGCATTCCGCCGCGTCCACGTCGATGGCATACGTGCCAGATAGCATTGCCGCAGCAGCTGGTGGCGCGTCGTCCACGTGGTCAGCGGGTTCATCAGTTGCGAAATTCGCGGGGATGTCCTTTCACCTTTAGATCCGCCGTGCCGTGCATGAGGCAATGCCTCGCGGGAAGGTGAAAAACCGCGGTATTAAATTGTTAACATGAGACCGTGAACTGCTTTACACTACTTTTGCACCCGCACGGGACAGTTGAGCATGCACTCGGCTTGCACGCCGATCGAGCGTTGACGCCGATCGAGCATTTCCATGATTTAGACGAAGTTAATGATCCACGGGATGATGATGTTGGACATCATGGAATGGATCGTGTCGGGAATTTAACCCCAACACGCGATCGATCGAGCGCTCGCCCCACCGCACTCGCGTGGTCCTCCACGAATTGCCAGTACTCGGCCAAGTCCATGCTTCCCACGTCTTTCTCGCCCTTGACCGTGATCGCGCGCAGTTCCCCGCCCAGCAGCGCGGCCGCGTTGCAAAGCGTGTCCCGCGTCACGAGCCCTGGAGTGTCATCCATATTTGTGCCCCCGGCGTCCAGCGCGGCGAGCGTCGCTTTCATGGTGAAGTCCGTGGCGATGGCATTCAGGTCACGGTAACGTGGGGTGATGACGCCGCTGGCGTCCACGATCGACCGCGCCACCCAGCCCGTCTTGAAATGCGGCGAGAACCACCGGTAGCACGATGGTTGCGCGTCGATCGCGATCCTCGAGAACGCATCCGGATCCTCTTCTTTCGACAAGGTGACCAGCTGGCTATCGGATTCGATGCGGAGTAACCTGCGCTGCGCTGGTGACAGGACGGGATTCTTTATCAAGACCGTGTAGATCGCCCGCACGACGATGGCTTCCAGCATCTTGCGGGCGACGAAGCCCGGATCCGACAGCCACTTCGAGGTCGTCTTGACCGCGCCCAGGTGGTCGTCAGCCAGCAGGATGGCCACCACGTATGGCGGCACGTCGACGACGCCATCCACGACGGCCAGTGCGTCGTCAGCGACGTTCCAGAAGACGTGAATGCTCCTATTCCCGCTGGAATGCCGTCCTGGCACGGGAAATCCAACGCCCGTCGCGGCCTCGACGATGGCATCCGACACGCCGCATGTCGCCGCCCACGCGCCCTGTTTTCCGATCGCGTGCACGAAACCTGGTTGCACGTCGATGTCATCCAGGAGTCTGCCAAGGTGCTCGTCGAGCCTCGCCCCGGGATAAAACGCGCAGAACTGGTAGCCGCTCGCGAGTTCCGTCACTGTTTCCTGATCGTCGATACGTATTTTCACGCCATCGACGTTACACCGCTTCGCGGGCTCGGAACCCCAGAGCGCCTCGTCGCACGTCACCCGGTACCCGCGGCACGCGTCGGCAATCGCGGCGGCGACCGCCGGGTGCGAGAAGTATTCCCGTATTTCCGGCATCTTATCCGCTTGCAAGTAGACCGGCACGTCCACGATCGGCGCATCGTTGCAAAAGACATCGCCGTCGATCTTGCACCACCCTTGATCCTTGGCGACGCTGGCGCGATACGATATTTGCAACCGTGCTGATCGTGCGTATTGAAACGCCTTGTTATCAATCGCCCGGAGCAAGATGTCTTTCACGACGCCTGGCGCATCGCCATCCAGCAAGAGCACCGTCACCTTCAGCCGGGCTTCCGCGAACCCGCCTGCCTGCTCCTCCGAGCTCGTCGACCAGGATGACGTGGCGGCGTAATATTCGTCCGGCATGTATCTGGTGAAGTAGAGCGAAAACTTTTTCTCCATGGCAAGCCACGCCTTCAAGATATGCTCGCGAAACAGCATGACATCGGCCAGGCTCTCCTTGTCGCTGCCCGTGGAACACAATTCAGGATCGGGGTAGCGCAGCGAGAGCACCGCCGCGACCTCGATCGGCTCGCCGGCAACGTCGCCGTAGATGAACCGCAGCATCGAGCTGTTTTCGAGCGCGCCGACGCCCGCGAGCACGAGGGTGTCGAGGTCGATCTTGCGGGTCAGCGTTCGCGACAGCTTGAATTGCTTGGCTCGCTGATAGGAGGTCATGATTTTTTCCTCGTGGCGTGGCGTGAAATCCATGGTATGGTGGTCCATGCAACTTTGCATGGCACGTGCTTGGCCGTGTGGTGCATTCTAGTTGGCGACCAGGGTATTCTGTGGCAACTTGAACTTGCGAAGAATGCCAATGATCTTGGCAATGTCGAGGGAAAATCGGACATCATTCGGGATCGCATCCGATCGTCGAAGGCCAGCACTTGCCATGGATATGCTGCAATTGATCGAGCCATCCGGCGATGCACCTTCGAAATGCAAGCCCGCGGGTGAATGCGAGCTCGGCGTGGTCGGCCGCGAGCGCGAGGGCATCGATATTCTCGTGAGCACATGGGTCTCGACCCGGCACGACGGCACGAGCTTGCCACCGGTGCTGGCGGCACGGCATGGCTCGGGCTCGTTGTTCGCGACGGGGAGACACGCGGAAGTTTCTTTTGCGAAGTCGATTAGCATTACCATGAAGTTATCTCCATCAATATTATTTTGCCCACCATATTTAACCGCCTATAATCTAATAAGATGGCATTCGATGCAAGAAAACGGGTGCCTTTTCCACGGTATCTAGGGCGTTTAACAACGTGTGGGAGCGTCGCGGTTGCTCGATGGAACGGATTGCCAAGGGGTAACGAAGACTCGTGCGCTGGTGATTCGTCGGTCGAATCATCTTGCTCTTGATCAAGATTGCAATGATGCATGATCAAGCCACACGTGTCCCGGAAATCGTCAGAAATCTTTTAAAATGTTACAGATAGAGCTTTACTTGTGATGTCTAATGAGACTGTCTGACTCGGAGAACCAGTCGCTTATCCTGACGCAAAAAGCGCTCTTTAACCATGTGATTGAAACCACTCAAATCGTGGAATCAAAAGAGCTCGGAGGGCAATATTCGGACATAGATTTGGAGGATTTTTGGAAATTAACCCAATACATCTTCGCTCACCCCGACATCATCGATAATTTCGTCCGAGAGAATCCTGCACAACTCGACCAGGAATGGTTAGACCTTGCCTCAAGCTGGAAGCGGTTCGTGCATGGCAGATTCGCCGTTCTGAAAGACCTCAAAAATTACTCGGTCTTCATGGAAATGAAGGAGTTTCCCAAGTTGTACGGGGTCGTGGGTCTTTTTAAAGAAATCAAGGACATGAGTCCATGTGCCTACCCCATGTTAATAGAGACGTACTTGATCCCGTTTCACGAAAAGATCGTTCACTGCGGGTTCTTCCGGTCCTTCCAAGTTTCGTTCGGGCTGGGGATGAGGAAATCGTTGCTCGAAGAATACCGACAATCTAAACAAAGACAGGGGATTATCACTCGTTTGTGAAATTCGTGAGTTTTTAGGGATTTTCACGTTCACCGTTCAGCAGAATTGAATTGCATGACATCAAGCGTCGTCCTCGGGCATCCACGCCGATTTATCGCCCTTGAACGTGACATTATAACTCGCATTCATTATCAGATTCAAGCAATCGAGCTAAGAGAATTTCGCCTTGCACGTCAACCGTGCACCAGCATGCAAAGCCAATCTCCCGTACGGATTTGCTCTTCGCTTTTTAGTTTCATGTGCAAAATATTCATTGAATCTTATAACATCTTCCTTAATGAGATGCTGAATCAAGCTTACACGACAGGAAGGAATGGAATGCTTCCTTATTCATTATCTTCCTCGCGTCTCTTTTTTGTCAGGGCTTCGGGTGCCATGCGTAGTTGATCGTCGTAGTCGTCGATCGCTTTATTGATGGCCTCAATCCTTGCTGGATCGTCGATTGCTTGGTTGATGGCCTTGTCCCTCGCGAGATCATCGATCGCCGTATTGATGGCTTTCTCCCATGCGGGATCAAAGATCGATTTGTCGATGGCTTGCTCGATAGTCTTGTAGTCGATCACGGACGCGGACACGTTGATATTCACGGGTTCTGGGATGTAGGTCGTGGTGTCGGGCGAGTTGAGCTGAGCCTTGGTACGGTCGCCTGGCCGGGCAATACCACGGTGGATCGCGGGGCTCACTCGTGCCAGGGGACGTGGGCCTTGTGCTGGCATAGCACGGAGCACGGTAATCCATTCCTCAACCGTTCGCTTGGCAGCATCGTTCACGGTTCGCAAGCTCGCATGGAACAGCCTCGCGACGCTCGCCTGGGTCGTAGACGGGCTCGTGGCGAGCGCCGCGCGCATGGCGATTCGCCGGGTCACATCGAAGGGCGTGATTTTTCGGGGCATGCATTACCGAAAAGACCCATATACCATCACGATATAAACGACAATGCTTGGCTTGGCCAATTATACGCATTACCCTTATTGCTCGCCTTGATGCATCGTATCGAAGCGTCCTCGTTTGCTTGCTTTGAAGGTTCCTGCAATTTCAGAGGGCGGAATGAAACGGAAAGGAACTCTTTATTACCCTAATAAACAGGTCACCATCGGAATGCAATTGAGAAGGCTTGATTTGACCATCTAAATGCATTACCGAAATGCATTTTCTTGACAAGTTTCTTGATGTCATCAAGAACCACGTTCAATTCTTTTTCGCATCCTGGTGCAGGGCCTTCCGTTTTTACTTCCAGATTATATGAACCATTTTCAACCATTGCTATCATTGCGCGGGAAGCCCAATATTCTCGTGGGCCATCCAACTTGCCAATACCATGACCTGTCTCACGATCCCACATCCGGCCACAACCATAACAGAGCATGATGCCGCCTTCGCCGCCATCACCAAAGCAGCGGTTGAGATCGTTCTCCTCGCAATACGGGCACGGTAGAGGCTCACCGGATGGCCCGTAAATCGCATGCAGTTCCGGGTATTGCTCTTTCAATTCTTTATATGTTTTTTCATCCATCGTTTTCTCAACCTTGTAATTTCGGATGACTCGCCATATAATCCCGGACCCAATCAATGAAAGCACTTGATGGTATCGATGCCTTCATCAATTCGTTGATTTCCTTCGTTTCAAGTTGGCCGTTGCTTAATCGTGGCCAGTCGTCTTTGATCACGGTCAGGAAAAAGCCGTTATTGGCTTTAATCTCCCACCCACGCTTTGGCACCCATTTAATTGAAAACTTTGTTACCGTGGCAAGTATCAAATCTTCAACGGGTGCTTCAACGGGAGCTTCAACTGATACTGCTGGAGTTTCGACGGGTTTTTTCAAGAAATCATCCAGGGTTATCATTCGTGCTCGCCCTCCAATTTCTTGAAACTCACGATGTATCGGCCAGTAGCGAAATCCAGGTGGGCAGAGCCGATCTTGTATTTCTCGCCCGCAATGATAATCTGAACATTTCTATTCGTACCTTGCAGATTACCGAGTTACAATAAATAGAAAAAAAGAATAACGAATTTTAACCGGCTTTAATGCCGAAGAATTAGAATTTTATGTAATCCTTTCTTCTAATACTTTCTTCGCACATTCAGCACAATAACCCTGTGCAAAAACGTGTTTTTCACAAATAGGTCTATTGCAGCTTTTACAAGTGGTTATTGCAATATTATTACCACCTTTCTCGAAATCACACTCGCAACATTCTATTAAATCTAACCGGAGTTTACTCAGATATGTATAAAATTCAGACAAATTTTTAATTTCTTCTTTAAACAGATCTTTATCATCCGTTATCATCTGCCTAAATTCAAGGAACTGAAAATCTGATTCTGACAACCTTAGTCCCTCAACAATTTGCAATGAATAACCAATCTTTGTTTTTATGATCGAAACATCAGTTTTACTCGTGTTTATAACTTTGTATATTTCTGGATGTTCTTCAAAAAGAGAGTCAAGTTCTTCTTCAAATTTAACTAATTTTTCAAACTCTGCAAGAAATTTATCAATTATATAGGATATATATTTAAAGCACCCATCTGGATCATTTATTTTGAATCTTTCGAATGAACTGAATACATCTTCAAGAAAATATAAGAAATGAATTAGAACGACTTTTGTACGTAGGGCATTTTGTATAATCAAAATAAGTTTCTCTAGAAATCTAACTTCCATAGATATCATTAATAATTAATCTCTTGGATTTTTAAAGCACATATCTATTTATTCAAAGACGTTTTTTATTAGTTTAGAAGCGTCAAAAAAATACTTTCTAAAGTTAGGTAGAAGTGATGTTACATTGCTAGAAGAATTATTCTCAGATAAAAATACTGCCTTAATCATTGAATATTTTCTACTACATGAAAGATGGGAACAAAATCAAAAAGATTTATGTGATGAATTTCATATTTATCAAACGGGGATGAAAAAAATATTAGAAAATTTAGTGAATTTAAATATAATAAAAATTACTCGCCAGATTGCAAAATCCAAATTCTATACATTAAATACTGATTCTAAAATTGTTAATGCTTTAAATTCCGTGTTGTTTGAATTAAATTCTCAATGTCTTTTAAGAACTGCGGCAGAATTGCCAGAAAAAGAGAAGGATTTATTGACTAATGATGAAATTGAGAGAGATGAGCAAATTGAGTGAAAATTTTAACAATGTCTTAGTTATTCATCGAATTGAAAGTGTAATAAATGAAAAAAATCAGAGAAATCAGGATATTGAAGATAACGCTATGCCAAAATTTTTGCGTTCTGAAAGAAACTCAATGAATATTCTAAACCAATACAACAATTTAATGAAGAAAGGAGTATTTGAAACCTTGAAGTCGGTTTCAAATAATGAATTTAATGATTTTGAAAGGAGAATGTTTGATTTTATTCTCAAGGAACGAATAAAACGAAATTATGAGGACCTCCAATATAAATCAATTATTCTTTTAAATGAAGAGAAAAGGTATTTTCTTATAATATTTCCAGAAATGGCTAATCAATTAGTATATGATTTCTTTGTAGCATTCTCTTTAGATTTTGATAATTTAGAGAATGGAATAATTGAATATACCGAGTTTATGGACTCATCAAACTTACTCCATTATCTTAATTTTGATAAAAACATCAATTTATTCTTTTTTGTGGATGAAACTTTTGAACCATTTAGACAAATAATCAATAAAATGGAATTTCAGCATCATCCTCTTAAAAAATTGGTATTAGATTATGATCAAGATGTCGATCGTAAATCACACCACAATAATGAACTTTTAATAGGCGACACAGAATTTGTCTTAACGTTAAAAGGGTCATATAATGATCTTGATTTTCTCTTAACGTCAAAGAAATTTGTTCGAAGCATTCTTGATCGGTGATATTTATTTCGTTTCTCAGATTAAATTTCTATGAATTTTTTTTATTAAGTAATCTCGTTTCACGGAAAAAGTTTGGGAGTAGTAAGACGTTATTAAGTAACCAATTACATGGTGTCGCAAGGGATGAAACCGGCTTTGTAAAACAGGCATATAAGGAATTAAAAAGGAAATCTTTTTTTAAAGTTACTAGCCAAAGAGGAGGAGAAGAATATTTCTCAATAGATCCGAGAAAAAGCCGAGAAATTAATGAGATTTTAATCTCAAACTCTTGTCCATACTGTCATCGATATCTTGAGAATATAGGCTATTGTAATTATTGTAAAAAGCAATTGTAATTGATTTCTGCCGTATTTAGGCAGAAATTTATCAATTAGAACACGAACAACTTGAGTCAAAAGCCTGATGACATTTTTCACGTTATCAAGTTTATTTAGCATTTCATTCAGGCCAGGCCGGTCAGTATCATTCCCTGAAATCGCTAAGTCCTCGAACCATTGAACGATGGTTAAGTCATGATACTTGGCATAATCAGATATGGCGTGTTCTTGGTTTTCATACGTTCCTTTATCCTCTTGATCAGTAGTAGAGACACGCACGTATGCGACAGCCGGATTATGTAAAGGATACTCGCTAATTGGTTCAATTTTAGACATGCATAAACACCCTATTCACACTCGGACTGATTGTTATGATAGATAGAGCGTCTTGCAAATTTAAACATCCGTGGCATGTTTTCAGGTTTAAACCTTTACACCGTGCCAAAATAACAAGGGCGACAAAATCCACGATACCTATACTCCCTATACTCATGTCTTGGTAAGAGCTTCCCATAACCTGCACGGTTATGGGCCTTCCCATAACCTGCGTAACTTGTGCATCCATTTACACTTAAATTCAACTGAAAAATATGATTAATGGTGATATTTTTGTCTAATGAGAAAGAAGGAATTATAGAAGGCGAGAAAGAACGGCGAGAGGAAGAAGAAATAGCGGAAAAATTAAGAGATTTATTAAAGCCGATATTTCCAGATTTCAGAATTCTATCACAAGAGCCTTTGATTTATCATATTTGGATTGTGAAAGAAGGAAAGTTCATTAATCAAACCTTTAGACAAGACTTGATCATTTATGATGAATCTATCCCTCTTGTAGGGATGGAATTGAAGATAAATGGTTACAATACGGATAAAATATTAACGAGTGCTGGAAAAGTAGGAAAATTGAAGAATATATATCCTCACTTGCAATATGGTCTTATTGTTATTAAATCTGAAAGAAAAGAACCAAAGAAAGGAAAGTTTCCAGTAGGCATTCCAACGAAGTTTTTTGAAGATGGTGCAATATTTGATTTTACTCTGATAATGCCAAAATATTCTGATATCACGCAACTTGTTGAGATTTTGAAAATCCAGATCAAAAATGGTCGCATTATGAATCAAATATTTAGTAAATTCAAATATAATTGTCAATTTAAATCATTTTCAAAAATTATAGACGTAGTTAAATCAGATTAGAAGATCAGATAGGAACAAGCAATTAATGGAAAAAAAGTGGCATTTAATAAGCTTACCATGCGGGCCGCACGAAAGGTAATCCAATGCAAATTTTAACCATGCCGACAAAGAACAAGATACATGGGTAAGAGCACCTTGTTACCTGCACGGGTGAATCCATGGTCATTCGTGCAGGCTCGAACCGGGATCCACGTGTTAAGGATCACCCCTGGAAAATTCAAACGATAACGATCCGACAAAATCAGCAGGTCACGATTCCAGTGCCATTCCACAATGGCAACCAAAATCAATTACCAAGGAGCACAACCCCCCATTTTGTCAGCTCCACGTAAAATTCCACATTGTCAATTTTTTGTCTTTTCGCCTTTTTGCCTACTTACCTACACGGACACCAAAAAGTACTCACTCGGTAACCGTAGCCCGTTCCTATACCATCGTGTAAGAATTTATCATGTCGCGGTCCAGGGTAATCCAAGGTTTTCAAAAAGCCTTGTGGAAACACCGGGATTTCATAAAATCTTTTTCAAAGATTTTTATCGAAACATGGGTAGAATTTGAAATTTGAAAATTCGACGCTATCGGAACATGGCAAGGCTTTAAGAAAAGCCTTGAAATCCTTCCTACTTGCAGATTCGTTTGAAATCGGAACATGGCTAGCGTTTGAAACCTCGTGCTACTTGCAGATTCCCCGGAAAAATGCTGATTAGAGTAACTTGTCACGATGTCAACCTCGTGATCCACAAATCACGAGATGCCATTTCACTACCCTATTTCCCTGGATCGCGTGACATTCCCACGCCATTCCACGAAAGCGTTTATGACCAACTCCATGCGGTCGGAAGAAGGAAGTTATTAATTCACTGGTTTTTGTATCAATTCATTATCATTCCAATATCCATCCGAGGGATTTAAATAAGCAAGTACCCCGGTCATCGGAATGTTTAATTCTTTACACATATTATGCTTCCATTCATTCGTCCCTGAATATCCATTAGGTTTGAAATTAGCATCAATCAATTCAAATATCTCGGGCATGGAAACTTTATATGGTTTAAAATTGATTCCGATAAACCATAGATGCTGTCCTGTGTTTGTGTTTTTATCTATTGAAAAAGAAATTCCTTTCCGTTTTCCGAAAATAGTATCCATGATATATTCCATTCTTTGTAAAGTATCTATCAAGGAACGGAATGTTTCGGCTGAATCCTCGATAGAAATGGGTAATTTTAATAAATTTTTACCCTTCCAGATCAAGCCAGTATTTTGAATAAGCATGTCACGTTCTTGTTTGATTTCTTTTTGAGTTATCATGATTATTTCCCTCTTACTCATATCTTCCTTGATTGCTTGGCGATTCAGGAGCTTGCAGGTTCATTACTATCGCATCTCGTGTCGTAATTGTCGGACGAGCCATGATCACGTTGATGATGATATTCATCTGCATCGCAATGACCATAGTGCTTGCAATATTTACACGCGTTGATTGAACGTGTATCCGATTCAACGTGCTTTACATTTAACGGCATAAAGACGGGTAGATGCATTGGTGGAATCCTTCGCCACGATCCATATTTACCGTACCCTGAATATGGCTCTTTCTTTCTGAAATGCTCTTGGGATTTCTCGTACACGTCCATTTCAGAAAAGGTATCGTTTCCCCCTTTATACAACGCCGGGCATAAAATATTTTTACAAAACATGGATTGCGACTTGTGTAATTTCTTGCTTGTGTCGCTTTCAACCGTGCTAATATATGAAAGCTCCGTAGGGTGGCCGCACATCCAGCATTGGTTCTCTTCGCCGGGATTCACGGGTATCTTGGCTTCTTCAATTAATCTACAAGCTTCACATTCAGATTGTGCTTGGCTCGTTTCTATTCATCCTTCTTATGAGTATTTTCACATATTCCATCTCGCGGTTCGTCGGGTTTAAGTAATTGAGAAGTGATACCATCGATCTTAATAGCGATGACAACTGGAGACCCGCATTTATCGCAAGGTTTCATGATAACACTTCCATGAATGGGATACACACCTATAATCTCCTCATAGTTCAAGACATCACAATCATCGGGATAAAATGATGTCCCTTCAGGAATCCATGTTGAGTTCATGAATTCCGGTTCTCCCTTCTCACCAAACGGCGACCAAATAAACGGGGCCAGAAAATAATGCACTTTCAAAAAACTCTTTAAATCCGTTTTCCCCGTTCGGCTTTTTTGTACAGATTCATCATAATCTATTTTCGATACCCTGCATAAAACGATAGGGACTTCAACTTCAAAATCTAAATCGATTTCTTTTTCCATGACAATACACTCAAATTAATTTCTTTGCAGTATTGATTGTCGAGCGACTGACATTTATATTTTAGCCAAATTAACTCTCCCGACAAAATCCACGCTATTCCTTCACTTCCTATACCCTACCATCTTGGTAAGAGCATCCCACTACCTGCACGGTGAAGGTAGTGCAGGCGGTCCTGCTCGGGGTCAAAAAGGAAGACATCGTGGTCAAAGCGCTCCCCACGTGGCTACACTTGTCCGCCATGCGCCCCAGTGACAACG
>JGI26339J46600_10000610_pt1 | contig 12101 bp, 10 predicted proteins | sample BogFormECP12_OM1_FD_46600 | JGI IMG/M metagenome (IMG submission 46600) | reverse complement strand
ACCACCATGGAGGAACGCCAGCCCAAGGCAAGCGCAATGAGAAGGGTCACGGAAAGGGTGGCGAGGAGGAGGTGCTGCAGCAGCTCGTTGGATTTTTCCTGCGCCGTCTCCCCGTAGTTGCGGGTGACGGTCACTTCCACGCCAGCGGGGATCAGAGCTCCCTTGAGGTTGTTGACCTTTTCGCCGACTTGGCCGGCCACAACGACCGCATTCTTTCCTTTCCGCTTAGCCACCGTGAGTGTCACTGCGGGATATTCACCCATCGGACCTGCGGCGGTTCTCCCGGCCCCGTGACCCAGCCCGAATAGCACGTAATCGGACGGCTCTGCCGGCCCGTCGCGGATCTCGGCTACGTCCCGCAGATAGACCGGATGCCCGTTGGAAACTCCGATCACCACCGCGCCGACGTCCTCGACATTGTGCAGGAAGTTGCCCGTCTCGACGGCAAACTCGCGGTTCTGCGCGGCAAAATCCCCGACCTGCAGTTGCTGGTTGGCGTGTTCGATGGATGCGTAGATGGTGGCCGGAGCCACGGCATAGCCCGCCATTTTCGCGGGGTCCAGCAGCACCCGCAGTTGGCGCTGCTCGCCGCCAATCACTTTGGTGCCCGAGACATCGTCGATGCTCTTCACCTCGCGGTCCACTTCCGAGGCGATGCGGCGCAGCGTGTAACTGTCGTAGCGGCTGCTCCAGAAAGTCAGGGCAAGTACCGGGACGTCATCGATGGAGCGCGGCTTGATGAGCGGCTTGGAGGCGCCGGGCGGAATGAGATCGAAGTTCGAATAGAGCTTGTTGTAGAGCCGAACGATGGAGTCTTCCTCTTTTTCGCCCACCTTGAAGCGCACGATGGCCATGCTCATGCCGGGGCGAGAGGTGGAGTAAACGTATTCGACTCCAGGGATTTCCCAGATGAGTTTCTCCATGGGCGAGGTCACCCGCTGCTCCACTTCTTGAGCCGACGCACCGGGCATCTCTACGAAGACGTCCATCATGGGGACGATGATTTGCGGCTCCTCCTCGCGTGGAGTCTCCATTACCGCGAACGCACCCAGAAAGATGGAGAAGACGATCAGAAGCGGAGTGAGCTTGGAGTTGATGAAGTAGCGGGCGACGCGGCCCGCGAATCCGAGTGTTCCGCTGGTCATTTCGCCTCCACCCGTACGCCGTCACGGAGTCCCTCCACGGGCGATACGACGACCCGGTCGCCGGCAGTCAGTCCCGAGAGAATCTCCACGCGATCGCCCCAGGATTTGCCCGTTTTGACCAGGCGATATTCAACGATGCCTTGCGGATTCAGCGCGTAGACGCCCTGCAGTTCACCGTGCTCAACCAATGCCGACGGCGGGACCGACATCATCAAGGTCTGGCCCACCGGGAAGAGCGCAGTGGCGTAGTCTCCCGACTGGCAGGCACAGTTCAAGGGCAGCTCAACTTTGACGAGAAATGTCCGGCTGGCGGGATCGGTTGCCGGCACGATTTCGGCGACGCGCCCTTGGAAACTGGTCCGTGAGGTCGCAACCCGCGTCTCCTCTCCCACCTTGACCTTGGCAGCGTAATCTCCCGGCAAGCCGGCTTCGAGCCGGTAGTGGGAGGTCTCCTCCATCGTCAGGATGGGCATTCCAGGCATCACCACCGTGCCGGCATCGACGGATTTCTGCGTCACCACACCATCGCTGGGCGCTACGATGCGGGAATAACTCAGCGTGGTTTCCGCGGAAGATTGCTGCGCTTGTGCCTGCTGGTTACGCGCCGCAATTTGTTGCTTTCTGGCCTCCAGGGCGCGCTCATTGGCCAGAGCGGCTTTGTACTTGGCCTCGGCGCCGTCGAATTCCTGGCGGCTGAGGGAGTTCTTATCCAGGAGCATCTGGTANCGCTTGAGGGTGGCCTCGGCAAACTGCCGGTCCGCCGTGGCGGCGAGCAACTCTTGCTCCACTTCCGCGATTCCCTGCGAGGCTTCCTGCACCCCGGCCTGCGCGGCGTCAACCTGGGCGCGAGGCGCGCGGTCGTCGATTACGGCCAGGAGCTGGCCCCGCCGAACGTGGTCGCCGGCCTGAACTCGAATCTCGCGAACCGTGCCCGTGATCTGGGCATTCAGGACGCTGACGTTCGCCGACCGTACCGTTCCCACGGCCTCATACATCTGGGGAGTAGCACGCAGGCTGACGGTTTCGAGCTTCACACCGGAAACGGTTTCGGTTGCTCCCGGCTCTGCCCGCTTCTTGGCCCCACAGGCGAGAAGAAAACTCGCGGCAATTAGAGTTGGCAGAATTGGCGCTCGATGAAGGAAACTTCGTTTGGGCATGGCTGCTTTCGACCTCAGGGGAAGAGTCGAAGGTCGAAAGTTAAAAGTCAAAAGTGGAAGCTGTCTTAACTTTCGACTTTTGACTCTCGACTTTCGACTCCTCAGAATCACGCGCTACACAACACCAAGCGCCTACTGATTGACCGCCGGAGAATTCGCGGAGAGTTCGCCGGTGGCAAGTTCCAGGGCGGCGTAGCTCAGCCGATAGTCAAAGATGGCGTTCAGCGAGTTCTTATCGGCGTTGACCTTGGCAGTCTCAGCGCCGAGCACGTCCGTGATGGTGGCGAGCCCAGCCTCATAACGATTTTGCAAGATGCGCAGACTTTCGGCCGCTTGCGCTTTGGCGTCTTTCACCACGTCCAGGCGCTTTTGCGCGGTGGCAAGGTTCAGGTAGGCCTCGCGGACCTGCAAGCGGACCGCCGAGGCCATTTGGCACTCCATCGCTTGCGCCTGCAACTCGCGCGCTTTCGACTCCCGCAGTCGTGCCATCTTGGCCCCGCCATCAAAAAGGTTGAAATTGAGTGTGACGCCCGTAGCCCAGTTGTTCCCGCCGCGCGACGCGAACGTCTGGTTGTCAGTTTCCCAGGAACTGAAGAGATTCACCTGGGGCAGGAATTCGGCGCGTGCCATGTGTATTCCGTTGTCCGCCTGCTGCCTTCCCAACAGGCTCTGCAAGTAATCCGGCCTGGTGGCCAGGGCTTTGGATTGCCTCTCGCCGAGCGATCCGGCACTGAAGGTTAACTCGGCGAGGTTCGCTTCGATTGCGGTGGGAGCATCCTCGTCGAGACCCACGGCCACATTCAAGGCGGCGTGTGCCAATTCCACCGCGTTCTGCGCCCGCAGCAGGTCCTCCGAAGCCTGGGCCAACTGGACCTGTGCGCTCAGGAGATCCGAGGGAACGGCGAGCCCACTTTCCTGGCGAGCCTGGGCGCGGTTGAGGTCGCTCTTCGTTGTCTCGACGGCGGACTCCGCGACGCGGAGGCTTTCCTTGGCGAGTAGTTCGTTCAGGTACGCCTGGATGACTTGAAAGACCACTTCCTGCCCCGTGCGGCCCTTTCCCTTTTCCGCCGATTGGGCCTGGAGTCTGGCCCCACGAACCGCGCGGGAAGTCTGGCCGGCATCGTAGAGAGGCATCGTGGCGGCAAAAGCAGTACGAAAGTTATCGAGGGGCGGAGGAGTGTTCAAGAAGCCCAGCGCAAAATTGGAGGCAGTGAACTGGCGCTGGGTAAGCAGTGTTCCGAAAACATAAACAGGATTATCGCTGCGGGTGAAACCCTCCGCGAAGTCCAGTCGCGGATAACGGAACGACTTCGCGGCGGCGATTCCCTGTCGCACGGCCTCGGCGTAAGCGTCCGCGGCTTTGAGCGTGGGGTTCTTCTCGAGCGCGATTCGTACTGCCTCCGGCAAGGAAAGAGGCTGCGTGGTTGATTGGGCCGTCGCGAGGGTTGGAGTTTGTGCGTCGGCGACGGCGGCCAGGAGCAACGTCGCCATCAGGGGAAGGGCTTTCTTCATCACGCTGCCTCGGCGGAGCCTTGCGCCTCAACTTCCGGCAGGATTTCAAATGTGGTTTCAATCTTCGCCGTTCGGGAAATCATGGCCCCGACGGAGCAATACTTGGTCTCTGAGAGATGAATGGCCTTCTCCACGGCTTGGGGGTCAATGTGGCCGCGAAGCCGGTGCTTGATTTCCACGCGGGTGAAATAAGAGGGTGGCTCAGGGTTCTGCTCGGCGCGGAGTTCGATTTCGTACCCGGTCACCTCTTGCCGTTTCTTGCGGAGTATGCTGATCACGTCAAACGCAGTGCAGCCGCCGAGGGCCAGCAGGGCCAACTCAATAGGCTTCGGTCCTGTGTGGCCGTTGGCATCGTCCATGAGCAAGGCATGGCCGGTCCCCGACTCCGCCACAAACTGCCTTCCTTCACCTTCTACCGTTGCTAGTCGTAATTTGCCTTCAATCATCTTTCACCTCAGTTCTCATTTCGGTCGCAGGCACCCACGCAGCGCCGCAGCCCTCGTCGACACGCCGCCTTGCAGCCTCATCGCCTCACCTGAACAAATGCAATTCCCGGGAAAAGGTAACAGGTGGCAGAGAGTTTTTTTGTGGGGTCAGACAGAATGTCGGATGGGGAATTGCCGATTGCCGACTGCCGATTGCCGATTGGAACAGAAAACCCAAACCGCGGCCGTTTTTCCAATCGTCAATCGAAAATCGTCAATCGGAAATTCTTCCCCGCTCCCGCATGGAAGGGTGGGGCGCTGTGTTACCATTTAGTGTCGGGTAGCACCTATTGTTGACCATGGCTAGCAGCTCCGCCGCCCTGCGGTGCAGAAAGTCGAGAGCCGAAAGCTGAGGGTCACAGTGAGGACCTTTGAACGCTTACGGAAACTGGCACCGGGCTTGCACCTTTCACTTTCGACTTTGAACTTTCGACTCTCGACTTCTTAAGACTGGGGCACTCCTTTGATAAACTCGCAAGTCGAACAGGCACTGGTTAACCTCAAGTCCGGAAAGCCGGAGGAGGTGGGGCGCGCCCTCGAAATGCTCCAGGGAATTGTCTATGGCTTCGGGATGAAGGTGTGCGGCAGGCCCGAGGATGCGGAAGACACGGCGCAGGAGACGTTGATCCGCTTGGCAAGACAGCTCAAGGACTTTCCCAACGCACGCGCCCTCTCCGTCTGGCTCTACAAGGTGGCAAAGACTCAATGTTTGATGAGCCGCCGCAAGAGCAAGTTCGCTCCCGCCGAGATGCTGACGCTTGATGCCTTGATGCCGGAAGGAAGCGGGACCTCGGCCCCGCAGGTGAAGTCCTGGGAGATCACACCAGAAGAGATCACCCTGGAGAAGGAGTTGCGGAGCAAACTGCAAGACGCCGTCCTCGCCCTCCCTAAACACTACCGGCTGGTGTTGATCCTCCGTGACATGGAACAACTGGATACGCGTGAAGTGGCCGAGGTCATGGGTATCTCGGAGAAGACCACGAAGATGCGCCTGCACCGTGCGCGCGTCTTCGTTCGCAATGCGCTCGCCGGTTACGTTCAGGGCTCAAAGAGCTCAAGGGTAGAACATCATGCCTGACCGGAGATGTAAGAGAATCTTCGCCTTGCTCTCAGACTACGTGGATGGGGTGCTTCCAGATGGAGACTGCCGCGAACTGGAGCGCCACGTGGATGGGTGTGAGCCTTGTATTGCTTTCCTGGAGAGCCTGAGAACCACCGTGGAAGCCTGTCGGCGCTACGGTCAGAGCCAGATGCGTAGTCAGCCACCCCAACTGCCTCCAGAACTGCGGGCTCGCCTGGTGGGCCTGGTGGCTTCGTTGCGGCATGAATCTGCCCACAGGAAGGTGCCTGCGCGGCGCAAATGAAATCCGCGCCGATCGCGTCGATATAGTTCGCGCCATGGTGGAAGCGGATATGCAGGCGCCCCGTGAGCTGGGACAACGGCCTTTTGGACGGCAGAATGCGTTGGACTGAGGTCAGTGGCGAGCGGAAGGGCGACCAGAGATCGTGCTGGAAATTACCGGTTGACCGCCCGCGTCGTCGCCCGGCATGGCTTGCAGATGGTAGTCTCATTTGGAAAGAAACGGAATCCACAGATTACGCAGACTTCGGAGATTAAGAGAAGAAACCGTCTCCTCGGCAAAGAGTAACCAGCATGTCGCGTGTTCATTGCGGCTGCGACAACGCCGAGTTCTCGGCCTGTGACACCTCCGTAAACAAACCAGTAAGCGGTTTGTTTACTGTCACCTGTAAAAACGCCGAGGCGTTGTCTGTCGCTGTTTTCTCAATCTGAGAAATCTGTGTAATCTGTGGATTTCTGTTCTTTGACACCACTACCGGATTGCAGACCGTCGAGGCCCTAAATCGTGCAACGAGGTACACGAATTGGTGCAATGGAGAGAACGATCGAGATCATACGTTCGTCGGATTAGCTTGCCTGCCACTGAATTGATATCTTGCTTTCAATCAGTTACGTCACATTCGGACGGGATTTACAGACTTTGGCACGAGGGTTGCATCAATCCCCAGTGTAGTTTAATCTCCATGGAGGATTACCCACAATGAAGAAGTTGCTGAGTTTGCTGTTTACCGCCGCGATCGTATTCACGTTGACGGCGCCGGCTTTCGCGTACAACGCGGCTCCTCAGGGCGATACGAGTGAGACGAAGGCGACGAAGACGAAGAAGACGAAGGCCACAAAGGCGAAGAAAGAAAAGAAGACGAAGGACACCAGCAAGATGTAAGTCACCGCTCAGCCGTAACCTTGCCCCGGGCTTCCCGGGGGGTATCGGCACGAGGCTCCGGTCATGACCCCTGGGCGCGAGTCTGGGGGGTTATCATACAATTCATCGCCGTCCAGCTCGCAAGCTAGGCTCTCACGAGCGGAGCGGGCCCTGGACACCAAATGCTAACGCCCTCATCGGTCTTGTGCCGGTGGGGGCGTTGGCGTTTGTGGCCATGGCCGATGGACAACGGACGAATGCAAACGGCCTTCTTCAGACTGGTATGTCCTATCACGGCGACCGCAGCCATCCCGGGATCTTCACGTCAACCGGCTCCGCTCCCACCGGGGTGGTGGTCAGAAGCAGGGAAGGCGTCGCTCGCTGATTGGCCGCCACGGCTTGCAGGGCGGCCGGATCGACGCGCAGGATGGCCAGGCTCGACTCGCTGCGGTCGGCCACCACGAGGAAGCGCTCGTCGGGGGTGAGGGCCAGGGCGGTGGGAGCGCTGCCGGTACGAGTGGAGGCTAGTACGATACGCGTCCGGAGGTCGACCGCCATCACCGAGCCATCGCCGGCATTGGCGATGAAGAGGTTGCTCTGGTCGGGCTTGATCACCGCCGCCGCCGGGTCGCGGCCGGTGGGCCGGTTCTCCTCGACGTTATCGTGGAAAGCGTCGACGATGGTCATGGTGGCGCTCTCGCGGCTGAACACCAGCAGTTCGCCGCTGTCGGGCTTGGCCAGCATCCAACTCGGCCGCGAGTTGATCTCCAGGTGCGCGAGGAACTGGCGCGAGGCGACATCGGCGGCCGAGATCTTGTTTTCCTCCGTGTCCGCGACGAAGACCTTGGAGCCGTCGGGCAGCAGCGCCAGCGCCCCAGGCGCCTTTCCTACGTTGACGGAGCCGATGATTTCCCGGCCCGCCGTGCTCACGAACACCAGGCGGTTGGAGCTCGGATCGGAGGCTATCAGCACCGCCCCCTCGGGAGTGATCACCAAGTGCCCGAGCGGGGGTTTTCCGGGGCCGCCGAAGTGAAGTCGCCCCACTTCCCACCTTGAGTCGCAATCGAAAAACACGATCTGCCCCTCGCTGGGGTCGAGTACGAAGGCGTAACGGCCGTTGGGCGTGAAGACGACGTCTCGGGCGCTCGCTCCGACGTGGAGGGTTTTCACGACGCGGAGGTCGGGGAAGACGATGATATCCATTGAGCCCGAGTCGCCGGTGGCGTAAATCTCCTGGCTCAGGGGGCGCACGGCCACTTGCTCGGGTCCTGGCGCGACGGGAATCCCCTTCATCACCCGGAAGCTGGCCAGATCGACCGCCGCCACCGAGTTGCTGCCGTGGTTGGCGACGAAAGCCACATAGGGGCTGGGCGGGGCGGCGTAACGGTGGCAGGCCGCGAGCCCGAGAACCAGGAGAAGGAGAAGAGAATGTCGAACCTTTTTCGGGATTCGGGGTTCGGGATTCGGGGTTCGCAGAGAAAGACGGGACTTGGGACTCGGGACTCGGGATTCGCGGAGGAATTGCCGATTGCAGATTGACGATTGACGATTGGAAGAGAAGACGCAAGCCACTGCGGTTTTCCAATCGGCAAACGGCAATCGGCAACCGGCGATTCTTCTGCGAACCCCGAATCCCAAATCCCGAACCCCGGTTCTTTTGCGAACTCCGAACCCCAAACCCCGAATCCCCAGTAAATTCATGATCCACTCTAGGCTACCGCGTGCGCCGTCGTCCGACCAATGACCCTGGCGATGGCCGTGATCTCCCCCATCAAAGCTTCGAACTGCTCCGGGTGGAGCGATTGGTACCCGTCGGAGAGCGCGCGGTCAGGGTGTGGGTGGACCTCGACAATAAGGCCATCGGCGCCCACCGCGACGGCGGCGCGCGAAAGCGGAATCACCTTGTCGCGCTTGCCGGTGCCGTGGCTGGGATCGACCAGGATGGGCAGATGCGAGAGACGCTTGACGGCGGGAATCACGCTGAGGTCGAGCGTGTTGCGCGTGTGGTCGGCGAAGGTGCGCACGCCGCGCTCGCACAGGATCACGTTGTAGTTGCCCTCCGCCAGCACGTACTCGGCGGCCATCAGGAACTCTTCCAGGGTGGCGGACATGCCCCGCTTCAGCAGCACCGGTTTGCGCGAGCGGCCCACGCGTTTCAGCAGCGAGAAGTTCTGCATGTTGCGCGCGCCCACCTGCAGCACGTCGGCGTATTCCTCCACCAGGTCGCAGTTCTCCGGATCGATGGTCTCCGTCACGATCAGCAGGCCGGTGGCGCGCCGCACCTCGGCCAGAATCTCGAGCCCCTCCTTGCCCAATCCCTGAAAGCTGTAGGGCGAAGTGCGGGGCTTGAACGCTCCGCCGCGGAAGAGCCGCGCCCCCGCTTTCTTCACGCGCTCGGCGGCCTCCAGGGCCTGCTCGCGGCTCTCGATCGCGCATGGTCCGGCAATGATCGCCAGCTCCCGCCCGCCCACGATGAAGCCTGGGAGCGCGGGCGTCGCGCCCGCTCTTCCGCTCTCTGGCTGGTCGGGCCGTGGGATTGTAGGAGCGGGCGAGGCGCCCGCGCTCCCAGGCCCACCGTTGGGACTACCCTGGGGCGGTCCCACCCGGATCAGGGAGTCCTCGCTCTTGACCTCGCGGCTGACCAGCTTGTAGGGCTTCGAGACCCGGATCGCTTCCGCGACGCCGGGTAGGCTCTCGAACTCGGCGGGCTCGATGGGGCCCGGGTTGCCCGTGACGCCGATGGCCGTGCGCTGCGCGCCGGGCATGGGGTGGGCGCGAAAACCCAGCGCCTCGATCTTCGCGCAGACGCGCTGAACGTCTTCCACGCCGGCCTGCGGCCTCATCACGATTAGCACGTTCGGTGCCCTCGATGTACCACTATTTCGAAACCACTTTGTGCCGCGCGAAGAACCGCGCGAAGAACTAAAATAAGAGCATAGCACAGAGTTCACGGAGTGCCACAAAGGCCACAGACAAGAGAAGAAGCGTCTTGAGTGCCGCTTCGAAAAAGGTACTCGCTACACGCGCCATTTGGCAACAAGGACTCTGTCCACCCCTGTGGGACGCCGTGAACTCGGTGTTGAAGTCTTTCTTTTGGTTGCGGCAACCCTCGTCGGCGCCCCCGCCACCTACCAGCATCTTACCACCACGGGGCGCAGACGAGTGGCACAACAGTCAAACGACCGACGAATGACCGAGGAAGGGGAAGACTCGAGGGCGGAACGCGGACGCCGGACCGGGCGTCGCGGTCGATCGCGACGCCCGATCCGTTTCCGGTTGATGGGAGGGGGTCCATCAACGAGNGTACNATAGCCTATCTAGCTACGCTCCAGCGGCACGGCCCTGAAAGCGGGGGACGAACTCCTCGGCCACGAACGTCTCGAAAGTGGTGGGTGTGGTGTTGGCGGCGGACCGTGGCTCGAGGGCGATCATGTAGCCGGAGTTCAGCGCCTCCGCCATTTCCAGAATCAAGTCGGCCATAGTGGAGGACATGCCCATCTGCATGAAGGCCGGCTTCAGTTGCGGTGCCGGCAGTTGTACATACGCTAGCTCGGGCCGGCCGATGGCTTGGCCGATCACCGACGCCACTTCCCGGTAATCCAGATCGCGCGCGCCCAGCAGCTCACGCGCCTGCTTTCCGGAGAAGGCGCGATTGCGCAGGATCTCCGCCGCCGCGGCGCCGATATCGTGCGTAGCAATCATGGAGACGCGAAGGTCGGGGCGCAAGGGTCCGGCCACCACCCCGAAGTTTCGGATCACTTCCACCTGGCCCAGTGTGTTCTCCATGAAGTACCCGGCGCGCAGGTAGACCGCATTGAGGCCGGCAATCGCGTTTAGTTTCTGTTCCAGATTGTGAAGCCCGACCACCGGGCCGGTCTTTTCCGACTTGTCGGCGCCGACGCTGCTCAAAGCCACTACGTGCGTGACCGAAGCCTTCCCAATGGCGGAGGCTAGGGCGTCAGTCACCGTTTCCTGATAGCCTCGAACATCGGCGGCAGATAGGTTGGGCGGCACCAGCGCGTAGACGGCGCTGGCCCCCCCGAAGGCGCGGGCAAGGGCATCCGCGTCGGTGAGGTCGGCAGCGGCGGCTTCGGCCCCCTTCTGGACGAGCCGTGCCAGCCGGCTGATGTCGCGGCCGATCACTCGCACCTTCTGCCCGTGAGCCAGAAGCCTCTCTGCAATCACACTACCCGTGTTTCCGGTTGCGCCGGTAATCGCAAACATTAGAGTTCCTCCTCTGGGAATGTATTCAAATGCACCCTCCTTGGATGCGTCAGCTCGCACGCGCGACGCAACCGCACAAGAAATGATGAAAATTATGAATTATGAATGATGAAAAAAAAGCTTCCTTTTTCTTGTTCATCATTCATAATTCATAATTCATCATTTCCGGTTGAGTGCGCTATGCCGACGAACATCAGCCCAGGCCTGCCTTCCGACCCTTCCGGCGGGCGACTCGCGTCCGTCGACGCCTTGCGCGGCTTCGACATGTTCTGGATCACCGGCGGCGAAGAGCTGATCCACGATCTCTATCAGTTGGCGCCCAGCCGGTTCACGGCGGCGTTGGACCAGCAGTTCCACCACCAGGTATGGGCGGGGTTCAGTTTCTACGACTTGATCTTTCCTCTCTTTCTGTTTGTGGTTGGCGTGGTGCTGCCGTTTTCGCTCACCCGGCGCCTGGAAGCTGGGGCGAATCGAGGGCAGATCTACCGGCACATCTTCCGGCGCCTTCTGTTGCTGTTCCTGCTGGGACTGGTGTATAACGGCCTGCTCGACTTCAACTTTCACCATCTGCGCATCCCCGGCGTTTTGCAGCGGATCGCCCTCTGCTACTTCTTCGCTGCCCTGGTGGTGATGAACACCGGCATCCGGGGCCAGGCGCTCGTGACGGCGGGGATTCTGGTGGTCTATTTTGCCGTCATGAAGCTGGTTCCCGTTCCCGGCTTCGGCGCCGGCGTCCTGACGCCGGAAGGCAACCTGAGCGGATTCGTCGACCGTCACCTGATTCCTCTGCCGTACTGTTGTTACGTGTTCGGCGACTCGGAAGGGATCCTTTCCACCTTCCCGGCCATCGCCACCACCTTGATGGGCGTTTTGGCCGGGCACTGGCTGCGTCCAACGGCGTCTCCGTCGCGCAAGGTGCTGGGATTGGTTGGGGCGGGAGTAGCCTCCCTGCTGGTCGCCTTGGTGTGGAGTCACTGGTTTCCCATCAACAAGTACCTGTGGAGCAGCTCCTACGTCCTGTTTGCCGGTGGCTGGAGCCTGTTGCTGCTCGCCCTGTTCTATTGGGTCATCGACGTGCTCCGCTTCCGCCGGTGGGCCTACTTCTTCAGCGTCATCGGCGTCAACGCCATTACGATTTATCTCGCCCGCCGGCTCTTCGACTTTGGGGCCATCACCAACGTGTTCGTTCATGGCTTCATCGGCTATCTCGGTTCTTTCCGTCCCCTCTTCTTCGACTTCTGCGTCCTCATGACCGGCTGGCTGTTCCTGTGGTTCCTCAACCGGCAGAAGATCTACCTCAAGGTGTAGGAAAGAAGTCGAAAGTCGAGAAGCAGAAAGTCAAGACAGTAAACGAGG
>JGI26339J46600_10000606_pt1 | contig 12135 bp, 13 predicted proteins | sample BogFormECP12_OM1_FD_46600 | JGI IMG/M metagenome (IMG submission 46600) | reverse complement strand
CGTGCCAGGAAGAGGGGTCAGCGTGGACTTAGTCGGAAAGCTGGTGGGTCAATTCTGAGTAGCAGACGTGGGTCAATTCTCGCGAGCGCCGAAGCCCCATTTGGTGTTGCGGGCAAGAGCGGGCGGGACGCCCGCGCTCCCAGGCCATTGTTCGGCGCCAATCCTGCTATAATGTCGCCATGAAGAAGGCTCTTGCGAAGACGAGGATGCGGCAGTTCACAGTGGTGATCGAGCAAGACGAGGATGGCTATTACGTTGCTTCCGTCCCATCGCTCGCGAGTTGCTACACGCAGGCGCGCACCATGGAAGAGCTGGCCCCGCGCATCCGCGAGGTCATCGCGCTTTGCCTGGCGGAGCAAGACGCGCCGTGCATGAAGTTCGTCGCCCTCGAACAGGTTGAGGTCGCGGTTTGAGCCGCCTGCACCCCGTCCGGCCGCGTGAAGTGATCCGGTTCCTGGAAAGCCTGGGATTTCAGCAGGCCCGCCAACGTGGGAGTCACAAGTTCTTCCGCCATCCGGACGGGCGCACGGCCACGGTTCCCGACCACCAGGGCGAAGACCTTGGCCGCGGCATCCTGGCCAAAATACTCCGCGATGCGGGCTCAACGCCGGCGGAGTTTCTGACGTGGCTCTCCTGAGGCAGCGCCGATAGTGCAGGCGGAGGCGAGGCGATCCCCACTCACATCTGCTTGGCATCGAAGCCGCAGAGCAGTGCCGCCTCTCGCAGCTTTTGGTCGGCGGTGAGAAAGACACGGCTCTGGGGGAAAGTCCTCGCACCACACCAGCGCCGCCGCCAACTGCAACGCGTCTGCCGCCCGCAAGTCGTAACGATCCACAAGCTGCGCTGCATTGGCGAGGAGGGCGTCCGAGGGCTGGATCACGGACCATGAATCGCTGAGATCTTTCGCAAGCCGCCGGGCCTTGGCTAAATCGGCCTGCGTGAGTTGCTTCATCCGCACCAGGCGGGCGAGGGCACTCGCGATCTCAACCGGGGCGGACCACCACACCACCATGTCGTACGTCTGGTACAACGCAATCGCTCGAGACGTGATGCCCTGGTGCACGCAAAGAGGAACCAGCGCGCTCGTGTCCCAAAAGGCCGAAAGCCGCGTTACCGGCTTTCCCGCTCTTCCCGCCATACCTGCTCCATGACCTCGTCGGAAACATTGCCCGGCGGCTCCGGCCACCGGCGGGACGCGGGCCGTTTCTTGAGCGGAGGCGCGAGGACGCCACGGGCAATCAGCCGCTGCTCCTGCTCGGAGTGATCTTCCAGCCGAATCGGCACAATCCTCGCCACGGGCTGGTTACGATCGCAGACGAGCACTTCCTGGCCCTCGCGCACGAGCTGGATATGGGCGCTAAGATGCGCTTTCAGGTCACTGATATTCACGATGGTCATAACGTAATTACACTCCACATGACGATGTCGCTCATGGTTGTTCTCTTCGTCCACGCGTGGGACCAGCAACGCGGCGACGCGGCGGTGGGCACACCGCCGCTCAGCGCGGACCTGACCGCCGTGGATAGTATCGCAGAGTCCGCTTCGCCAAGGTTCCTATTGGGCTCCTCCTTAGGATTCGAGGTTAGGAAGTCTCGACGGCGGCGGGATGCACGTGACGCTCAATTTCCACTGCCGTGCCCGAGCGCTTTTCGATTTCGAGGTCAAAAAAGTTCTGCAAGTTTAGCCAGAACTCGGGATTGGTGTTGAAGTAACGCGCCAGTCGCAAGGCAGTGTCGGCCGTGATGCCGCGGCGTTCGTGCACAATCTCACCGATGCGTAGCCGGCACGTGGAGGTCGAGCGCCAGCTTGTTGATGGAAAGGCCGAGCGGCTTCATAAAATCTTCGCGCAGAACCTCGCCGGGATGGACCGGAGGCATCAGACTCTCCACCTTGCTCATGGTTACTTCTCCCGAGTGGATACTACGTGCCACGTCGCATGTCAACCGTTGGAAGACTCACGACCTCCCTCGCCCTCGTTTGCCTACTCGCCGGTCCCGCGAGGCCGGAGTCGTATCCCGCACCGTGAGATGCAGTCGGCCCGGTCCGGCCTCAGTGACCTACCCAAAATCATGTGATTTTGGGCACCCGTTTTCCCCTCCAAAATACGGACGTGAAATCAAGGACTTACGCCGTGGCTGGATAGGGTTTTGGGCAAACGGATCATCGTCACCGCTGCCTCCTTCTCGTCGCCCAGCGCGGACGATGATCGCAATTGGTACAGGCTATCAAACGGTCTTGATCTACATCACTGCATGTCACGTGCGTGGTCCGTATGCGGTAGAATTGGGCGCCAGGAGAGACATTCATGAAATCTGCCGAATCCGCGCGCTTCGCCCAGTTTGTGGGGATCGTTATGCTTGCCCACGCACCTGATGGTGCAACCGGAGACCATCATTCAATGCCTCGTGTTCGGCGCTTGGGTGGCGGCGGCGGCCGGTCCCATCATGTGGGAACGCAGGCTCGCAGATTGCTCATCGACGCCGCCGCGCTTCCAGTAACTCGCAAAAGAATTACCTTGCCATATATCGTCAGTTATATTATTCTTCAGCTAGGCTTCTTGGAAGCGTGGGCGAGCTGGTAGCCTCGGGCGAGCGTAGCCTCCGGCACCGGCTTTTCGCCGGGCGGAAGTAGGCCCCGTTTGCCGGACGCAAGAGGATGGCCAAACGGGGCGGCACGGAGGGGGACCCCCAAGGAGGAAAAGGGGCTGGGGTTCCGAACTTCCGCTCGGCACGAGGTGGCGCCGGCCAATTGCCGGTGGAGCGCGGGTCGGTGGGTCGAGCGAAGGGAGGGGAGCCATTGATGGGGGGAGCTCAGCCAGTGAGTCGGTTCATGGTAACAACTATGGTGAAACCGCGAACATTAATAGGGGGAGTTACGTCCAATTTCCACCACCCCTGTTGCCAATTTGGCGGGAAACCAGTGCTGCAAATAAATGGTTTATTGGGTTTGGTGTCCGTTTTCGGCCGCTTTTGGGCCTACCAAATCTTACCAAATTCTACCAATTTTTACCAAAAACGTGCAGCGAAGGGGCCATCAAGGTGGCATATAAGGGCAGATAACGGGGGTTCTTTGCGACCGATTTTATTAAAACGTGTCAAGTCTCGCGGCTCGTGTCAATCGGTAATCGGCGCTCACTTCGCAATTGCGAAGGAGCCTCCAACGCAGAGACACAGAGGCACAGAGAAGAATGGGACGCATTGGGGAGCGAGAGACATCTTCGTATCGTCCTCGGTCTCCTCTCTAATGTCTCGGTGCCTCCGTGGTAATTCTCTACGCCTTCAGCCGGCCCTTTCGGGGTTCGGCGGGCGCGACCGCAAGTCCGCGAGGCCGATCTGTTGATTCGAAGATGGTTGATCGCCAATTCTCCAAGCGGGAGAAGTCACGGCATGACTGAATCTAAAGGACTTACTAGCCGCGCCTTCTTTCCACCCGGCGAGCGTAAGGTTATCTTTTTCGCGTCTCGCCGGGCGACCGAGACGCGGCGATGGCAATCTACTGATTCCGCAAGGGTTGATCGCGAACTTGCTGGGGAGAACTGACGAAGACTTGCTCAATCTAAAGGACTTGCTAACCGTGCTTCCGCCGAGCGATTGGGCGGCCTCTTCGGGTTTTGCGGACGACCGGAACTTGTGAGGGGCAATCTCTTGATTCAACAATGGTTGTTGGCACATTTACTGAGGAGAGCAGGCGAAGGCTTGCTCAATCTAAAGGACTTGCTAATCGTATTTCCGTCGAGTGGTCGTTCGACCTTTTCGGGTTTTGTCGGGCGACTGAAACGTGACGAGGCCTATCTTTTGATTCCGCAAGGGTTGTTGGCCAAGTCGCGGAGGAGAACAGGCGAAGGCTTGCTCAATCTAAAAGACTTGCTAATCGTGTTTCCGTCGAGTGGTCGTTCGACCTTTTCGGGTCTTATCGGGCGACTGAAACGTGACGAGGCCTATCTTTTGATTCCGCAAGGGTTGTTGGCCAAGTTGCGGAGGAGAACAGGCGAAAGTGTACTCAATCTAAAGGACTTACTGACTGTGTTTTCGCCGAGCCTGAAGCGCCTACTTGAAAACGACCCTGTTTTGAAGCCTCTTTTTTTTGTGCAGAATCGCACCAAGCTCTGCCATTTTCTGCCAAAAACGTGCAGATGATCGCGGAAAATCGGGGTTTTTCGCCACCGAATCTATTAGAGGCCTGGGACGCCTTGGAGGCCCGATTTCTGGAAAATATTAATGGATTGCCCCCTTGCCGACGCCCAACGCTGATTCAAGGTGAAAGGGACAAGGGGGGTTAGGCAGTCGCTCTGACGCCTAACTTCTGACTCCTTTTCGGCTACAAAGGGATGTTGAGCTTATGCGCGATCCGGTAGAGCGTCTTTCGCTGGATGCCAAGGATGTCGGCGGTCTGGGCCTTGTTGGAGCCGGTGATGCGGAGCACGTGAGCGATGTAACGCTTGCGCAGTTGTTCAAAGGATGGGAGGTCGGCATAGAGGTCGTCGAGCCGGCCGGTATCATGCGGAATAGGCAGCAACTTGGCGGGGAGGTCTTCGGGCGTGATGACGCCGGTGCGGTTGAGCGCCACGGCGGCCTCGAGGGTGGTGCGAAGCTCGCGCACGTTGCCCGGCCAAGCGTAGCTGATGAGCACCGAATGGGCCTGGGGCGCGACGCTGAAGGCGGTGCCGCGCTCCTGGCCGAACTGCTTCAGGAAGTGCTCCACCAGCAGGGGGATATCTTCGGTGCGGTCGCGCAGGGGAGGCAGGTCCAGCTCGATCACACGCAGGCGGTAATAAAGGTCCTCGCGGAACAGTTTCTGGGCCACCAGGTCCGCCAGCCGTTGGTTGCTGGCGGCGATGATGCGGACGTCGATGCGGATGAACTCGTTCGAGCCTACGCGTCGGATCATCTGCTCTTCCAGGGCGCGGAGGAGCTTGACTTGCAGGGCCGGACTCATCTCCGAGACCTCGTCCAGAAACACGGTGCCGCCGCTCGATTGTTCCAAAATGCCGCGCTTGTTCTCAAAAGCCCCGGTGAACGACCCGCGGACGTGGCCGAAGAGCTCGGTCTCCAGCAGTGTATCGGGCATGCCGCCGCAGTTGACGGCGAAGAACTGCTGGTCGGCGCGCGGGCCGTTGATGTGGATGGCGCGGGCCACCAGTTCCTTGCCGGTGCCGCTCTCGCCGTAAATCAGCACGGTGGACCGCGAGTCAGCCACCATGGCGATCTTCTTGTAGACCTCGAGCATGGCCGGGCTGCGTCCCACGAGGCTAGAAAGCTGGCCTTGGCTGCCCAGTTGGCGCTTCAGGTTGCGGTTCTCGCGGATCAGTTGGCGGTTTTCCAGGGCGCGGCCCACCTGGAGCAGCACCTCGTCGATCTCGAAGGGCTTGGAGATGTAGTCGAAGGCCCCGGCCTTCACCGCCTCGATCGCAGTTTCCATGGAGCCGAAGGCGGTGATCAGGATCACCTCGGACTCGGGCTGGACGGACTTGTAGGCGCGCAGCACGTCGAGCCCGTTGAGGTCCGGCCCCAGCCGCATATCGCTGATGATGACGTCAAACAACTCGTGCTGGCCGATCTCCAGCGCCTGCTCGGCGCTGCCCGCCGTAGAGACCTGGTAACCCTCTGCGTCCAGCACTTCGCGCAACAAGTCCTGCGTGTCCCGGTCGTCGTCGACGACGAGAATATTGACGGTTTGTTGTCGCAGCTTCACCGCAAGAGACCTGGTTCTTTACCGTGTTCACGCCGCTTCGGCCAGGGTTTTGATTCGCTCGGCGTCGGCCGGATCAGGATTCGGGGTTTGGGTTTCGGGGTTCGCACAAGAAGGCGGACCCCAACCCCTTCTCCTCCGCGAATCCCTAATCCCGAATCCCGAACCCCGCCTGTTGTTGCCCGCCACCAGCTTCCAACTTACCTCACCTGCCGGCTCCCGACAAGCGGCTACCGGCTGCCGACCACCGAGCGCGACGCGGCGGCGTCCACCTTCTTGCGAGCCTTCAGCGGCAGGCGAATAGTGAAGCGAGTGCCGCGCCCGACTTCGCTCTCCACCTGGATCGCGCCTCCGTGCTGGTGGACGATCTGCTGGCAGATGGCGAGGCCCAGGCCGGCCCCCGTGCCCATCCGCTTGGTCGTGAACATGGGTTCAAAGATGTGGGGAAGGGTCTCCGGGTTGATACCGTGCCCCGTGTCCGAGAACTCAACCGACACTTCGTGCGGGTCTCCGTCGGCAAAGGGAGCGGCGGGGTATCGCAGCCGAACCCGCAGTTCGCCGCCGTCGGGCATGGCGTCCATACTGTTGTTGATGAAGTTCAGGAACACTTGTTGCAGGTAGCCGGCGTCGGCGTCGATGCTGGGGCAGTCGCGCGGCAGGTCCATGCGGACCTCGATCTTACGGTGCTGTAGGGCCGGGGAGGCGACGAGCAGAGACTCTTTCAGAAGGCGACGCAGGTCCACCGGCTCGATCCGGAAGTCGAACTTGCGCGTCCAGGCGAGGAGTTGCTTCACGGTGCGCACGATGCTGTCGACCTGTCTTTCGATGATCTCCAACCGCCGCTGCGAGACGTCGTCCCAAGTCTTCCGGCGTCCCAAGAGTTGCACGTGGCCGGAAATGGAGTTGAGCGGCGTGCCGATCTCGTGGGCCAGGCTGGCGGCAAGCTGCCCGGCCACGGCCAGCCGCTCGGAGCGCGCCAGGGTCTTCTGCGTTTCGAACAGCTCTTCGTTGATGGACTTCAGTTCCTCGTTGCGGACCGCCAGTTCGGCCGTGGCCTCCTGCACCTTGCGGCCCAGCTCGGCGTTGAAGTTCTCCACCTGGGCCAGCATGCGGTTGAGGTGTTCGGCTAATTGCCCGATCTCATCCTGGCTGCTCGACTGGGCGCGAACGTCCAGGGCGCCGCCCTCGGCCGTCTCCATCACCCTGATCATTTCCTTCACCGGCCTGCGCACACTCCGCAGGAAGAACGCGTGGATCACCACGATCACCACGCCGAGGCTGGCGAGCAGCAGCAGCAGATTGCGCTCCACCAGGTCCAGGGTAATGACGTCCGACCGCGCCTTCGAGACTTTGAGGTTCAGGCATCCCACCACGCGCCCTTGATCGTGGAGGGGGGTGGAGATGATCCAGAAGTCGCCATCCGGAGTCTCGATGGTGATCTGGCCGGAATCGGGTCGCTCGTATTCGTTGTAGTTCTCGATGCCCTGCACATTATCCAGCTCGAGGTGGTCGCCTTTAGGGTCGGTGGTGGCAACGAGCTGGTGCGGCGAACCGTGGAGATACACGTCCGATTGCTTGACGCCGGGAAAGTCGGCCTGCCGCTGGCGGAGCATCGCTGGCAGTGAATCAGGGTTTTGGAGTGCGTGCTGCTCCACCAGGAGGTTCGCCCACGACTTGGCCTGCAACAAGGCCCGGCGATAGATTTCTTCCTCCACCGGCAGCCGCGTCAGCAGCATCGCGATGAAGGTGGAAACCACCGTGACAAAGACAACGGCGGCGGCGATAATGGTGATGATCTTGGTCTGGAGACTGAAGCGCGAAGGAGTCATAAGACCGGATTATGATAGCACGGTCAGCTATCAGCAATCAGCTATCAGCAATCAGCTGTCAGCAAGAAGTGGACTTTCTCGCTGAGGGCTGAGAGCTGAGGGCTCACGGCTGATCCTGGAGAGCGCATGGAAAACCGGGAAATCGCCAACGTTTTCGAAGAGATGGCCGAGATGCTACGCCTGCTGGAGGAGGATCCCAAGTGGCAGTTTAAGGCCGTAGCCTACGACCGGGCCAAGCGATCGCTGGAGGCCTACCCGGAGCGCCTGGAGGACCTGGCCCGCGACCCCGCCCGCAAGCTGACCGAGATTCCCGGTGTCGGCGCCGACCTGGCGGCCAAAATCAAGGAGTTGGTGGACACGGGCAGGTGCGAGGCGCACCAGAAGTTGCGGGAGAGAGTGCCGCTCGGCCTGCTCGACATCCTGCACCTTCAGGGGGTCGGCCCGAAGAAGGCCCGGCTGTTCAACGCCCATCTCGGCATCAAGAGCGTGGAAGATCTCGCCGCGGCGGCCAGGGAAGGCCGCTTGCGCGAGCTGCCGGGCATGAGCGAGAGATCAGAAGCCAACGTCCTGAAGGCGATTGAGACCGTGCAGCGCACCGCCGGACGCTTCCGCCTCGACGTCGCTTACGAAACCGCGCAGCATTTGACGGCCTATCTGAAGGATCTGAAAGGCGTGGACGAGGTAACGCCCGCGGGCTCGCTGCGGCGCGGGCGCGAGACGGTGGGGGATCTCGACCTGCTGGTGATTGGCCGCGACCCCACTCGCACCGCCGACCACTTGATAAAGTTCCCCGAGATCGCCCAGGTGCTGGCCAAGGGCGAGGATAAAGTCAGCGTCAAACTCGCGAGCGGCATGCAGGTGGACGTGCGGCTGCTCGACCGCGAGTCCTACGGCGCCGCCCTGATGTACTTCACCGGTTCCAAAGAGCACAACGTGGCCCTGCGCGAACGCGCCAAAAAGCGCGGGTGGAAGCTGAGCGAGTACGGCTTGTTTGAGGGCGAAACCATCATCGCCAGCCGCACGGAAGAAGAAATCTACCAGAAGCTTGGCCTGCAATGGGTCCCGCCCGAGCTGCGCGAGAACTGGGGCGAGATCGAGCTGGCGGAGAAGGGCGAGCTGCCCAAGCTGGTGGAGCTCGACGAGATACGCGGCGATCTCCAGATGCACACCACCGCGTCGGACGGGCGCGTGAGCGCGGAGGAGATGGCCGAGGCAGCCAAGAAGCTCGGGTACCGGTACATTCTCATCACGGACCACTCGAAGGCCGTCACCATTGCCAACGGCCTCGATGAGACGCGGGCGCGGGAGAATATCCAGCGTATCAAGGCAGCGCGGAAGAAGGTGAAGGACATCGAGATCTGGGCGGGGACCGAGGTCGATATCCTGGGAGACGGCCAGCTCGACTATCCCGACGATCTGCTGAAGGAGTTCGACATTGTGCTGGCCAGCGTCCACTCGCGTATGACGCAGTCCGGCGAGGAGATGACGGCGCGCCTGCTGAAGGCGCTGGAGAATCCGTACGTGCGAATCCTGGGGCATCCCACCGGACGGCAAATCCTGCGGCGCGATCCGTTCCAGTTCGACCTGGAACGCGTGCTCGCGGCCGCCAAGAAGTACGGGGTGATCCTGGAGCTCAACGGTAATCCGGAGCGCCTCGACCTGAGCGACCGCAACGTGAAGCTGGTACACGACCGCGGCATGAGCGTGATTATCTCCACTGACGCGCACAGTCCCGATCAGCTTCGGTTCATGCGTTACGGTGTCATTACCGCGCGACGCGGCTGGATGGAGAAGAAGCACGTCCTCAACACCTTCCCGCCTGAGAAATTACTGGCATCGTTGCGACCCCGGCCGGAATGAAGAGTGCGAAATTAGAAACTCGTGAATCGAAACGCGAAATTCGCAGAGAAACATAGGCTTACTGCACTAGTCTGAATGGAGAATGACGAAACGTGACTGATAACCACCCAATCCCGGCTCCCGATCCCCGAGTCCCGACTGCCGGGCTTCGGTTGCCGGCGGCGTTAATTTTCGATATGGATGGCGTGCTGGTGGATAGCAACCCGTTCCATTTGCGGAAGTGGGTGAATCTGCTGAACGAGCACGGCATCCCTTTTAACTCGGAGGAACTGCCAAAGCAGATTCTGGGCCATCGAAACGACGATCTGCTGCGGCACTTCTTTGGCTCAAACTTGACAGCGGAGGAGAGGCGGGCGCTCACCGAAGAACTGGAAGAGAAGTTTCGCGTGGCTTTCAAGCCGCACGCGCAGCCGCTGCCTGGATTGCGGGAATTGATCGCTCAGGCCAGCCAAGCCGGCATCGCCATGGCCGTAGCCTCCTCGGCGATGCGCAAGAACGTTGAGTTCGTGGTTGATGCCCTCGGCCTCCACGCGCATTTCCGCTGCCTGCTCAACGGAGACGAAGTCACCCACGCCAAGCCCGATCCGGAGATTTACCTGAAGGCCGCCGAGAAGCTGGGGCTCGACCCCGGGCAGTGCGTGGCGTTTGAGGACTCTTTCGTGGGCATCGAAGCGGCGAAGAACGCGGGCATGAAATGCGTGGCCATCGGATCGTCGTTCCCGCTGGAAGATCTGAGGCGAACGCGAGCCGATCGGGTAGTTCTGAGTTTTCTGGAGTTGGATCTGGAAGGACTAGGGACTTTGGACTGGGGAGTAGGGAGTAGGGAGTAGGGAATCGGGAAGAGGGAACAGGGAAGATGGGCTAGGGAATCGGGAAGGGGTTGGGAAGTCCCGACTCCCTATTCCCTACTCCCTATTTTCCCGGTGGCCCGAAGCGCAGCACCACGAGCGTCATGTCATCCGCCTGGGGAGCGTGTCCGACGAACGCGTTGACGGCGGCCATCACGTGGTTGCAGACCTCGGCGGCTCCCCTTCCTGCGCTTCCTTTCAACACCTCGATCAGCCGCGGCTCGCCGAAAAACTCCTCCGCGGCGTTCTGGGCCTCCGTGATGCCGTCGGAGTAGATCACCAGGTTGTCTCCCGGCTCCAGCTTGATACTTTCGGCGGCAAACGGCGCGCCGGGGAAAAGCCCCATGGGAAAGTTGGCGTTCTCGAGGGGCTCGATGGCGCCGTTGCTGGCGCGAACGATTAAGGAAGGCGGGTGTCCGGCGCTGACAAAGGAAAAACGTCCCGTCGGGCTGAGAACGCCGTAGAACATGGTGGCGTACATGTCCGGCAGGGTGCGCTCGCACATCAGATCGTTGACCCGCCGAAAGAGCTCCTCCAGATCCGGCGCGCCCAGAGCCACCGCCGCAAACGCTCCCCAGAGAGTGGCCGCCATCATGGCGGAGGGAAGCCCTTTGCCGGAGACATCGGCGACGTTGATGCCGAAACGGTCGCCAGGCAGGGAAAGGACGTCGTAATAGTCGCCGCCCACCGTACGACTAGGCAGGGTGATGGGGTGGAGCTCGAACCAGGCGGATTTGGGCAATTGCCGCGGCAGGAGCCCTCGCTGGATATTCCGGGCGGTATCGAGATCGTGCTGGATGCGCTCCTGTTCGCGTGTCAGCTTGAAGAGGCGGGCATTTTCGATGACGGTGGCGCCTTCCATGGCGAAGGTCGCCAGAACCTGCCGGTCGAGGCCCGTGAGCGAGGTGGCCCCGGTACGGCTGTCGAGGTACAGAACTCCCAGCAGCTCGGGCGAGGTCTGCGGCAGCGTTTCATAGCTGGTGTCGAGCATGGGGAGCTTCTGTAAAGGCACGGCGACGATGTCGCGCATGGCGCCGCTGAAGACCATCGTCTCCTGGGTTGTGCGCCCGGTAGAGACTTCCTCCACCGCCACTTCCTCGCGCCCGCTCCGGATGACGCGCTCCACCACTTCCCGCGAGTAGTCCACCACATTGGACCCCAGGGAAACCCCGCTTCTACCGCGGGCGAGGCGGAGAAAGAGCTCGCCCTCCGGCTCGCGGAGAAACAGAAGCCCGCGCTCGGCGTCGGTGAGGCGCAGAGCGTTGTCGACCAGCGTCGTCAGCACTTCTTCCAGCGCCGGCGCGCGATGCAGCATCTGCGCCATCTGCAGGAGCAGGCCGAGGCGCTGCAGTTCGGTGCCGGGACCGGTGGTGGTCGCCTTCTCGAGCGTTTGCAGGATCGTTGGGAGCACCGGCTCTTCGGTGAGGAAAATGATCTGGTAAGAGTCCGTAACTCCGAGGCTGATCTGATCCTCGTTTTTGAGCGCGCAGGTTTCAATCCTCTCGCCGTTCACGAAAGTACCGTGACGGCTCTGGGTATCTTCGAGGATGAATTGATTCCCGTCCAGCGCGATGCGGGCGTGGTGGCGCGAGATGCGATTGTCGAGGACCACCAGGTCGCAGTCACCCTGCCGTCCAATGCTGAACGGAAGGTGCACCAAGGCGACTTCCCGGTCGGTGCCCGACGCGTCGCGAACGATCAGACGTGGAGTGTTCTCCGGCATAGTTCCCCGCGCAAAGCAGCCGCAGTATATCAGATTGCGCGGCGGTCGGCGAAGAACCCGTCGCGCCGGTGGTGGTGCACGCGCTCGCTGTTGTTAAACGCGGCGTCATAAGTAATGCCGCATAATAAAATTGAATTCCCGACCCTCTCGGGCCTAGAATGGTCCGGGAGGTGAACCGATGCAGAGG